>Ga0209573_1002118_pt1 | contig 26796 bp, 24 predicted proteins | sample TNRBio252014_DNA_FD_185870 | JGI IMG/M metagenome (GOLD analysis project Ga0209573, IMG submission 185870) | Wastewater treatment Type I Accumulibacter community from EBPR Bioreactor in Madison, WI, USA - TNR Reactor_6/25/2014_ DNA (SPAdes)... | ecosystem: Engineered > Bioreactor > EBPR >... | reverse complement strand
CGTGCTGTTGGGCAATCTGGCGGTCTCCCATCCGGCCTTTGCGTCATTGCGGGCGCTGGCGGGTTTCGTGGCGCAGGGTAGCGGCGCACGACTGGGTTATCTGCCCGAGGCCACCAATTCGGCGGGCGGCTGGCTGGCCGGTGTGCTGCCGCATCGCCTGCCGGGCGGCAAGCCAGCCCCGAAAGCGGGTCTGGACGCGCGAGCGATGATGGAAGCGCCGCGCAAGGCTTACGTGCTGGTCGGGGCCGAACCGGAACTGGACTGCTGGAACGGCGCGGCGGCGCTGAACGCTCTGCAAGGCGCCGAATTCGTGGCGGTGCTCGGCCCCTACGCCAGCGCTGCCAGCAAGAGCTACGCGCGGGTTATTTTGCCGGTGGCGACCTTCGCCGAGACTTCCGGCGCCTACGTCAACGCCGAGGGGCGCTGGCAAAGCTTCCGGGGCGCCAGCAAGCCGTTCGGCGAAGCGCGGCCTGCCTGGAAAGTGCTGCGGGTGCTGGGCAACCTGTGCGGCGTGGCGGGTTTCGAGTACGCGAGTTCCGAAGAGGTGCTGGCCGAAGTTCGGGGCGCCTGTGGCGAGGTCAAGCCGGACAATACGCTGGACTTCAGTCAGACGCTGACGCCGTTCCGGGTCGATGGCCTGCTGCGGGTTGCGGACGTGCCGATCTACGCGGTCGACCCGCTGGTGCGCCGTGCCCGCTCGCTGCAAGCCAGTCCGCTGGCGCGGCCCGCCGAGGTGCGACTGCATCCCGACGCAGCCCGCGACTTGGGAGTCACCGGGCGGGAACAGGTTCAGGTGCGCCAGAACGGCGTGGCAGTGGATCTGCCGCTGGTGCTGGATGAAAGCGTACCCAGGGGTTGCGCCTGGATTCCAGCCGGCCTGGCCGCCAGCGTGGCGCTCGGTCCGGCGGTGGGGCCGGTGGCCATCCAATAACAATCAGGACATCGGATCGTGGAAACGCTGCTGACGGTCATCATCATCTTGCTGAAAATCATCGCCCTCCTGGCCCCCCTGCTGTTGGCCGTGGCGTATCTGACCTTCGCCGAGCGCAAGATCATCGGCTACATGCAGATTCGGCTGGGTCCGAACCGGGTCGGTCCCAAGGGCTGGTTGCAGCCTATCGCCGACGCCATGAAGCTGATGTTCAAGGAAATCATCATTCCGACCAAGGCGGATCGCTTTCTGTTCCTGCTGGCACCGGTGCTGTCCTTCGGACCGGCGCTGGCGGCTTGGGCGGTGGTGCCGTTCGGCGACGGCATGATGATTTCTCATCTGGACGCCGGTTTGTTGTACCTACTGGCGTTAACCTCGCTGGGCGTCTACGGGGTGATCGTCGCCGGCTGGGCGTCCAACTCGAAGTACGCTTTTCTCGGCGCGATGCGGTCGGCGGCGCAGATCGTGGCCTACGAAATCGCCATGGGCTTCGCCCTGGTGGGCGTGTTGATGGCTGCCGGCAGCCTGAATCTTAACCAGATCGTGCTGGCCCAGCAGGGCAGTTTCCTGCACTGGTTCTGGCTGCCGCTGCTGCCGCTGTTCCTGGTGTATTTCATCTCCGGCGTCGCCGAAACCAACCGCGCGCCCTTCGACGTGGCCGAGGGCGAATCGGAAATCGTGGCCGGGTTTCACGTCGATTATTCCGGCATGGCGTTCGCGGTTTTCTTCCTGGCCGAATACGCCAACATGATCCTGGTGTCGGCGCTGGCGGCCACCATGTTCCTGGGTGGCTGGCTGTCGCCGTTCGAGGGTATTCCGGTGCTGGGCGCACTGTTTGGTTTCGTGCCCGGCGCGCTCTGGCTGACGCTGAAGATTTCGCTCCTGCTGCTGTTCTTCCTGTGGTTCCGCGCCACCTTCCCGCGCTATCGCTACGATCAGATCATGCGGCTGGGCTGGAAGGTCTTTATCCCCGTGACCCTGGTCTGGATTCTGGTGGTCGGGCTGGGCGTGTTGGGCCAGGTCGGTCCGTGGTTCGATTGAGCGGAGAAAGCGAGCGATGAATACCCTGAACGCCGTTCGGTACTACTTCAAAAGCTTCCTGCTGTGGGAACTGTTGCAGGGTCTGCGGGTGACTGGCCGTTATCTGTTCGCCAAGAAGATCACGGTGCAATATCCGGAAGAGAAAACTCCGCTGTCGCATCGGTTCCGTGGCTTGCACGCCCAGCGCCGCTATCCCAACGGCGAGGAGCGTTGCATCGCCTGCAAGCTGTGCGAGGCGGTCTGTCCGGCGTTGGCGATTACCATCGAGTCCGAGCAGCGGGAAGATGGCACCCGACGCACCACTCGCTACGACATCGATTTGTTCAAGTGCATCTTCTGTGGGTTTTGCGAGGAAGCCTGTCCGGTGGATGCGATCGTGGAGACGCGGGTGTTCGATTATCATTTCGAAAAGCGCGGCGAGCAGATCATGACCAAGGAAAAGCTGCTTGCCCATGGCGATCGCTGCGAAGCGCAGATCGCCGCCGACCGGGCCGCCGACGCGGCCTACCGCTAGCCGGCTTCCGGCGCCAGAGATAAGAAAACAGGTCCGCTCATGGGATTTGAAAAGTTTCTGTTCTACGTCTTCGCGCTCATTCTGATCTTCGCGGCGGTGCGGGTCATCACGGTGCGCAATTCGGTGCATGCCGTCCTGTTCCTGGTGCTGGCGTTTTTCACCAGCGCCGCGCTCTGGTTGCTGATCGAAGCCGAGTTCCTGGCCATCACCCTGGTTCTGGTCTACGTGGGCGCGGTGATGGTGCTGTTCCTGTTCGTGGTGATGATGCTGGATCTCAACGTCGACCCGGTGCGCGAGGGCTTTATCAAGTACCTGCCGGTCGGAGCGACGGTGGCGCTGCTCATTGTGATCGAGATGGGGCTGGTAGTGGGGTCCAGTTATTTCGGCACCGACCGGTACGACTTGGTTTCGCGCGCGGCCGATTACAGCAACACCAAGGAACTGGGCAGCGTCCTGTACACCTTCTACGTCTATCCGTTCGAGATCGCTTCGGTGATCCTGCTGGTGGCGATCGTCGCCGCCATTTCGCTGACGATGCGGCGCCGGGCGGGCGTTAAGTCCCAGGATCCGGGCCAGCAGGTCCGGGTATCGCGGGACGACCGAGTGCGGCTGGTGCGCATGGCGTCGGAAAAGAAGCAGTAATTTCGCCTGTTCCTGATTGGCGGGTGCGGATTGAAACAAACCAATAAAGGCGGGGATAGATGATCGCGCTTACTGATTATCTTGTGCTTGGAGCAATCCTCTTTTGTCTCAGCGTGGCGGGCATCTTTCTGAACCGGAAGAACGTCATTATCCTGCTGATGTCGATCGAGCTCATGCTGCTGGCGGTGAATTTTAACTTCATCGCCTTTTCGCGGTTCCTCGACGACACCATCGGCCAGGTTTTCGTCTTTTTCATCCTGACGGTGGCGGCGGCCGAATCCGCTATCGGTCTGGCCATCCTGGTGGTGCTGTTCCGTAATCGCCGCACCATCAACGTCGCCGATCTCGACACGCTGAAGGGCTAGCCGCATGCAAAACGTCTACCTCGCGATTGTGCTCGCGCCGCTGTTCGGCGCCATCATCGCCGGCTTGTTCGGCCGCAGGATCGGTCGAGCGGGCGCCCACTGGGTGACCATCCTCGGCGTGGCGATCTCCTTCCTATTGTCGCTGGTGGTGCTGCGCCATCATGTCCTGGAGGGCGCCGAGCCCTACAATGGTTCGGTCTACACCTGGATGGTGGTCGAGGGCATCCGCATGGAGGTCGGTTTCCTGGTGGATAACCTGACCGCCGTCATGATTGCCACCGTGACCTTCGTGTCGCTGATGGTCCATATCTACACCATCGGCTACATGCACGACGACGACGGTTACCAGCGCTTCTTCAGCTACATCGCGCTGTTCACCTTCTCGATGCTGATGCTGGTGATGGCCAACAATTTCCTGCAACTGTTCTTCGGTTGGGAAGCGGTCGGCTTGGTGTCCTATTTGCTGATCGGCTTCTGGTTCAAGCGCGAGAGCGCGATTTTCGCCAACCTGAAAGCATTCCTGGTCAACCGCGTGGGCGATTTCGGCTTTCTGCTTGGCATCGCCGCCGTACTGATGGCTTTCAACAGCCTCGATTACAAGGATGTGTTTGCCGCCGCGCCGCTGATGGCCAGCATGACCGTGCAGATCATCCCCGGCGCCGATTGGTCGCTGATGTCGGTGATCTGCATCCTGCTGTTCATCGGCGCGATGGGCAAGTCGGCCCAGGTGCCGTTGCACGTCTGGCTGCCGGATTCGATGGAAGGTCCCACCCCGATCTCTGCCCTGATCCACGCCGCGACCATGGTGACCGCCGGCATCTTCATGGTGGCCCGGATGTCGCCCTTGTTCGAACTGTCGGAGACCGCGCTGAGCTTCGTGCTGGTGATCGGCTCGATCACCGCGCTGTTCATGGGTTTCCTGGGCATTGTCCAGAACGACATCAAGCGGGTGGTGGCCTATTCGACGCTGTCGCAACTCGGTTATATGACGGTGGCGTTGGGCGTGTCGGCCTACTCGGCGGCCATCTTCCACCTCATGACCCACGCCTTCTTCAAGGCGCTGTTGTTCCTGGGCGCCGGCTCGGTGATCATCGCCATGCACCACGAGCAGGATATCCGCAAGATGGGCGGGTTGTGGAAGTACATGCCGATCACCTGGATCACTTTCCTGCTGGGCACGCTGGCGCTGATCGGTACCCCGGGCTTCGCCGGCTTCTACTCCAAGGACAGCATCCTGGAGGCGGTGCATTACTCGCATATCGCTGGCTCCGGCTTTGCCTACTTCGCGGTGATGCTGGGCGTGTTCGTGACCTCCTTCTATTCGTTCCGGCTGTATTTCATCGTGTTCCACGGCAAGGAGCGGATGGATCACCACACCCAGGAGCACCTGCATGAAACCCCGGCGGTGGTGACCGTGCCGCTGATCCTGCTGGCCATTCCCTCGGTGGTGATCGGGGCCATGACCATCGAACCCATGCTGTTTGGCGATGTGTTCGAGGGCGTGATCGCGGTCGCGCCGGCGCACGACGTGTTGGAGCATGTCGCCGGGCACTTCCATGGCGCGATGAGTTTCGCGCTGCACGGCCTGACTGGCCTGCCGTTCGTCCTGGTGTTGGCCGGTTTCGGCTCGGCGTTCTATCTGTACATGGTGAAGCCGGACCTGCCCGAACGGATTCGGCGGCTCTTCGCGCCGGTGTACGCCATCCTGGACAACAAGTACTACTTCGACCAGTTCTATCAGCGGTTCTTCGCCAAGGGCAGTTGCGAGACCGGCACCGCGCTCTGGAAGTACGCCGACGCCGGGCTGATCGACGGCCTGATGGTGAACGGCACGGCGCGATTGGTGGGCTGGGTTTCGTCCGTGGTTCGATACCTGCAAACGGGCTATCTGTACACCTACGCGTTCGCGATGATCATCGGCTTGCTGATCCTGCTGACCTGGTTTGTCGCCCGCTAACCTGGAAGAAGAAAAACCATGCTGTCGGAACTGCCTCCTCTGTTGAGTCTCGTTATCTGGTTCCCGATTCTTGGTGGCGTCGCGGTCCTGTTCGTGGGTGACGACAACCCCGGACGCGCCAAGGCGCTGTCCCTGACCTTGGCGATTCTCACCTTCCTGATCAGTATCCCGCTGTTCGCGCTGTTCGATACCTCGACGGCGGCGATGCAGTTCCAGGAACTCGTCCCCTGGATTCCGGCGCTCAACGTCAATTACCACTTGGGCGTGGACGGTTTCTCGATGCCGCTGATCCTGCTGACCGCGTTCATGACCGTGCTGGTGGTGATCGCTGGCTGGGAGGTGGTGCAATATCGAGTGGCCCAGTACATGGCCGCCTTCCTGATCATGGAAGGATTGATGATCGGCGTGTTCGCCGCATTGGACGCCATTCTGTTCTACGTGCTTTTCGAGGCGATGCTGATCCCGATGTTCCTCATCATCGGCATCTGGGGCGGACCGCGCCGGGTCTACGCCACCCTCAAGTTTTTCCTGTACACCTTCCTGGGTTCGGTGTTCATGCTGATCGCCCTGATCTACATGTACAGCCAAGCCAACAGCTTCGAAATCCTGGATTTTCACAAGCTGCCGCTGACCCTGTGCGAACAGGTGTGGATCTTCTTCGCCTTCCTGCTCGGCTTCTCGGTCAAGGTGCCGATGTGGCCGGTGCATACCTGGTTGCCGGACGCTCACGTCGAAGCGCCCACCGGCGGTTCGGTGATCCTGGCGGCCATCACCCTGAAGATCGGCGGCTACGGTTTCCTGCGGTTCGCGCTGCCGATCACCCCGGACGCCTCCGCCACGCTGGACTGGCTGATCATTACCCTGTCGCTGGTGGCAGTGGTCTACATCGGTTTGGTCGCCCTGATCCAGCAGGACATGAAGAAGCTGATCGCCTATTCCTCGATCGCGCACATGGGTTTCGTCACTCTGGGCTTCTTCATCGCTTTCAGCATCTACCGCCACACCGGTAGTCTGAATGGTGCGGCGATGGGCATCGAGGGCGGCATGGTGCAGATGGTGTCGCACGGCTTCATTTCGGGCGCGCTGTTCCTGTGCGTGGGCGTGCTGTACGACCGGGTTCACTCCCGCCAGATCAAGGACTACGGCGGGGTGGCGAACACCATGCCGGTGTTCGCCGCCTTCATGGTGTTGTTCGCCATGGCCAACGCCGGCCTGCCGGGCACCTCGGGGTTCGTTGGCGAATTCCTGGTGATCCTGAGCAGTTTCAAGGCCAGTTTCTGGATCGCCTTCCTGGCGTCCTTTACCCTGATCCTGGGCGCGGCCTACACCCTGTGGCTGGTCAAGCGGGTCATTTTCGGCGAGATCGGCAACCGCCATGTCGCCGAGCTGAAGGATGTCGGCAGCCGCGAGATCATCATGCTGAGCCTGCTGGCGGCGGCGGTGTTGCTGCTGGGCTTGTGGCCCGACCCGTTGACCGCGACGATGCACGCCACGGTGAATAACCTGTTGCAGCACATGACCGTGCCCAAGCTGTAACCGCGCCCGTTGCAGAGAAGAATCGGAGAATAGGGAAACCCCATGAACTTCGTCGCTCCTGACTTCATGCCGGTACTGCCGGAACTGTTCGTCCTGACCATGACCTGTCTGGTCCTGGTGATCGACGTGTTCTTGGACCAACGGCAGCGCCATATCACTTACGGGCTGACGCAACTGACGCTGCTGGGCGCGGCCCTGCTGACCTTGTTCACCTACGCCCAGGCGCCGGTCGTGACCATGTTCGGTCACTACGTCAAGGATGCGATGGGCGACCTGCTCAAGCTGTTCGTTTATCTGGCCGCCGCCGCCGTGTTCCTGTACTCGCGTGACTATTTGCGCCAGCGCGATTTGTTCAAGGGCGAGTATTTCGTGCTGGGGCTGTTCGGCGTGTTGGGCATGATGATCATGGTGTCGGCGCATAGTTTGTTGACCGTGTATCTCGGCCTGGAACTGCTGTCGTTGTCGCTGTACGCCTTGGTGGCGACCGACCGCGATTCGCCGGTGGCGTCCGAAGCCGCCATGAAGTATTTCGTGCTGGGGTCGCTGGCCTCTGGCATGTTGCTGTACGGCATCTCGATGATCTACGGCGCGACCGGTAGCGTCGATCTCCAAGTGATAGCCGCTGCCGTCGCCCGGCAGGGTGCGGATAATCTGGTGCTGGTGTTTGGGCTGGTGTTCCTGGTGGTCGGGCTGTCGTTCAAGCTGGGCGCGGTGCCGTTTCACATGTGGCTACCCGATGTGTACCAGGGCGCGCCAACCTCGGTCACGCTTTATATCGGTTCGGCCCCCAAGCTGGCCGCATTCGCCTTGGTGATGCGGATTCTGGTGGACGGGTTGGGTACCCTGCAGGGCGATTGGCAGCAGATGCTGATCATCCTGGCGGCATCGTCCATGGCGCTGGGTAATCTGGTGGCCATCGTCCAGACCAACATCAAGCGGATGCTGGCCTACTCGACCATTTCCCACGTTGGTTTCCTGTTGCTGGGCATCCTGGCTGGCACCCCGGAAGGCTACGCGGCGGCGATGTTCTACACCATTGTTTACGTGTTGATGGCGGTCGGCGCCTTCGGCGTGATCATCATGCTGAGCCGGACGGGCTTTGAGGCCGAGAATATCGACGACTTCAAGGGCCTGAACGACCGCAGTCCGTGGCTGGCCTTTCTGATGATGATGATCATGATGTCCATGGCTGGTGTTCCCTTCCTGGTCGGCTTTTATGCCAAGTGGGTGGTGTTGCAGGCCATCGTCAATATCGGGCTGGTCTGGTTGGCGATTCTGGGCGTGGTGTTCTCGGTGATCGGGGCGTTCTACTATCTGCGGGTGGTCAAGTGTATGTACTTCGACAAGCCGGAGCAGAGCGAGCCGATCCAACTCAGCCTGGATACCGAAATCGCCATCAGCGCCAATGGCTTGCTTTTGGTGGTGCTGGGCCTGTATCCGACCGCGTTGATGGGTTGGTGTGCGGCGGCGCTGTCATTGAAGGCGCTGGCTTAAGGGTAGCTTATCGTCCATGCCAGGAATCCTGATTGGCCTGTGGCTGGGGTTGGCGGTGATCGCCGCCAACCTGCCTTGGCTGAGTGAGCGTTGGTTGTTGATCTTCGCCCGCCCTGATCGGCGGGCGAAGCCGTTTTGGCTGCGGCTGATTGAGTGGGGCCTGTTGTATGGCTTGATCGTCGGCATGGGGTTCGGGTTCGAGTACAAGATGACCGGTACGGTCCATGTCCAGGATTGGGAGTTTTACGTCGTGACGCTGTGCCTGTTCGCGGTCAGCGCCCTGCCGGGGTTTATCTATCGTTATCAACTGCGGCGATTGCTGGAACAGGCGGGGCGGGTGTAATGAGAGGAAAAGGAGAGTGGTAAAGTGCCCATAATAAGTAGATTTCTTGGAATCATCATTTCGATGTACTGGGACGATCATTTACCATCTCATTTTCACGCAAAATATGGAGAGTATGAAATTACGGTGAATATTGAAACGGGGGTAATTGAGGGAAGGTTTCCAAAGCGGGCTTTGAAGTTGGTATTGGAATGGTATGAAAGTCATAAAGATGAATTGATGGAAAATTGGGAATTGTGTCGAAACAAGGAAACGCCGAAGCAAATTAGCCCATTGGAGTAATATTATGATTTTACATGTTACCAAAGCAAAGTACTTGGAAGGTTATCGAGTTGAAGTTTCATTTAACGATGGAAAAACAGGAACAGTTGATTTGAGTCAATCATTGACAGGAACAGTTTTTGGCCTTCTAAAAGATATAAAGGTATTTTCACAACTAAAAGTTGATAAAGAATTGGATACGATTGTTTGGCCTAATGGCGCAGATTTAGCGCCTGAATATTTATATTTTCAGGCATTTAAGGAAGTACCTGAACTGAAAAATAAATTTAGGGAATGGGGATATATTGCCTAACAAGGCATTCCCTGTTGATAGTCCTGATGAGTTCTCCACAAACTACTTGTGTTGTATTGGATTGGATGCCTTGCGCCCGCGACAACGGGGTGGCGAATAGACATCCGCTGGTTGCTTGGCGCTTTGCGCCGCGCAACCAGCGGATGAAGCCGACTTCGGGCGGAAAAGCCTGTGGCTCTCCCGCCCTGTGCGGCTTATCCGCCGCCCCGTTAGGCTACAAAAAGTTGGGAACTCCTATGAAAGAAGATTACATAGACAAAGACATTGGATGGAGAATTCAACTAAAACGAAAAAATGAAACTGTTGATTACGTGTATAAAAATCTTGTGACAAAAGAAAAAATAAAAGGGGGTGCTATGGAAGATGCTTTCAAATCACCTAGAGAAAGCATTGCACAATACCTAGATGAAAAAGAAAGAACTAATACTTTAAGAAAAGCTGGTGTATTAGGGGAACAAATAGCTCGTAAGATAATAGAAATGATAGCATTGCTACATAACCGAGGTTATGAATCTCTATATCTTGATTCTTGTATGGCACCTAGTGGAATGTACTGGCGCTACAAAATAGGTGCAATGGTGGAGAACCGTTGGCCAAACCCAGATTGTTATTTTGGCAATGATACATCGTCATGCGTATCAGGTTCTATAGGTGGTGGATTTGAGCAAAAATTATCGTGGGCTAATATTACTGACACTATAGAAGTGATAGCAAATAAATTTCAAGACACATACCCGATAATTCTTAATAATGCGCGTTGTTCAAATACGGAATATGTGAGTTGGTATAAAGAAATGCTAAAAAAAACAAGCCCGGAAGGTGTTTTGATTTTTAGCTGTGATTATGGTCCAGATTATGAGTATGCGTTTACATGGGGAGAACCAAAAAATTTTCAGATGCCTATGCCACCAGGGTTTAAGAAAAACGATTTTTAGGAAAGTATGTAACCAATGGTGCTAGTTTAATTCAGTAACTCTTTGATTTTGCTGGAGGCGCATCTTCTGGTACCAGCAACCGCAAAGCTGTAACCGCTTGATTTTGCTTGCCCGTAATGAACTAGCACCAATCGTTATGTAGAGTGAAGCGAAACCGCCTAACTGGGCGTTGTACCTGACCGTGTTACGCACGGCAGGTGAACGAATGCTAGGGAACTAGGGACATTAGGGAACTAGGGACAGACCACGGTTTCCTTTACATCTGAAACAGGTTCCCTGATTCCGATTCCGATTCCGGTTCCAATTCCGGCGCTTTGCGAGGTCGCCCGAATTTTCCCGGCGTTGCCCGTCTTCCCAAGACCGATGACACTTGTGCAGCGAAGCGTTTATTGCCCAGCGTAAAATTGCCATTCGTGGCCCGCCGGATATCATCGACCAGTCTCGGCGCTAACTCGTAGTGAAAAAGTTCGAGTTTACAAGACCAAAAACCGTGCTCTGCCCCCTTTTTTTCTGTTTGCTGCATTGCAATATAAAACCGTGTAGAGTAAGACCGCTTTTAGCTGAGTTTGTGGAGCGGTCATGTCGAAACAGCATCCCATCATCGCGATCACCGGTTCGTCCGGCGCTGGCACCTCGACGGTGCGGGTGGCGATGGAACACATTTTCCGGCGGGACGGCTTCAAGGCCGCCATCATCGAAGGCGACAGCTTCCATCGTTACGATCGACTGGAAATGCAACGGCAGGTCGAGCGCGCGCTCCGGGAAGGCCGCCATCTGAGCCACTTTGGCCCCGAGGGCAATTTGTTCGACCGGTTGGAGGCGCTGTTCATGGAGTACAGCGAGCGCGGCGGCGGACTGCGGCGCTATTATCCGCACGACCGCGCAACCGCGGCCCGCTACGGTCGGGAACCGGGCGCCTTCACGCCGTGGGAACCGGTGCCGCCCGATACCGACCTGCTGTTTTACGAGGGACTGCATGGCGGCGTCGTCACCGACAAGGTCAACGTCGCCCGCTATGTAGACTTGCTGATCGGGGTGGTGCCCATCGTCAATCTCGAATGGATTCAAAAGATTCACCGAGATACCGCCGAGCGGGGCTACAGCCAGGAGGCGGTGACCGAGAACATCCTGCGACGGATGTACGACTACACCCATTACATCGTGCCCCAGTTCTCACTGACCGACATCAATTTTCAGCGAGTGCCGACGGTGGATACCTCCAATCCTTTTACCGCTCGCGACATTCCAACCCTGGACGAGAGCTTCGTGGTGATCCGGTTCAAGGGCTCCAAGCAGAAAGTTCAACCGGATTTTCGCTATCTGCTCGGCATGATTCACGACTCCTTCATGTCGCGACGCAACACCCTGGTGGTGCCAGGCGGCAAGATGGGGTTCGCCATGGAACTCATCCTGCAACCGTTGATCGAGCGGTTGGTCCGCCAGGAGTACTGAAGCGGGCTATCGAGTGGCGGCGCGGCGGTTTACCGCCGGCGCGGTGATGACGGCGATGCCCGCCAAGGTCAGAACGCCCCCCAGCACCAATTTCCAGGTCAGGACATCGCCCCACAGCAGCCCGCCGAACGCTACCGCCAAAACGGGCGACAGCAGCATCAGCGGCGTGGTGACGCTGACCGGATAGCGGACGAGCAGGTAGTAGACGATGCCGTGCCCGACCAGCGAGGCGCCGATGGCGGAATAGACTGGCGTGGCCAGTTCCAGCCCGGTGGCGGTGCGCACCGCCTCCCACTGCCCGTGCTCGAACAGCAGCGACAGCAGCGCCAGCGCCGGCGTGGCGCACAGCGCGATCCAGGCTTGCAGCACGAACACGCTGACCCCGCGCAATTGCCGCATTTGAATGGTGGCGACCGCCTGGGCCATCGCGCCGGCGGTGATCAGCAGCAAGGCGTCGAGATGCCGGAACACCACCGGATCGAAGCCGATCACCAGCACGCCGCCAAACGCCGAGACGATGCCGGCCAGTCGCCGCCGGTCCAGGGTTTCGCCCAGCCAGACCAGCGCCAGCAACGCCGAAAAGGGCACGTACAACTGACTGGCGATGGCGACCGAGGAGATATCGCCGCTGGCTCCCAGCCCGAGGAACACCAAGGCGAAATGCACCACGCCCAACACCAGGGCGATGCTCAGCACCCCGCGCATTCGACCCGGAATCCAGCGCAGGAACGGCAACAACACCAGCAACAGCACGGCGAAGCGCAGAGCCGTGAACAGGAACGGCTGAAAGTGGTCCACCCCAGCCTTGCCGGCGATGAAGTTGAAGGCCCAGGCGACGTTGGCCAGCAGCGCCAGTAGCAAATCACCAGGTTTCAGTGCCTGGGGCGCGCTGCCGCCAGGTGGATTCAACTCTCCTCCCGCCGTTGCCAAACCTCCAGGGCACGCAGAAAGCGGGCATCCAGTTCCGCCTCCGCTCCAGCAGGCAGCGCCCCGGTCAGGCACCATTGTTCCTGCAACCGGCGGGGATCGTAAATCGCGTCGGCCTTGACTGCGGCGCCGGCCAGCGACGCCGACAGCCGGGCGACCTGATATTCCATCCGCAGCGCGGCGAATTCGGGCGGCGATTCCATCCTGGCGACGATTTCCATGCACACGCACCAGATCCGCTTGCGCTCCAGGTTGCATTCCAGGCTGGAGTGCAATTCCCGTGCTGGAGTCGCATCAGCATCGCTCAGCGCCCGAACCACCGCGGCAAACCGCTGCCGCATCGATTCCTGCAACGCCGCCGGCAATTCCGGCAGGGTTTCCCAGGCCTCCCGCGCCTCGGCCAGCATGGCCTCCGTGTCGGCGGGCGGGTCGGCGAGCAGAGCTTCCAGCCGGGCGCACAGCCGGGCGCGTTGGTGCAGGTGCTGGAAGGTTTCCCGAACTTTGGTCCGACGCAGGGTTTGCTCGTGGTGGCCGAACTGGCGCACGGCGGCTTCGAATCGCTGGTCGAGCGCGCGTTGCTCGGCCTTGGGAACCGGTCCCGCCGCTTCCCACTCCTGCTGGATGGCTTGCAACCGGGCGCGTGCTCCGGCCAGTTGCTTGGAGTCGGCGACGGCCAGCACCTCGATTTCCGCGCACAGCTCCCGCTTGCGCCGCAGATGATCCTGCCGCTCGGTATCGGCGGCCTGCTGCTCGGCCTGGCGGCGAGCGAACACCTGGTCGCAGGCCGCGCGGAATTCCTTCCACAGCGCCTGCTCCTGGCGGGGCGGGGCCTGCACGGTGGGATGCCATTCCGCTTGCGCCTTTTTGGCGGTTTCGATGGCGACGCGCAGGTCGGCGCTTTCCGCCAGCGCCCGCACCTGCTGGACGAGCTGTTGGCGCCGTTGGAATTCGCGGTTGCGTTCGGCGTCGAGGCGTTCGTCCAACTGGCGCAGAACCCGCTGGAACCGGCGATCCAGGGTCTTGCGATCGGTACGGTTGACTGGCCCGAGCTTGTACCACTGCTCCTGGGCGCGGTGGCGCAGCCGGTCGACCTCGCGCCAGTCCACCCGCTGCCAGTCGGCAGTGGTTTCGAACTGCTCCAACTGCGCGCACAGCGCCTGTTTTTTTTCGAGGTTTCGCCGCCGCTCCTGGGCCTGGGCCTCGAAGTAAGCCTGACAGGGAGCGTAGGCGCGCTCGCAGGCGGCGTTGAAGCGTTTCCACAGCGCCTTGGGCGCGGCGCCTTCGTGATGGTCCAGATCCTTCCAGGCTTCGCGGACCTGCTGGATGCGCTGGGCGATCTCGGTCGGTTCGGCCGCCAGGTCGACCAAGCTTTCGGCGGTGGTGCAAAGCTGTTCCCGCGCCTGATGAGCGCCCCAGCGGCGCCAGTCGCGCAGTTCGCCGAGGCGGCCCGCGCAGGCCTGTAGACGTTCCTCGATCCCCGCCAGTTGCGCCCGGCTCAGGCCGATGTTGTGCTTGAGGCGGTGGCGGATCTGATCCTGAAGCTGGGTGGCCTGTTGCAATTCGCCGTCCTCGGCCGCCGCTTCGATCTGCCCCGTCAGTTCCTGTAGTTCCCGCCATTCCTGGTCGCGTTGCTGAACCTGCCGTTGCAAGCGGGCGCGCAGTTGGTCGAGCAGTTGGTCGAAACGGTTCTGAAGTTCCAGGATCAGGGCGGGGGCCTCGGGATGCTCCAGGCCCTCCCAGCGCTGGCGCAGATGTTTGAGGTCGGTCTCGTGGACCGCGCTGGGTTGCTGGAGCAGGGCTTCGGCCTGCCGCAACACTTCGCGCAGGTGCTCGGCGCGGGCGTGGTTGCGGTGCAGGATGCGGTCCCGGTCGTGAATGTCCTGTTCCAGTTGCCGGAATCGCTCGTTCAGCCGCCGGCTTTCGGCATCCTGGGGAGGACCGCAATTTGTCCAAGCCGCCGGCGCTTCGCCGGTGGCGTACCGAATCGCCGCGTCGAGTTCAACGCTCGGTTCGGTTTCGTGGCGCAGCCGTTCCAGCAGGGCATCCAGCGTCGCGATCAGTTCCAGCCGCTGGCCGCGGCGGCCGGCGCTGGCTTGGCGCTCGGCCAGAAAGCGGGCGCGCGCCTGGGCATAGCGTTCCCGCAGTTCGGGCGGCGCGGCGGCTTCCTGATCGCGCCACGCCTGTTCCAGCCGGGGAAACCGGCCAGCATTGCTGCCGCTCTCGCCGTCCCAGCCCAGGTTCTCCATTTCGATGCACAGTTGCTCGCCGTGAACGACGCGAGCCTGTTCGGCGACCAGGGCATCCAGGCGCTCCCGCGCCCGACGATGGAGACGCTTGTCGCGGTTGCGGCTGTGGCGGGCGATCTGGTCAAGCAGTTCGGGATCGTGAACCCGTTCCAGCGCCGCCAGCCGCACGTCGGGATGGTAATCCCCCCACGCGATTTCGGCCAGGGCCGGTTCGGCGTCGATCCGCTCCAGCACGGCCAGTCGCAGTTCCGGTTCAGCGGCATGGCGCAGCAGGTAGTTCACCAAGTCGGTGTCCGGCTCGCGCCGCAGTCGCTCCAGGCGATCGGCCAGCGCCGGACCGCCCGCGGTTTGTCCAGCCAGCAGGGCGCGGTAACGTTCCTCGGCGGTGGCGCGCACGCTGGCATCGCCATCCTCGCGGGCGATGAGCCGTAGCAGGTCGAGATCGCCGAGGCGTTCCAACACGGCGCGGCGCACGCTCGGGTCGGGATCCTGCCGGGCCAGTTCGTACAGCGTCGGGTCGGTGTTTTCCAGTTCCCGCAAGGCCTGTTTACGGGTCTCGGGATCGGCGTGTTGCCACTTGGGCTTGAGGAAGCGGCTCAGGATCATGGGACGGTTGTAGGACTCTGGATAGGGTTTGGCTCCGCCAGTCGTGGCGGGGCGGGCTATCGGATCGGATGGGTGTCGATGGATTACTTTATCATAGCGGCGGCGCGGGGGGCGGTCGGCCGCGTGGGCTGGATGAGGCTGGATAAAATGCCGCTTAGGGTGTTTGCACTAGTTTTCATTGCTAAGATGATTACCGTGATCAATTGGAACCCATGGCAATCGCCTAAAGGAGTACGACGTGAGCAATGATACCGAAAAACAGGCGCCCGAATCCGTGGCCCATCAACTCAGGGCCGTGGTGGACAAGGCCCAGGAAGAAGCCGGCAAGGTGGTGGATTCGCTGGTCAAGGAAGGCGGGAAATTGCGCGATCAAACGCTGAAACTGGCCGGGGAAAAGGTCGGCGAAGCGAAAGAACGGGTGGACGAGGTACGCGGCATGGTCGAGGGCGTCAAGAACAAGGCTGCCGATACGCTGGATAATCTGGAACAGTTATTCGAGGAGCGGGTGGCCCGCGCCCTGAAACGGCTGGGCGTGCCGACCCGCGATGATTTGCAGGGCATCGCCAAGCGGCTGGAAGAGATGAATGATCTGCTCAAGGGGCTGGCCGAGAATCCGGAGGTGGCTGACGAGGCCGCTCCGTCGCCGGCGGAGAAGGACGATCTGAAGCTGATCAGCGGGATCGGTCCGGTGCTGGAGGGCAAGCTCAATGGGGCGGGCATTACGACTTACCAGCAGATTGCGGCGCTGACCGGTGACGAGATCGAACGACTCGAATCGGAGGTCATCAATTTCAGCGGCCGCGTTCACCGCGACGACTGGATCGGTCAAGCCAAAACCTTGTACCTCAAAAAGTACGGCAAGACAGTCTGAACGAACCAGGGGGTGGAGGCGATGGGGCTGCCGCGGGCCGCAAGGCCGAGCAGCCCCATTCGTTTGGGCGGGCTTAGGCGTTGAGGTCGGGAATCAGTTTGCTTTCCAGATGGGCGATCATATCCTTGAGCAGGAGCTTGCGCTTTTTGAGCCGCTTCAGCTCCAGTTCGTCGACCAGAGGATCCTTGACGAGGCGGGTGATGACGTCATCGAGGTCGCGGTGCTCGACGCGCAGTTCGACGAGCCGGTGTCGGTAATGTTCGATGTCACGGGTCTCCATGGTGGGGGGTCTCCGGAGAATAGCGGTCAGTGCGGGCTGGCGGGCCGGGATCGGGGAGCGCCAGACTGCGGGTTTGAACGATAACGATCAAGATTAATGAGGGAGTCTAGTCCCCCGCCCGGCGTCCGGCAAGGGATGAACTTGGCGCAACCAAGCCCGATTTCGGGTAAAGTCTCCCGCCGCGCGAGCGGTTTCCAGGGGGATGACGATGACGGCGGCGGTCAGGAAACAGCAGGTCCATTTCAACAAGCTTCAGAAGCGCCTGCGGCGGAACGTGGGCCGCGCCATTCAGGATTTCAATATGATCGAGGAGGGCGACCGGGTGATGGTCTGCCTGTCCGGCGGCAAGGATTCCTTCGTCCTGCTCGACATTCTGCGCAAGCTCCAGGCGCGGGCGCCGGTGCAGTTCGAGCTGACCGCAATCAATCTTGACCAGAAGCAGCCCGGCTTTCCCGAACACGTGCTGCCGGACTATTTGCGCAGCATCGGCGTTCCGTTCCATATCATCGAGCAGGATACCTACCGCATCGTCAAGCGGGTGATTCCCGAAGGTAAAACCACTTGCGGGCTGTGTTCGCGACTGCGGCGCGGAATTCTCTACACCTTCGCCGCTGAACACGGCATGACCAAAATCGCGCTGGGCCATCACCGCGACGACATGCTGGAAACCCTGTTTTTGAACCTGTTTCACGGCGGCAAGCTCAAGGCCATGCCGCCGAAGCTGCTCAGCGACGATGGCCGGCATGTGGTGATTCGGCCGCTGGCCTACTGCCGGGAGCGCGATATCGCCGCTTATGCCGAGGCCCGGGAATTTCCGATCATTCCCTGCAACCTGTGTGGCTCGCAGCCGAACCTGCAACGGCAGGCGATCAAGGCGATGCTGCGGCAATGGGAAAAGCAGTTTCCGGGGCGGGTGGAAAACCTCTTCGCCGCGCTCCAGAACGTCGCGCCCTCGCATCTGGCCGATGTCCGGCTGTTCGATTTCGCCAGCCTGGGTTCCCACACCGGCGGCCTGGCGCCGGCCTGGCTACCCGGTGGGGATGAAGGCGCGGAAGAAGCGGACGAGGATGACGAGAATGAGGCCAGCGCGCCGGTTGCCGCCGCGCCGCTGGCGGAAATCAGAGTGCCTGTTCTATCCATTCGGCGGGTTTGACGCTGTTTTAAATTCGTTGCTATCGTTACCCCTTCCCACATTTTGCCAGGAGGATGTCACTGCATGAAAAAGCAACTGTTGACCTTGGTCGCGGCGGTCAGTTTGGCGCTGGGTGGCGGGCTCGCCAAGGCGGCGGACACGGTCAAGATCGGCCTGATGGCGCCGCTGACCGGTTCTTGGGCCAGCGAAGGGCAGGGGATGAAGAAGATCGTCGAACTGCTGGCCGAGCAGCAGAACGCCAAGGGCGGCGTGCTGGGCAAGAAGATCGAGGTGGTGACCGAGGACGATGGCGGCGATCCGCGCACCGCGTCGCTGGCCGCGCAACGGCTGACGACCAAGGGCGTGGCGGCGGTGGTCGGCACCTACGGTTCTGCCGTGACCGAAGCCAGCCAGAACATCTACGACGAGGCCGGGATTCCGCAGATCGCCAACGGTTCGACCGCGATCCGCCTGACCGAGAAGGGCTTCAAGAAATTCTTCCGCACCGCGCCGCGCGATGACGAGCAGGGCCGCATGGCGGCGCAGACCATTGAAAAGCTGGGCTTCAAGAAGGTTGCCATCCTGCACGACAGCAGCGCCTACGCCAAGGGGCTGGCGGATGAGACTAACGCCCTGCTGAAGAAGAAGGGTACGGACGTGGTGTTCTTCGATGCGCTGACGCCCAAGGAGAGCGACTACACCGCCATCCTGACCAAGCTGAAGGGCGCTAATCCGGACGTGGTGCTGTTCACCGGCTATTACCCGGAGGCCGGCCTGCTGCTGAAGCAGAAGAAGGGCATGAACTGGAATGTGCCGTTCATCGGCGGCGACGCCACCAACAATGTGGATCTGGTCAAGATCGCCGGCAAGGCCGCCGAGGGTTACTACTTCCTCAGCCCGCCGCAGCCGCAGGACCTGGATACGCCGGAGGCCAAGGCGTTCCTGGCTGATTTTCAGAAGAAACATAACGAATTGCCGCCTTCGATCTGGGCGGTGCTGGCCGGCGATGGGTTCCGGGTGATGGCAGCGGGCATCGCGGGCGCTAAGTCCACCGATGGCGCCAAAATCGCCGACTATCTGCACAAGGACCTGAAGAACTTTTCCGGTCTGAGCGGCCCGATTGCCTTCGACGCCAAAGGTGACCGCGAGGGTGAGGTGTACCGGGTCTACCAGGTGGATGCCGACGGCAAGTTCGTGATGCAGAAGCTGTAAGGCAGCCAGGCGGCTTTCTCCCCTGCCGGAGGGAGCCGTCGCAATCACCAGGCGAGGCGACCATGCTGACTTACAAGGCGATGTATAAATTTGTGGAGGGCGGGGTTCACGCCGAGGTGCTCGATCTTCCCGGCGTCATCACGTGCGCTGAAAATCTGCCGGAAGCCAGGCGGCTGTTGGCCAGCGCCCTGGTGGATATGGCGGAGACCGCTCTGTTATTGGGGGAATCCTTGCCGCGCCCGGATTTGACTTTAACCCATCCTGACGCGGATATCGAAGAACCCATCTATTTGCTGTTGACGGCGGCTTCCCGCGTCAGCGTGACGCCAGGGCAATCGGTCGCCGCATGAAACGGCGGGATCTATTGCTGCATCTGCGCCAGCAGGGTTGCCAGTTGTTGCGGGAAGGCGGCGAACACTTCATTTGGGAAAATCCGGCCAATCACCGTCGCACCGCCATTCCCCGCCATCGTGAGATCACCGATTTCACGGCGGCGAGCATTTGTCGGCAACTTGGCATTTCTCTCCCTCCAGCCTGAATCCCAGCGACGTCATGGAAGAATTCCTCCAGCAACTCACCAACGGCCTTGCTGTTGGCGGCATCTACGCCCTGATCGCCCTGGGCTACACCATGGTTTATGGCGTGCTCAAGCTGATCAACTTCGCCCATGGCGACCTGTTCACCTACGGCGCTTATCTCGGCCTGACCCTGCTGACCTCGCTGGCGCTGACCGACCGGGTCGGTTTCGCCGTGGGCGTGCTGGTGCTGGTACTGATGGTGATGGGCCTGGTGGCGGTGCTGGGCGCGATTCTGGAACGGGCCGCCTATCGCCCCCTGCGCGAATCGCCGCGCCTGTCGGCGGTGGTGTCGGCGCTGGGCGCTTCGATCTTTCTGCAAAACACCCTGATGCTGGTTTACGGCGCGCAAATCCAGGTCTATCCCGACGGGATCCTGCCCACCGCGACCCTCGACTTTTTCGGTCTGTATCTGCCGTTGATGCGGGTGCTGATCGTGCTGGCGTCGGTGGCGATGATGGTCGCCCTGTACCTGTTCATCCAGAAAACCCGAATCGGCACCGCCATCCGCGCGGCGGCGATTGACCAGGGCGCGGCGCGGCTGATGGGCATCGACGTGAACCGGGTGATCCTGCTGGTGTTTCTGCTGGGGCCGGCGCTGGGCGGCGCGGCGGGACTGATGGTGGGGCTGTATTACGGTCAGGTCAATTTCACCATGGGCTGGGTCTACGGGATGAAGGCGTTCACCGCCGCGATTCTCGGCGGCATCGGCAACATCCCCGGCGCGATGGTGGGTGGCTTGTTGCTGGGGGTGATCGAGGCGCTGGGCGCGGCCTACATCTCCATCGCCTGGAAAGACGCCATCGCATTTTGCGTGCTGATCCTGATTCTGATCGTCCGGCCCACCGGGCTGCTGGGCGAGCGGGTGGCGGAGAAGATATGAACCGCGCCACCTGGCTTGTCTCCGGTTTATTCGTCGCGCTGTTGGCGGTAGCGCCGTTGTTTCTCAATACGTACCAGGTGGACGTGCTCAACAGCATCGGTCTGTACGCGCTGCTGGCGCTAAGCCTCAACCTGATCCTGGGCGAGGCCGGGCTGTTCAACATGGGCCACGCCGCGTTTTATGCGATGGGAGCCTATACCGCCGCCATCCTCAACACCCGCTACCAGATTCCGATTTTGTGGACGCTACCGCTGAGCGGATTAGTCGCCGGGCTATTCGCGCTGGCGGTGGCGCGACCCGTCGTCCATCTGCGCGGCGATTATCTGCTGATCGTCACCATCGGCGTCGGCGAGATCGTCCGCATCGCTCTGGTCAACGACGTGTTCGGCATTACCGGTGGCGCGAATGGCATTTTCGGCATCAGCCGCCCCAAGCTGTTCGGCTTCGTGATCCGCCGGCCCGAAGAGTTTTTTTATCTGATCTGGGGCTTCGTCGCGCTGACCATTTTCCTGTTCCTGCGGCTCAAGCAGTCGCGATTCGGGCGGGCGCTCAATTACCTGCGCGAGGACGAGGTGGCGGCGGAGGGCAGCGGGATCAACACCGATTATTACAAGCTGGCGGCGTTCGGGTTGGGTGCGGCCTGGGCTGGCATGGCCGGTACGCTATTCGCCGCCAAGATGACCATCATCTCGCCGGAATCGTTCAGCTTCTGGGAATCGGTGGTGCTGTTCATGATCGTCATTCTCGGCGGAGCGGGCAGCATCCCCGGCGTGCTACTGGCGGCGGTCCTGGTGGTTGGGTTGCCAGAGCTGTTCCGCGAGTTCGCCAGCGCCCGGATGTTGGTGTTCGGACTGGTGATGATGGTGATGATGGTGGTTCGCCCGCAGGGTTTGTTGCCGGCGCGGGGCCAACGCTTTTCGCTGGCTACGCTGATGAGGGAGACGGTGCGGTGAGCGGCGCGCTTTTCCATGATCCGGGGATTTAATCCAGCGGATTGACCCCAAATTCGCTACCGAGCGTTTATGGTTATACCCATCTGTTGAATTTCTGGAGGCGATAACCCATGAACCGAACTCGATGGTTGTATCCGCTGGGCATTCTGTTGCTGCTCGGCGCCGCGCCGCTGGACGCGCTGGCCCGCATCAAGCTGACCACCCTGCCGGTGCGCGAGCGGGTGGAAATCCAGCTCGACCATCCCCAACTCGCCCTGGTCGAGGAGGAGCGCATCGTGCCTCTGGTCAAGGGCGTCAATCAGGTGGATTTCTCCTGGGCCAACACCCGCATTGATCCCGATACCCTGGTGTTGCGCATCCTGCCGCCGCCCGCTGATCAGCCGCTCGACGCCAAAGTGCTGTCGGTGAGCTATCCGCCCAATGAGAACGCCTTGGTCTGGGCGGTGGCCGCCAGCGCCTCCGGCGCGGCGCGAGTGCGCATCAGCTACGTCCTGGGCGGGCTGAGCAAGGATTTTCATTACCGCGCCGTGGCCGACCACACGGAGAAGGCGCTGAATCTGGCGCAATACCTGCGAGTCAACAATAACGCCAACGAAGCCTACGACGCCGCCGAGTTCTGGGCCGGCGTGGGCGACCGGTTCGGCAAGCCGCTGGGCCTGAATGAAACCAAGGAAGTGCAACTGGACCGTTTCGACAGCGTGCCGGTGCGCAAGACTTACACCACCCATCCCGTGGAGTTCGGCTATCTCGACCGCGCTCAGGACAAGCTCAACGTGCCGATGCACTACGTGGTCAAGAACGCCGGCGGCGAATTGGGCAAAGAGCCGCTGCCGGAAGGCAAGGCCCGCATTTTCCAGGACGACGGCAAGGGCGGCGCGGCGTTTCTGGGCGAGGATCGCGGCAAGTTCACCGCGCCTGACGACGAGTTGAAGCTTTACCTGGGCCTGGCCCGCGACATTGCGGTGCGCCGCACCGTGGACCGCAACGAGCGCCAGCGCATCGCCGGCAATCTGTACCGCTACGACGTGACCCTGAAATACGAGATCGAGAACTTCAAGGACACGCCGGTCACCCTGGACATTACCGAAAGCGTTCGCCAGATCCGCGACCAGATTCGCGGCGACAATGGCCGCGACCCGGAATGGCAACTGGGCGACGGCAGCCTGCGCACTCCCGATCCCGAAAAGAGCGACACCGACAAGTTGTTGTTTCACGTTGATCTGCCGGCCCGCGCCGCTGACGGCCAGGCCAAAAAGCAGATTCACACCCTGCGGCTGACCCTGAATAACGAATGGTGAGCGCCATGACCCCTAACCTGACCGTTCGTGTTCTGCTGGGCCTGTTCGGGCTGCTACTGCCGCTGGCGCTGCTGGCCCGCAACGTGGATCTCGCCACCGTGCCCACCCGAAGCACGGTGCAACTGACCATCTACAACTCCGAGGATTTGACCCTGGTCCGGGAAACGCGAGTGGTGACTTTTAAACAAGGCGTCAATCCCCTGCAATTCTCCTGGGCCAACACCCTGATTGACCCGACCTCGGTGGAGCTGAAGTTCCGCGAACCGAAAGCCGGTCTGGACGTACTCGACACCACGTTCCCGCACGACAAGCCGCAGATGCTGTACTGGAACGTGCAGAGCGACGCCAACCGCGAGGCGACCATCGAGATCAGTTACTTCACCTCCGGCATTTCGTGGGCGGCGGATTATGTGGCCATCGCCGATGCTGAGGAAAAGACGTTGCGACTGGAAAGCTTCGTGCGGGTCAACAATCGTTCCGGCGAGGACTACGAAAACGCCCAGGTGCGACTGGTGGTGGGCACGATCAATCTGGTGGAGAAGATCGCCGAACTGGCGAAAGTGCCGGTCGGGCGGGTCAAGGATGAAGTCAAGGGGGAGGACTATCGGGAACTGCGCCAAAGAGCCGCCCGCAAGATGATGGCGCCCGCTGCGCCCGCGCCGATGATGATGGCTGGAGCCGCAGCCTACGACGCGGCGGCGGAAATGGAAGCGCCCAAGGAAATCATCAAGGAAGGGTTGAGCGAGTATTTCATCTACACCATCGAAGGGACCGAAACCGTGCCCAACGGCTGGGCCAAGCGCCTGCGCAGCTTCGAGGCGGCGGGCGTGCCGATGACGGTCGAATATCGTTACCGTCCGCGCGAATACGGCGAGCCACTGACGCGACTCTATCTTCTGCGCAACGATGCCGCCTCCAAGCTGGGAAGTACGCCGCTGCCCGACGGGATGCTGCGCGTGTTCCGCGCCAATGGCCGCGACGGCTTGAGCTATCTGGCCACTCAGAATCTGAAATATGTCCCCATCGGCGACAAGATCGAACTGAATCTCGGCCCCGATCCGGCGGTGGTGTTCGAACTGCTCAAGCAGAAGGTCTACCGCGACAACCTGTGGTTCCAGATCAAGGGCGGCAATCTCTATCGCAAGCTGGGCGAGGACGGGTTCAAGCTGGAACTGGATAGCCAAGTCGCTGGCTGGGACGAGCATACGGTGTACCGGCAGAAAATCCGCAACTACACCCGCAAGCCCATCCACGTGCAAATCCGCCGCGAATACCCGGGCGACATCGTGTTCCGCAGCCGGCTGAATCCGACCCTGCACGATTTCCAGACCGTGCAATTCGAGACCGACATCCCCGCTGGCGGCAAGGCCGAACTGGATTACGAAGTCATCGCCCGGCTGGGCTATAACCAGAAACAGAACCGGGTGGAGTTGCAGGCGGGCGAGGCGAACCGTTGACATGACCCCGCTGGCGAAAATCTTTCTGGCTCTTGGCAGCATCGGGATGTTGCTGGCGGTGGCGTTGGGCGCGTTCGGCGCGCACGCCCTGAAAAAGACGCTGGCCCCCGAACTCATGGCGGTGTACGAAACCGCCGTGAACTATCATGTTGTTCATGCCTTGGGACTGCTGGCGGTCGGCTTGCTGGCGTCGCATCTTCCCGAGTCGGGAACGCTGCGCTGGGCGGGCATCCTGATGACCGTCGGCCTGCTGCTGTTCTCGGGCAGCCTATACGCCCTGAGCCTGAGCGGCATTCGCGCGTTGGGAGCCATTACTCCCGTGGGCGGCGCGGCTTTTCTGGCAGCCTGGTTGCTGTTGGCGGTCGCGGTCGTCCGAGCGGATTAAGCCAGGCGTTGGGCGGGAAATCAGCTTCGGACAGAGAGGAACTTGTGGAAAAGACTTACGCTTTGGGATTCGATGTTTACGGCACGCTGGTGGACCCGCTGGCGATGGCCGAGCCGCTGCGAGCGCTGGTCGGCGAGCAGGCTGGCCGGTTCGCCGAACTGTGGCGGAGCAAGCAATTGGAATATTCGTTCCGGCGCGGTCTGATGCGGCGCTACGTCGATTTCGACGCCTGCACCCGACAGGCATTGCGCTACACCCAGCGGGCCTTGCGGTGCGAACTGCCGGAATCCGACCACGACCGGTTGCTGGAAGCCTATCTGTACTTGCCGCTGTTCCCGGAGGTCGCCGCCAGCCTGACCACGATCAAGGCCCAGGGCCATCGGATCGTGGCGTTCACTAACGGGGTGGAAGCCAGCATTCGGGCGCTGCTGGCCAATGCTGGGGTGCTGTCCCAGTTGGAGGATGTGGTCAGCGTGGACGACCTGCGCACTTTCAAGCCCGATCCGGCGGTCTACGCCTACTTGGCGCGGCGAACCGGGCGCGCGCCAGCCGAGACTTGGCTGGTGTCCAGCAACGCCTGGGACGTGATCGGCGCCAAGGCCGCCGGTCTGCGCGCCGTTTGGGTCAAGCGTCAGCCGGAGGCCGTGTTCGATCCCTGGGAAGTGGAGCCGGACAGGGTGGTGAGCGGTTTGGATGAACTGGCGGCCGGGTTTGCCAGCCAGCCGGAATGAGATTGGGAGCGGAACGGCAACTCCCCTCTCCTCCTGTGGGAGAGGGGGTGGGGGCGAGGGGGAACCCCAGGCTCAGGTGATGAATGGCACCAGAATCAGCGAAACGATGGAGAGCAACTTGACCAGGATGTTCATGGCCGGGCCGCTGGTGTCCTTGAACGGATCGCCCACGGTATCGCCGATGACCGCCGCCGCGTGGGCGTCGCCGCCCTTGCGCTCGCCCTTGAGTTGACCGCCTTCGATGGCCTTCTTGGCGTTGTCCCAGGCGCCGCCGGCATTGGCCATCAACAGGGCCATGACCACGCCAGTCAGCAGCGCGCCCAGCAGCATCCCGCCCAGCGCCACCGGGCCGAGGAAGAAGCCGATGATCACGGGCGCCAGCACGGCCAGCATCCCCGGCGGAACCATTTCGCGCAGGGCCGCGTCGGTCGAGATCGTCACGCAGCGGGCGGTGTCGGGCTTGGCGGTGCCTTGCAGCAGGCCAGGAATTTCGCGGAACTGACGGCGGATTTCCGTCACCATCTCCATCGCTGCCCGACCCACCGAACTCATGGTCATGGCCGCGGCCAGCATCACCACCATGCCGCCCAGCAGCACCCCGATCACCACGCGCGGTTCGGTGATGTCCATGATAATCGGTTTACCGACCGCCAGTTCCACCGCTTCCTTATAGGCGACGAATAGCGCCAGCGCGGTCAGCGCCGCCGAACCGATGGCGAAGCCTTTGCCGGTGGCGGCGGTGGTGTTGCCGATGGCGTCGAGGTGGTCGGTGATCTGGCGGACTTCCGGGGGCTGATGCGACATCTCGGCAATGCCGCCGGCGTTGTCGGAAATCGGCCCGGAGGCGTCAATGGTCATGGTCACGCCGGCGGTGGACAGCATCCCCACCGCCGCAATGGCGATGCCGTACTGGCCAGCGGTCTCGTAGGCGACGAAGATCGCCGCGACGATGACCAGGATCGGCACCGCACAGCTTTCCATCCCCACCGCCAGGCCGGTGATGATATTGGTCGCCGGCCCGGTCTTGGAGGCGATGATGATCTTGGTCACCGGCTTGGACGAGGTGTAGTACCAGGCCGCCCGACCGATGGCGATGCCGGCCAGGTTGCCGGCGATGATGGCGGCGAACAGCGACCAGCCATAGCCGAAAATCAGCATCGTCAGCAGGGTCAGCAGCAGAAACAGTCCGGCGGCGCTGAATTCGGAGATCGCCAGCGCCCGTTCTGGTCCCTGCTTTCTAAACGCGGACATGCCGTAAATGCCGACCAGCGAGGACACCAAGCCGATGCTCGCCAGCGCCAGCGGCAAGGCCAGCAGCATCGGGCGGCTCACGCCATCGCCGAAGTAATGAGTCAGTTCGCTGGCGGCAGTGGTCGCCGCCAGGGTGATGGCCGCGACCATCGCTCCCACATAGGATTCGTAGATGTCGGCGCCCATGCCGGCGATGTCGCCGACG
>Ga0209573_1002117_pt1 | contig 26797 bp, 20 predicted proteins | sample TNRBio252014_DNA_FD_185870 | JGI IMG/M metagenome (GOLD analysis project Ga0209573, IMG submission 185870) | Wastewater treatment Type I Accumulibacter community from EBPR Bioreactor in Madison, WI, USA - TNR Reactor_6/25/2014_ DNA (SPAdes)... | ecosystem: Engineered > Bioreactor > EBPR >... | reverse complement strand
GAGTTCACGCAGTTCGAGACCGACAGCGGACTGGCGCAGGACAAGGTCGTGCTGGTGCCGCGGTTCCGGCTGGAGAAGAAGAACCCCGGGGTGGCGATCAGCGAGCCGGTCAAGCCCATCACCTTCTACCTGGGCCGCGGCATTCCCGATCGCTGGAAGCCCTACATCCGGGCCGGTGTGCTGCAGTGGCTGCCGGCCTTCGAGGCGGCGGGCTTCTCGAACGCCATCCGTGTGCTCGACGCGCCGACGCCGCAGGAGGACCCGGACTGGTCCGAAGAGGACGTCTCGATCAGCGTCATCCGCTGGTTGCCGCAGGAGCGGGTCAACGCCATGGGCCCACATGTCGGCGACCCGCGATCGGGTGAGACGCTGTCGGCCCACATCCAGATCTGGCCCGAGGTCATCGACGGCTTCGGCCGCTACTACTTCGCGATGTTCGGCGGCGGCGTCGACCCGCAGGCGAACCGGCTGCCGCTGGCGACCGAGAAGTCCGGCGCCCTCCTGAGCTACATCGTGGCCCACGAGGTCGGCCACACGCTGGGCCTGATGCACAACCACATCGCCTCGACGGCCTACTCGGTGGCGCAGATGCGGCAGCCGGCCTTTGCCAACCGCTGGGGCCCCAACAGCTCCATCATGGCCTACGGCCGCTTCAACCAGGCGGCGCAGCCGGGCGATGGCGTGACGCAGCTGTGGGGGGTGATAGGCCCCTACGACTTCGACGCCATCCGCTATGGCTACGGCGTCTTCGGCACCGACGCCGAGAGCGAACGGCGGGAGCTCGCCGCCCTGGCCGACAGCTTCTCGCGTGACCGTCGCCTGTTCTGGGCCACCGAGGAGCGCGGCGACTGGCAGGCGCGCCACGGCCGCGACCCGCGCGTGCTGATGGAGAACACCGGCGCCGAGCGTGTCGAGGCCACCCGGCTGGGGGTGGCCAACCTGCAGCGTTCGCTGGCCCGGCTGGAGGCTGCCACCGGCGGCGACCCACGCGAGTTCGCGGCCACCTACGAGCTGTTGCTGGCGCGCCAGATCGGCATGCTGCGTTCGGTGCAGAAGCTCATCGGCGGCGTGATGCCGGCCCTGGACTCGCCGCCGACCTGGACCGGCCGCCCGGTGCCGGTGGCCGAGCAGCGCGACGCGGTGCGCTTCCTGCTCGGCGAGGGAGCGCTCTCGCTGGAGCCGTTCGCGGCCCCGGCCATCGTGGACCGGGTCGCCAGCTTCGGCGGCGAGCGGGCCATCGAGGGCCTGCAGGCTGCCATCGTCGTCGAGCTGCTCGGCGGCGCCAATGTCGCGCAGCTGGAGACCCAGCGGCGTCGCGACCCCATGGCCTACGCGCCGGCGGACTTCGGCCGCGACGTGGTCGCGGCGGTCTGGGCCGACCTGAGTCGAAGCACGCCCACCCAGCGCAGCCTGCAGCGCGGCTATGTGAAGGCGGCTGCCACGCTGCTGGAGGCCTGGTCACGCGGCGGTGCCGGCGAGGAGGCGGCCGCCCGCCAGTTGCAGGCGGGGACCGAGCGGCTGCCGCCGGCGGCCGCGCGTGCGCTGGCAGAAAGTGGCGACGACACACTCTTCGTCGGCTGGCTGCGCAGCGCGCTGCCGGAGCTGCGAACGCGCCTGGACGACGCAGCGCGCCGCGCCGCCGACGAGTCCGACCGCCTGCACTTTGCCGAGATGGCGGCGCAGATGGCCCGCCTGGCCAAGCTGGCGTCGCCGTAGGGGCGCGCCGTCCGTGTCGTGCTGGCGATCATCGACGTGGTTCACTGCAGTGCCGGAGCGCCGCTGCACGCAGCAGCCGGGCTGCAGCCCGGGCCAGCTGCGCCGTGCCGGCACGGCGATGGCGGCCTGCCGCCGCGAGCAGGGCGGGTGAGCCCCCGTGCACGTCTGCCGGGCGCCCGCTCTTTCCCCCAACCCCGACGGAGTCATCTCATGTCATCGACGTCTCGACGCTCGTTCATCCTCGCTGCTGCCTTGCTGGCCTGCGGCATCACGAAGGCCAGTGACAAGGACGAGGCGCGCGCCGTCGTCGACAAGGCGCGCATCGCCCTTGGCGATGTCCTCAGGACCAAGGAGTACGACTCCCTGCGCGCCGGCCTGAAGCAGGCCAAGGGCATCCTGATCTTTCCGAGCGTCCTGAAGGCCGGGTTCTTTCTCGGCGGTTCGGGCGGCACCGGCGTGCTGCTGGTGCGCGGGCAGAACAACGAGTGGAGCCACCCGGCCTTCTATACGGTCGGCGCGGTCAGCTTCGGTGTGCAGTTCGGCGGCCAGGAGTCGGCCACGGTCATCCTCATCAACCACCAGAAGGCGGTCGACGGGCTGATGGCCAATTCGGTCAAGCTCGGTGGCGATGCATCGGTCGCCGTGGGCCCGGCGGGTGCCGGCCAGGCGGCCAACGTGACCGCCGACTTCGTGTCCTACTCGAAGGCCAAGGGGGCCTTCATGGGCATGAGCGTGGAAGGCTCGGTCCTCGACGTGCGCGCCACGCTCAACCAGGCCTACTACGGCAAGGCGGCGACCCCGATCGACATCGTCGGCAAGCGCAGCGTCTCCAGCGCGCATGCGGCGGGCCTGCGCAAGGCGCTGGCGGCGGCCTCGAAGTAGCGGCAGACGCGGCATTGCCGGGCGTGCTGCAGCGCGCAGGCCGTCGCAGCGACGAGATGGCCGCACGCTCGGGCGGTGCGATCCGCAGCGCCCTGGCGGCCGCCCTGGCGCTGCAGGCGCTGACCGGGCAGGCCCAGCGCGTGGACGCCGCGGCCGCGTCGCCGGCCCCCTCGCTCCCGCGCATCTGCCTGGTGCTGTCGGGCGGCGGCGCGCGTGGTGCGGCGCATGTCGGCGTGCTGCAGGTGCTGGAGCGCCTGCACGTGCCGGTGCACTGCATCGCCGGCACCAGCATGGGCGCCATCGTCGGCGCCTCCTATGCCTCCGGCATGGGCACGGACGAAATGGTGGCGGAGATGGCGCAGATCTCCGGCGAACGGCTGTTCAACGACAAGCCGCCGCGCGCCGACCAGCCCATGCGCATCAAGGCCGACGACAGCCTGCCGCTGGCCACGCCCGAGCTGGGACTCAACGACGGGCGGCTGTCGCTGCCCAAGGGGCTGGTCAGCGGCGTGGCCCTGGAGGGCGAACTTCGGCGGCTGATCCTGGTGCGCGATGCGCGTGCCTTCGACCAGCTGCCGATCCCCTTTCGCGCCGTGGCCACCAGCCTGGGCGACGGCCAGATGGTGGTCTTCGATCGCGGGCTGCTGCCCACCGCGATGCGCGCCAGCATGGCGGTGCCGGGCCTGATCGCGCCGCTGAAGGTGGGCGAGCGGCTGCTCATCGACGGTGGCCTGGTGCGCAACCTGCCCGTCGACGTGGCACTCGCGATGGGCGCCGACGTGATCATTGCCGTCAACCTCGGCACGCCGCTGCTGCGACCCGAGCAGATCGAAGGCCTGCAGGGGGTGTCGCTGCAGACGCTGGGCATCCTGACCGAGCAGAACGTGCGCCAGTCGCTGCAGCAGTTGCGGCCGCAGGACGTGCTCATCGAGCCGGCGCTGGGCGAGTTCTCCGCCGCCGACTTCGACAACCTGGTCAAGGCGGTCCCCCTGGGCGAAGCGGCGGCGCTGCAGGCCGCGCCGCGCCTGCGCATGCTGTCCCTGCCGGCGGCGCAGTACGCGCAGCTGCGGCGGCAGCAACAGCGCGGCGGCGCACCGGCACCGCCGCTGGTCGCCGCGCTTGAGATCGCGGGCCAGCGGCGCGTCGATGCCGGGTCCATCGTGCAAAGCCTGCAGACCCGGGCCGGCCAGCCCCTGGACCAGGACGTGCTCGAGCTGGACATGCGCCGCATCTACGGCAGCGGTGACTTCGAGAGCGTGCGCCCCGAGCTGCGCGACAGCGGTGACGGGCCGACGCTGGTGGTCAACGTCACCGAGAAGGGCTGGGGCCCGCAGTATCTGCGCCTGGGTCTTGCGCTGTCGTCCGACCTGGGGTCGGACTCGATGTTCAACTTCTACGGCCAGCTGCGCTCGACCTGGCTCAACCCGCTGGGTGCCGAGTGGCGCCACGACGTCGTGCTGGGCAACGACGTGCGGGTGGTCAGCCGCCTGTATCAGCCGCTGTCGCCCAGCCAGCGCTGGTTCGTGGAGCCGCGTGTGGCCTATGGCGACACGCCGCTGTACATCTACAGCCGTGACGTGCTGGCGGCGCTGTACCGCGAACGCACGCCGGGCGCGGGCGTCGATGGCGGGCTCAACTTCAGCCACTACGGCCAGCTGCGCCTGGGCTACCACCGCGGCAGCAGCAAGCTCGAGCTGAGCAGCGGTCAGCTGTTCCTGCCGAGGAAGCTGCATGTCGAGCTGGGTCTGGTGCAGGCCTCGTTGCGCCTGGACCAGCTGGACAGCGCGAGCTTCTCGCGCTCGGGCTATCTGCTGGCCGTCAACGCCCAGGTCTCGCGCACCCGACTCGGCGCCAGCCAGAACTACGACCGCTGGGACGCCGAGCTGCGCGCGGCGTTCTCGCACGGCGCGCACGCGCTGCGCCTGGCGCTGCGTGGCGGCGGCTCGAGAACTGCCGGCCTGCTGCCCGTGCATGCGATGTTCAGGCTGGGCGGGTTCCTCAACATGTCGGGCTTCCGCCTGCAGCAGCTGCTGGGCGCCCGATTCGTCTATGGCCGAGCCCTGTACCAGGCCCGGCTGGGCAGCATGCCGCTGTTCGAAGGTGTGCATGCCGGGCTGGCCTACGAGCGCGCCGACATGCCGCAGGCGGTGGCGGACAACAACCGGCCGTCGTTCCAGTCCGGCACCGCCTACCTGGCCGCGGACACGCCGCTGGGTGTCGCCTACCTCGGCGTCGGCCATGCCAGCCAGGGCAGCACCGCGGTGTACCTCTACCTGGGCAAGCCCTTCTAGGCCGCCGAGCCGGGCGGTGGCCCTCGACACCCTGCCGCCGGCTGCCACGCCGCGATGGCGCCTGTGCTGGCACCGGCGCCCGGACCGGCCCGCGGCTTGCCGACGACAAGCTGACGCGGCGCGTCGCGGGTTAGCCCCGAAGTCGGATCCCCGGCGCGTTGCTATCGTGGGCGCGACACGGGTCCGTGAGCCACCATCTTGCGTGGCGCTCCGGTGCTGCCCGCCGCTCAACCGCAGGAGACAACCATGACCGACAAGAACCCCACCCCGGCAGGTCAGGCGACACCTCGACCGGCGCGCCGGCGTTTCCTCGGCCAGGCCGCCAAGGGCCTGGTCGGCAGCGCGGCGGTGGCTGCGCCCATGGTGTCGGTCGCGCAGTCGCCCGTCGTGCTCAAGATGCAGGGCGCCTGGGGGGCCAAGGACATCTTCAACGAGATGGCCGAGGAGTACGTCAAGCGCGTCAACGAGATGGCCGGCGGCCGGCTGCGCATCGACTACCTGGTGGCCGGCGCGGTGGTCAAGCCCTTCGAGGTCATGGACGCCACCAGCAAGGGCGTGCTGGACGCCTGCCACGGCGTGCCGGTGTACTGGTACGGCAAGAGCAAGGTGGCCTCGCTGTTCGGCTCCGGCCCCATCAACGGTTGCGATGCGCCGCAGACGCTGGCCTGGATCTACCGCGGTGGCGGCCTGGAGCTCTACAACGAGCTGCTCAAGAAGATCAACCTCGACGTCGTCGGCTACTTCGCGATGCCCATGCCCACCCAGCCGCTGGGCTGGTTCAAGAAGCCGATCAAGGACGCCGCCGAGCTCAAGGGCCTGAAGTACCGCACCGTGGGCCTGGCGGCCGACCTGTTCCAGCAGATGGGCGCCAAGGTCACGCAGCTGCCCGGTGGCGAGATCATCCCGGCGCTCGAGAAGGGCGTGATCGACGCCTTCGAGTTCAACAACCCGACCTCGGACATGCGCTTCGGTGCGCAGGACGTGATCAAGAACTACATGATGGGCAGCTACCACCAGGCGATGGAGTTCTTCGAGATCGCCTTCAACAAGAAGAAGCACGACTCGCTGCCGAAGGACCTGCAGGCCATCCTGCGCTACGGCGTCGAGGCCGCGAACTCCTCGAACTGGTGGACGGCGATGGACAACTACTCGCGCGACCTGCAGGAGCTGATGGGCAAGCACAAGGTCAACGTTCTGCGCACGCCCAAGGCGGTGTTCGTCGAGCAGCTCAAGGCCTGGGACGTGCTGACCAAGAAGCTCTCCGACGAGGACCCGTTCTTCAAGAAGGTGGTCGAGTCTCAGCTCGCCTGGGCCAAGCGCGTGGCCTACTACATGTTCGTCAACGAGGCCGACTACGCGCTCGGCTACGAGCACGTGCACAAGGTCAAGCTGCCGACGGCCTGAGGCCGCAGGCCGGCTGGCACCAGGATTCGGGGCGGCTCGCGACCGCCCCGATTTCGTTCCGACACCGCAGGAGTCGTCTTGCGGGCACAGGCCACGTGAAGTGAACCGTCTCATCTACGCCATCGACCAGCTGAGCAAGACCGTCGGCCACGCCTTTGCCTGGTGCATCGTCGTGCTGACGCTGGGCACCTGCTACGAGGTGGCGATGCGCTACCTGTTCAACGACCCCACCAGCTGGGCCTTCGACCTCAGCTACCTGATGTACGGCGCGGTGTTCTACATGGCCGGCGCCTACACGCTGTCGCGCGGTGGCCATGTGCGCGCCGACATGTTCTACCGCAAGTGGCGGCCGCGCACGCAGGCTCTGGTCGAGCTGACGCTGTACCTGCTGTTCTTCTTTCCCGGCATCCTGGCGCTGGTGGTGGCCGGCAGCGCCTACGGGCTGGAGTCGCTGCGGCTGCGCGAGGTCAGCGTCAACAGCCCGGCCGGCGTGCCGATCTGGCCGCTGAAGATGATGATCTGCGTCGGCGGCGGCCTGATCGCCCTGCAGGGCGTGGCCGAGGTGCTGCGCTGCCTGGTCTGCCTGCGCCAGGGCGACTGGCCACCGCGCCTGCACGACGTCGAGGAACTCGAGACGCAGATCCTGCAGCAGCACGCCGGAGCCGCGAAGTGACTGAAGTGATGCACGAGGTGTCGGCGGCCGCGGGCGGGGCGGCGTCCCCGGCGCACGAGGGGCCAAGATGAGCGACCCTGCCGTTGCCCTGCTGATGCTGGGCATCCTGGTCTTCACGATCTGCATCGGCTTCCCGGTGGCCTTCACGCTGATGGCGCTGGGCGTGGGCTTCGGCTACTACGCCTACTTCCAGGCCGACCAGTCCTTCTTCGACAACCGCGTCTTCTACCTGCTGACGCAGAACACCTTCACGGTGCTCAACAACGACGCGCTGGTGTCCATCCCGCTGTTCCTGCTGATGGGCTACCTGGTCGAGCGCGCCAACATCCTCGACGGGCTGTTCCGCAGCCTGCAGCTGGCGCTGCGCTTCATCCCCGGCGCGCTGGCGGTCGCCACGCTGGCCACCTGCGCCCTGTTCGCCACCGCCACCGGCATCGTCGGCGCGGTGGTCACGCTGATGGGCCTGCTGGCGATGCCGCAGATGATGAAGGCGGGCTACGACTCGCGGCTGGCCGCGGGCGTGATCTGCGCCGGCGGCTGCCTGGGCATCCTGATCCCGCCGTCGATCATGCTGATCGTCTACGGGGCGATGGCCGGGCTGTCGGTGGTCAAGCTCTATGCCGCGGCCTTCATCCCGGGCTTCTTCCTGGCCGGCATGTACATCCTGTACGTGGTCGTGCTGGCCATGGTCAAGCCCGAGCGTGCGCCGGCACTGCCGCGCAGCGAGTCCGACGTGCCCTTCAGCCAGGTGGCGCTGATGCTGCTGAAGTCCTTCTTCCCGCTGGCGCTGCTGATCCTGTCGGTGCTGGGCGCGATCATGTTCGGCATCGCGACGCCGACCGAGGCGGCGGCGGTCGGTGCGGCGGGTGCGGCGGTGCTGGCCGCGGCCTACCGCTCGCTGACCTGGCAGGGGCTGCGTGAGTCGGTGTTCCTGACCGCGCGCACCTCGGCCATGGTGTGCTGGCTGTTCGTCGGCTCGGCGACCTTCGCGTCCATCTTCGCCTACCTCGGCGGCAACCAGATCATCAAGGAGTTCGTGCTCGCGCTGAACCTGAACCCGATCACCTTCCTGCTGCTCTCGCAGCTGATCATCTTCCTGCTCGGCTGGCCGCTGGAGTGGACCGAGATCATCATCATCTTCGTGCCCATCTTCCTGCCCATGCTGCAGCACTTCGGCATCGACCCCATCCTGTTCGGCGTGCTGATCGCGCTGAACCTGCAGACCGCCTTCCTGTCGCCGCCCATGGCCATGAGTGCGTACTACCTCAAGGGCGTCAGCCCGCCCTCGGTGCTGCTGACGCAGATCTTCAGCGGCTGCATGCCCTTCGTCTACGTGGTGCTGGTGACGATGCTGGTCGTCTACGTCTTCCCGGGCATCGCGCTGTGGCTGCCCAACACCATCTACGGCCGCTGAGCGGGGTGCCGTTGGACCTGTCGCACCCCGATCGCCTGTCGGCCACCGCGGCCGCGCAGGCGATCGCCGCCGGCGCGCTGAGCGCCGAGCAGCTGGTGCAGGCCTGCCTCGAGCGGATCCGCGAAGTCGAACCCCAGGTCCAGGCCTGGCAGGCGCTGGACGAGGCGCATGCGCTGGCGCAGGCGCGCGCGCGCGATGCCGACCGTGCCGAGGGCCGGCCGCTGGGGCCGCTGCACGGCGTCCCGGTGGGCCTGAAGGACATCATCGACACCGCCGACATGCCCACCGAGGACGGCACCGTGCTGCACGCCGGCCGCACGCCGGCGCGCGATGCCGCGGTGGTGGCGCAACTGCGCGCCGCCGGGGCGGTGATCCTGGGCAAGACGGTGACCACCGAGCTGGCCACCTATACGCCGGGCAAGACGCGCAACCCGCACGACCCCGCGCGATCGCCGGGCGGGTCGTCGTCGGGGTCGGCGGCGGCCGTGGCGGCGGGCATGGTGCCGCTGGCGGTCGGCACGCAGACCAACGCCTCGGTGGTCCGGCCGGCCGCGTATTGCGGCGTGTTCGGCTTCAAGCCCAGCTTCGGGCTGATCTCGCGCCACGGCATCCTGAAGTGCGCGCCTTCACTCGACACCGTCGGGGTGTTTGCACGCTGCGTCGAGGACATCGCGCTGCTCGTCGAACCGCTGACCGGCCACGACGAGAACGACGCCACGACCCGGCCGCGCGCCCGCATCCCCTTCGTGCGAACCGCGGCCGAGGCACCACCCTTGCGGCCGCGGCTGGCGTTCGTGAAGACGCCTGTGTGGGAGCGCACCGAAGCCGGCACGCGCGAGGCCTTTGCCGAGCTCGTCCAGGCCCTGGGCGCCGATTGCGACGAACTGGCCTTGCCCGATTCGCTTTCCGAAGCCTGGGACTGGCACCGCACCATCATGGAAGCCGAGCTGGCCTGGCACCTGGACGCCGAGTACCAGCGCGGCCGCGAGCAGCTGTCCGACTTGCTGTGCCAGCAGCTCGCCCGCGGGCGCGAGGTCACGGCGCTGGCCTACCAGCGCGCGCTCGCCCGCGTGCCGCGCCTGGTCGAGGGCTTCGGCGACATCTTCGACCGCTACGACGCGCTGATCGCACCGGCGGTGGCAGGGACGGCGCCGCCGCTGCAGGGCACCGGTGACCCGGCCTTCGGCACCCTGTGGTCGCTGTGCGGCATGCCGGCGCTGGCCATGCCCATGATGCACGGCGAGGACGGCCTGCCGCTGGGCCTGCAGCTGGTCGGGCGACGCGACGACGATGCCCGGCTGCTGCGCACCGCGCGCTGGCTGCAGCAGCGGCTGGCCGAGTAGCGCGCAGGCCACCGACCTGACGGCCCTCCGACCCCTCGACCCCCCCGCCTGGAGACCCCGATGCCGATCAAGCTCGTGTCTGCCGCTGTCGCCATCGGCCTGCTGCTGGCCTACCTCGTGCCGCTGGTGGTCAAGCTCAAGGAAGTCTCGCTGGGCGTGGTCGTGGCCGTCGCCGTCGTGATGATGCTGGTCGACCTCAGGCAGTCGCTGCGGCGCGACGACTGAGCCTGGCCCCCGGCCGCGCCAGGCCTACCCCGCTACCCGATCCAGGAGACCCCATGGCCCGCGTCAGCACCTACCTCAACTTCGGCCGCGACACCGAGGCCGCGTTCGAGTTCTATCGCTCGGTGTTCGGTGGCGAGTTCGACGGCGGCATCCACCGCTTCGCCGACATCCCGGCCGCGCCCGGCCAGCCGCCCATGCCCGAGGCCGACCGCCAGCTGGTGATGCATGTCGAGCTCGCCATCCTCGGCGGCCATGTGCTGATGGGCACCGACGCGCCGGCGTCCATGGGCTTCACCTGCACGCCGGGCAACAACGTGCACCTCAACCTGGAGCCCGATACGCGCGAGGAGGCCGACCGGCTGTTCGCCGCGCTGTCGGCCGGCGGCAAGGTCGAGATGGCGATGCAGGACATGTTCTGGGGCGCCTACTTCGGCAGCTTTGCCGACCGCTTCGGCGTGCACTGGATGATCAACTGCGCGCAGCGGGCCTGACGCGGTCCTGCCCCCCCACCCGAGGAGCCTCCATGACCCCCATCCAACGCATCGTGCGCCTGCTGGCGGCCTCGCTGCTGCTCGCCGCCACGGCGTGGCCCGCCGCCGCACAGGGCTTCCCGGGCAAGCCGCTGCGGCTGGTGGTCACCTTTCCGACCGGCGGCGCGCCCGACATCCTGGCGCGGCTGTTCGCCGACAAGGCACAGCTCGGCCAGCCGGTGGTGGTCGAGAACAAGCCCGGCGCGGGCGGCAACATCGGTGCCGACGCGGTGGCCAAGTCGCCGCCCGACGGCCATGTGCTGGTGATGGGCACCGTCGGCACGCACTCGATCAACGGTGCGCTCTACAGCAGGATGCCCTACGACATGGTGAAGGACTTCACCCCGGTGGCGCATGTGGCGTCGGCGCCCAACCTGCTGGTCGTCACCCCCAGCCTGCCGGTGAAGACGGTGGCCGAACTGGTCGCCTACATGAAGGCCAACCCCGACAAGCTGAGCTTCGGCTCGCCGGGCATAGGCACGTCGGTCCATGTCTGCGGCGAACTCTTCAAGTCGCTGACCGGCACGACGATGGCGCATGTGCCCTACAAGGGCCGCCAGTTCGCGATCCCCGACCTGGTGGGCGGGCAGATCCAGGTCATGTTCGACAACATGCCCTCGGCGCTGCCGATGGCGCGCGAAGGCAAGATCCGCGCGCTGGCGCAGACGACCAGCAAGCGCTCGCCGGCGGCGCCCGACATCCCCACCGTCGCCGAGACCGTGCCCGGCTTCGAGGCCACCACCTGGTTCGCGGTGTTCGCGCCGGCGGGCACGCCGCGCGAGGTGGTGGCGCGGCTGAACGCCGAACTGCAGCGCGTGTTCGCCCTGCCCGAGGTGCGCGCCCGGCTGGACAGCCTGGGCCTGGAGACCTGGATCTCGAGCCCGGACGAACTGGCACGCTTCCAGGCCGCCGAGATCATCAAGTGGGCCAAGGTGGTCAAGGACTCGGGGGCGAAGGCGGATTGAGCGTGGACCGCACCCTGTGCACCCGCCGGCGAAGGCGGGTGGCGGGGGGCGGGCCGCCACGCTGTGCTGGCGGGCTTGGCGACTTGGCGCGAGGGCACGCGTGTGCAGCGCGGCGAGGTCGTCGCCACCACACGCCTTGGAATGGTGGTGGCGCAACGGGCCTGGCCCGCGGGGGACAGTGCCCGCGCCGCGAGCGATGCCGTGGCCGGCCGGCGGGCCGCGTGCGAGAGCGCGTGGTGGTCATCGGGCGGGCGTCGGTAAGGATGCCTGTGCGCGAGACCTGGCGGGACGACGCGGCGCATGGTCGCCAGGCCAGAGGACCCAGGACTCGGATCAACCGGGCCCGCCGATGGCCGGGCGGGCGCGCGAGCAGGGCGTCCAGGACGGGCAGGCTCAGGACCTCGGCGACCAGGCCAGCGTCCAGCTGCGGGTGCGCAGGCCCGGCGCCAACCTGTCCACGGCCAGGCCGCCGGTTCGCAAGGGTCTTCAGTCCGCCCCGACCAGGATGAACGGCGCCCAGTACGCCGGTGAGCGGGTCCTGGGGTCGCGCGCGAACTCGCGCTTGGTCTGGCTGAGCGCGCGAGAGGGTGCCTCGCCGTCCTGCAGGCGGCGGTAGAAGGCCTCCATGAAGCGCGGCGCCACCGCGTCGTACACCGGCCACAGCGTGAGCACGGTGTTGACGTTGCCGGCCACGAACAACGCGTAGGGCAGGCCCATCACGCCTTCGCCGGCAACCTGGGGCCCGAGCCCGGTGTCGCAGGCCGACAGCACGGTCAGCTCGCTGCGCAGCTCGTAGCCCGTCCACTCGGCGGCGGTCACATAGCCGTCCAGCGTCGAGCCCGCGCCGGGCAGGCTCAGCACCAGGCTGGACAGCGAAGGGTCGCCGGGCGACAGGAAACCGTGCACCGCGAAGTGCAGGTAGCGGTAGCGTGCCAGCTCGCCACTGCGCTGCAGCTGCTGCAGCTGCTCCTCGCTGGCGCGGATGCCCAGGTAAAGGTCGGCGTCGCGAAGCAGCCGACCCAGCGCGCCGACTTCGGCCTCGGTGCCGGGCAGCGAGGTCCACAGCGGACGCGTCTCGCGCAGCTGTTGCGGGCTGTATACCGCGTCGGGTGCGGGCGCGGCGCGCCGCTGGCCGTCGGCCGCCGCCTCGTAGACCGGGTTGCCCATGGCCATCAGCGAGCGCTGGCGCGGCAGCCTGGCGTAGTCCGCCAGCCGCGCCTTCTTGGCCGCATACACCGACAGCGACTGCGTGTAGTGCAGGTCCAGCCGGTCGATCAGCCGCCCGCCGCCGCGGGCGTCCAGGGGCAGCAGGTCGAAAGGCAGCTGGGCCAGCGCGCCGTCGGGCGACACGATCAGCTTGCGGCGCCCCTGCAGGCGTGCCGCCAGCGGCTGCAGCAGCCGCTCGCCCAGCATGCGGCCGATGTCCTCGTCGCGCTGCACGCGCTGCGCGCCGGCGGTCGGCGGCCGCGACGCCTGGCGCAGCTCGAAACTGCCGTCCTGCAGCCGCCAGACCTGGCCGGCGGCGCTGCCTGCCAGCTCGCGCAGGCCGCCCGGCAATGCGCTGGCGCGGCGGAAGGCCTCGACGCTGCGGGCCAGGCCGGGCACCTGGCCGAGGTCGACGAACTCGAGCTGCCCGCGGTCGTCGGCCAGCCAGGCCGAGACCTGCTCGCCTTCGACCAGGTAGCCGACGAACAGCGCTCCGGCCGGGATCACGCCCTGCAGGTCGGCCGCCGACACGATGCGCGGGTCGCGCAGCTGGGCGAACCGCGGATAGGCCGACGCCAGCCGCGCCAGCTGCTCGTCGTAGCGCCGCTGGTCGGCGTCGCGCAGGGCGGTCTGGTGCGCACGCGCGCGTGGCGAGTCGGCCTCGCTGATCGCCTGCTCGTGCTCGTAGAGCCTTTGCTCCAGGGTCGCCAGCGCTTCGCGCTCGGCTTCGGGCAGGCCGCCGGCGCGCGAGGCCAGCTGCTCCGACATGCTCTCCAGCAGGGTGCGTGCCTTGGACAGCTCGGCCAGCCGGAACCCCTGCCCGAGCTGCGCGGCGCTGCCGTGGAGTCGGCTGAAGAAGCGGTAGTCGCCGGCGTAGGCCGCGAACAGCGCGCGCCGGTCCTCGCGCGCCAGGCCGGGCTGTGCACGCACCTGCTCGGCGCCGGCGATGAACTCGCCGGCCTGGGCCAGGGCGTCCTGCACGCGGCCCAGGCGCGCCTGCATGCGTGCGGCCTGCGCGAGCTGCTCGACGGTGAAGCGGTGCGCCGGGCCCCAGGTCCGGCGCCCGGCCTCGATCAGTTGCAGGTGCAGGGCCAGCGCGTCGGCAGGCCGTTGCGTGGCCGCCAGGGCGCGTGCTTCGTCGGCGCGCGCCGCCAGTGCCGTCGGGTGTTCCACGCCCAGCTGGCGCTCCAGCGAGGACGCCGCTTCGGCGCTGGCCTGCCAGGCCGCGGGCGCCTGGCCGGCGGCCAGCAGGCCGCGGCCGAGCTGCGCCTGCGCGACGCGCGTCTGCACATGGTCGTCGCCCCGCGTGCGCCGGCTGGCCTCATGCGCCGAGCGCTGCAGGCGCACGGCCTCGTCGTGCCGGCCCAGCCGGCTGTAGCTGGCCGCCAGGTTGGTGCGCGCGGCAATCGCCGAGGGGTGCCAGGCCCCCAGCACCTCGATGGCCATGCGCGTGCTGCGCTCCTGCGCGTCCAGGGCCTGCGTGCTGCGGCCTATGGCCGCGTACAGGCGGCCGAGGTTGGCCAGCGCGGCGATCGCGTTCGGGCTGCGTTCGCCGCGACGGTCGGTCCAGCCCTGGTGCACCGCCTGCGCGGTGGCGATCGCTTCGCCCAGGCGACCCTGGTTCTCGAGCAGCGGCACCAGGCGCGCCTGCAGGACCAGCGCGTCCTCGGGGTCGACCTGCCCCGCGGGCTTGTCGAGCATGCCGCGCAAGGCGCGCTCGGCGTCCGCGCTGCGGCCTTCCTGCCCCAGGCTGTCGGCACGCTCCAGCGCCTTGCGGTCCAGCCCGGTGCAGGCCACCAGCAGGCCGGCCACCAGCAGGCCGGCCAGCAGCAGGCCGGGCGTGCCAGCCAGGGCCAGCCGGCGCCAGGGCGAGCGCGCGGTGGTGCGGGCGGTGGTGCGGTCGGCCGCCATCATCCGGCGCTGCGGCAGCGCGCCGGCAACAGGCCGCGATCGCGCAGCGTGGCGGCCGGAACCACCACGCGGGTGGCCAGCAGCGTGTCGACGACCACCTGTTCGCAGTCGGCCTCGACCAGCGTGCCCCGCAGGTACAGGTTCTCGGCCGCCAGGCGGAAGCGGAAGGTCTGCTGCGGCGTGCCCGCAGGGGCGCCCGGCGGAGTGGCCTGCGACACCGCTTGCAGCGCCAGCACGCCGGTGCGCGCCGCGGTCGCCACCAGCGCGGCCAGCGTCGAGCGCAGCGCACGCGCGTCGTCGCGCAGCCAGTGCTCGCTGATGTCCAGGCTGGTGGTCTCGGGCAGCGAGTGCACGATCACGCGCATGGCGCGCTCGGGGTTGTCGGCGCTGCCGCCGAGGCCGACCGCCGTCTCGACGCTGATCGAGCGCTGGTCGGCGGCAAACACGATGCGCGGCGCGATGCGCAAGGCCGGCAGGCCCCGCGGCGGGACCTGGCGGCCGTCGTCCAGCTGCAGGCCGGCGCGCTGCAGCTCGCTGCTGCCGGCGGCCAGCAGGCCATGCAGCGAGGTGCCGGACAGCACCTCGACATAGGGCCGCAGGGCCTGTGCGGCGTCCTCGGCGCGCTGCACCTTTCGTGTGCTGCCGGTGGCGTCCAGCGCGACGCCGCTGCCCACCGCCTGCTCGGTGGGCACGACGAGCTCCTCGGCCGTCTCGGCCAGTGCACGGCTGGTCTTGTTGGCCACCACGCTGGCCAGCGCGTAGACCAGCAGCTGCGCCCAGGGGTTGACGCCCGCCTGGAACTGCGCGCTGCCCTGCAGCGAGGCGTCGGCGGTCCGCTCGACGAACTGGCGCTGGATGCGCAGCGGCTGCGCCGGGTCGACGATCAGCACCGCCGTCGGCGGCGCCGCCGCCGCCGTCGCCGGCACGAGCGTGGCCGATCCCGGCAAGGCCAGCGCGCACAGCAGCACGCGGCGCGTGGTGGTCGGCAGCAGGGTCCTCATGCGTTCCATTCAATCGCGGGCCAGGTGCTCGAGCGTCTGGTCCTTGGCGATCTCGACCACCTCGAACCAGCGTGTGCTCAGGGCGGGCCATGACGGCGGCTGATCCCAGTCCTTGCCGGCGCCGCGCAGCACACGCACCTTGCGGTACCACAGGTACTGATTGCTCTGCAGGTCGACCATGTAGGCCTCGCCCGCCACCCAGGCCATGGGGTCGCCGGTGGCCATGGGCACGAAGCCGCCGAACGGGTAGTTGACGCCGACCTGCGGCAGCGACACCACCAGCAGTCGCTGCAAGCCCAGCTGCGCCTTCAAGGGCCGGAAGTCGCGCGCCGCCACCTGGCCGTCGGGGGCCGGGTGGCGCGGCAGCTTGTCCAGCGTCACCTCGGCCGCCGACAGCCGCCGCACAGGCAGGCCCTTGCGCTCGAGCAGCCCGGCGAGCTCGTCTTCGATCGCGCGCAGCTCGCCGAGCGACAGCGACTTGACATGGTCCGCCAGCCTGGAGGTCATGGCGAGCACGATGCCCTGCTGCAGCAGGCCCATGCCACCGCCACCGCCGCGCTCGCCGTCGAACAGGGTCAGGCCGGGCGCGTCGGGCAGCTCCACGCGCAGCCCGACCGTACCCAGGCGCTCGAAGACCGCCTGGCCACGATGCTGCTCGACGGGCGGCGGCACCGTGGCGCAGCCGGCCAGCGCCATGACGGTGCCGAAGGCGCCGAGCGCGGCCAGCCACCTGAACCCTGTCCCGCGTTGCGTCATCCGCTCGTCCCCCCCTGGCCCGCGCCAGCCGCCGCCACCGGCCGCCGGCGCCCGCCGCAACCGCTGCCGATTCTGCCTGCGGCCTCGCTCAGCGCAGCGCGGCCTGCACCTGGTTCCTCAACAGTTCTGCGGTCGTCCGGCCGAGCTGTCCGCAGGCCGCGACGGCGGCCGGCGCGGCGCACATGGCTTCGAAGGCGGCACGCAGGCGCGCAGCGTCCACCGCCAGCTGCTCGTCCAGCAGCTGCCGCGGCCGCCGCGGCGCGCCATGCACGAAGGTGTCGAGCACGGCGCCCTCCAGGCGCTGCCAGGGCCGCTCGCACAGCCGCGCGTGGCGCACGGCCAGCTGGTGGCGGGCGCGCTGCAGGTCGTCGTCGGCGACGCCATCGGCCTGCCGGCGCAGCAGGCCGGTGGCGACGGACAGCAGCTCGCCGAGCTGGCTGGCGCCGGTGCTGGCTTCGATGACGAACTGCCCGGCGCCGTCGATCACGTCGGCCGAGCAGGCCGCGTGGTAGGCCAGGCCCCGCCGCTCGCGCACCTCGTCGAGCAGCGGGCTGCTCATGCCCTCGCCGAGCACGGCGGCAGCCACCGTCGCCGTGGGCTCGGCCGCCGCCCAGGGGGCGATGGGAAAGCCCAGCACCAGATGCGCCTGCGAGGCCCCGGCGAGCCGGCGCGCGCGGCTGCCGCCCAGCCAGCGGGCCGCCGGCGGCACATTGGCCGTCCCCGGCCCGATGCCGGAGAAGCCGGCTTCGGCCGCGCGCTGCAGGGCCGTCACCTCGGCGGCCCCGAAGGGCCCGGCGGCGGCCAGCACCAGGTTGCAGCCGCTGCGCTGCTGCTGCAGCCAGCGCGCCAGCTCGTCGCAGCCGAACCTCTCGAGGTTGCGGCGCCGGCCTATCACCGGCCGCCCGGCCGGCTGGCTGCCATAGCAGGCCTTGTCGAACAGCTCGAAGGCGATGGTGAAGGGGTCGTCCTCGGTCTCCAGCAGCTCCTGCAGCAGCACCGCGCGCTCGGCCTCGAGCTCGGCGGCCGGGAAGCTCGGCGTGCACAACAGCTCGGCCAGCTGGTGCACGAAGTCGACCGCATGCGCCGGCAGGCCGCGCAGCTGGAAGGCACTGTGGTCCTTGTCGGTATGGGCATTGGCCTGCGCGCCCAGGCGCTCGGCGTCGAGGTTGATGCGCCGGGCATCGCGGCTGGCCGTGCCCTTGTAGACCATGTGCTCGACGACATGGCCGATGCCGGCCTGGCGCTCGCTCTCGTGCAGGCTGCCGCTGCGCAGGTACAGGCCCACGCAGGCGGTGTGCAGCCCCGGCATCGGCAGCGTCAGCACGCGCACGCCGCTGGCCAGCGTGGCCAGCTCGATGTCGTCGCCGGCCGGCGTGCCGCGTGCGGGAGCGGCCGCGCTCACGAGAAGTGCAGGCCCGAGATGCGCAGCCAGGGCAGCAGCGTGTCGCCGGTGTCCCGCCGCTCGCGGCTGAGGGCCACGATGTCGGTCAGCATGCGCGCCATGTTGCCGCTGACCATGGTGTCGGCGAGTGCCGGGCCGAGCCGCCCGTCGTCGATGCGGAAGCTGTTCTTGACCACCGCGGAGAAGTCGCCGTTGGCCGCCGGCGCGCCCATCGACAGGCGCGAGACCCAGGCGCCGCGCGGCACGCCGGCCAGCAGGTCGGCCAGCGGGGCCTCGCCGGCGTCCAGCGCCCAGCCGCCGGCCGCCAGCGGCCGGTGCGGCAGCCCGGTCTTGCGGCTGCCATAGAGGCTGGGCGTCAGCGCCTGCAGGCGCCCGCGGTCAAGCAGGGTCAGGGGTGCCGCGACATGGAAGTCGGCCGACAGCGGCAGCACGCCGGGGCTGGCTTCGAAGCGGCTGCGCAGCGTGAGCTGTGGCGACGCGACGAGCTCGCCGACGCGCTGGCGGTACAGCGAGCTGCCGTCGATCAGCGCCTCGTCGGCGAGCTGCTCCAGCAGCCAGTCCAGCAGGTCGCCGACGGCCTGCGGCGCCAGCACGACGTCGCCGACGAAGCGACCGCCCAGCGGTGCGGTGACGATCTGGCGCTCCAGCGCCTGCAGCGTGTCGGCGATGCCGAAGGCCTGGTGCACCGTCGGCAGCTCCAGGCGGTCGCCATGGCCGCCGGCGGCGTCGGCCGAGCTGGTGCCGCGTTCGTCGCGCGCGCAGCCGTAGACCGACAGGCCGAACCAGGCGCTGTCGCAGGCGATGTCGCTGCCCCCGCTGGACAGCAGGTGCAGGCGCCGTTCGGTGTGGGTGGCGACGCCCTCCTCGATCATCACCTTGGGCGCGTTCGCGGCACGCCAGTCGAGCAGCTGCGCCATCGCGTCGGCCAGCCCGGCGGCCAGTTCCCCGGCCGGCGGTCCGAGCGGGCCGCGGCGGTGCCGCAGGTGCTGCCCGGCGGCCAGCGAATGGGCCTCGTCCTGCGGCGCCGCCAGCACCGACTCGTGCAGTGCCCGCACGGCGGCGTCGAGCGCCTCCAGGTCACCGTCGACAGCGTCGATCGAGGCCCGCCGCCCGTCGTGCAAGGCCACCAGCTGCAGCCTGGCCGTCTCGGTGCTGCGCAGCAGCGAGGCCTGGTTGTGGTTGCACGAGACCTCGGTATGGCGACCCTGCACGGCGCAGGCCAGGGCCTGGTCGAAGCCGCGGCGGCGCAGCCGCTCCAGCGCGCGGCCGGCGCGGTCCTGCAGGGCCGGCGCAGCCGGCGTGTCCCCGCCGGCCACCATCACTCGCCTCCCAGGTGGGCGCGGGCGCGCAGCGCCGGGCCACCGACCGAGACGATCATCGGCTGCTTCTTGCCGCAGTAGCCGGCGCAGTCCCAGTGCATCTCGCTGCCCACCGCGTCCACGCTGGCCAGCACCGCCATCGCGTTGCCCGACAGCGTGGTGTCACGTATGGCCCGACCGACGCGTCCGCCGCGGATCTCGTAGCCCAGCGAGACGCCGAACATGAACTCGGTGGTCGTATCGGCCTCGCCGTTGGACGTGCGCAGGAGCAGGTAGCCGTCGTCTACGCCTTCGATCATCTGCTCCAGCGTGCTGTCGCCGGGCAGGATCACCGTGTTGCGCATGCGCACCAGGGGCTCGTCGTGCGGGCCGTAGGCACGTGCGTTGCCGGTCGGCGCCTGGCCCATGAGGGCCGCGGTCTCGCGGCTGTGCATGAAGCCGGCCAGCCGGCCACGGTCGATCATCACCACGTCCTCGGCCGGCGTGCCTTCGTCGTCGGCATACACCGGCACCATCAGCTCCTGCCCGTTCCAGTGGTGGGCCAGGTCGGCCATGGTCACCAGCTCGCTGGCCACCGGCTGCCCGACCCGCGTGGCGGTGACGGCGCCGGCGAGCACGCAGTCGGCCTCGCAGGGGTGGCCCATGGCCTCGTGGGCCAGCATGCCGGCCAGGTCGGGTGCCAGCACCACGGTGTGCTCGCCACCGCGCGCCGGCACCGCATGCCGCTTGGCCTGCAGGTGGCCGTGCAGGGTGTCGAGCAGCGGCTCCAGCAGCGACGGCTGCCAGGCCAGGTCGCCCAGGCCGCCGCGTGCGGACAGCACCTCGCGCACCTGGATGGGCGCGCCGTCGTCGGCCTGGCCGATGAACTCGATGGCCAAGGCGGCACGTTCGATGCCGAGCCGCGCCGCGACCCCCTGGTCGCTTTGCAGCTGCTTGTCGTGCGACTCCTCGGTGGCCAGCAGGTTGACGGCGACCAGGCCCGTGAAGCGGCGCCTGCACCAGGCGTCGATCGCGCGCAGCCGCTCGCCGACCTCGCGGGCCGCCAGGCGGATCGGGCCGGCGCTGCCTTGCTCGCCCCGCCAGCGGGCACCGGCGGGCGGCGCCTGCCGCCGCGGGCCGAAGCGCGACATCGTGGTCGCATGCGCCAGCGCCTGCTGCTGCACCCGGCTGCGCGTGGCCGCGCCATCGGCCTGCACCAGCGGCGCCGAGGCGAAGCCCCAGTAGCCCTTGCGCCAGGCCCTGGCGCTGACGCCGCGCTCGCTGCTCAGCGCGTTGGTGGTCAGGTTGCCGTCGGTCATCACCAGCCGCAGCTTGCGCAGCTGGTGCTCGCGGGTCTCGAGGAAGGAGGAATCGCTCATGCGGAAGACTAGCATCCTGCCGGCCGGCGTCGCCCCCTGCGCCTGCCCGACCCTGCACAGGGCAGGGCGGCGTTGCGGGGTGCCGGCGGCTTGCATGCCGGCCGGCCCTGCGCTCCAATCGCCCGATGGTCGACCTCAGCCTGCTGCCGGGCCGCTGGCCCGAGCGCCTGCTGGCGCTGCGGGAGCAGTTCATGGTGCTCGACGACCGTGTGGCGGGTCTGGACGAGGCGGCCCTGCTGCGGTCCTGGCGGCGTTGCCTGGGTGCCGGCCCCGACCGCCGGGCGGTGGCGCGCCTGCCGCGCGTCGGGCAGGGTGCGAGTGTCGGCGCCGTCGAGCAGCGGGTGATAGGCCGCGTCACGGCGCTGATCGGCGCCAGCATAGACGCCGCCGGTGCGGTCGCCATAGCCACCGACATGGCGGGCACGGTGATCCACACCGCCGGTCGCCCGGAGTCCCTGCCACCCTTCTGGCGGGCCCTGTTCGAGCCGGGCACCTCGATGGCCGAACCGGTGCTGGGCACCAGCGCGCCAACGCTGGCCAGCATCGAGCGCCGGCCACAGACCGTCATCCGCGACGCGCACTTCTGGCGTCCCATGGAACCCTTCTACTGCACCGCAGTGCCCCTGCCGGACCCGCGCGGCGGCTGGCTCGGCGCGCTCGACATCTCGGGCTTCGAGTCGCTGCCCGACATCGATGCGCTGGGCCTGCTGCGGCTGGGCGCGGCGCGCATCGAGGACGAGGTGCTGCGCGAGACGGCGCCGTCCGGCGTGATCGAGCTGATGCCGCCGGTGGCGCTCGGCGGCGTCGGCCGTGCCGGGCTGATCGCGGTCGATGCCGACGGTCGCGCCCGGGCGCTCAACAGCGTGGCGCGGGGCTGGCTGCGCGCCGGCCTGGTCGACCGGCTTCCGGTGCCCTTGACCCTGCTGCTGGGCAGTGGCGCCGGCCACATCGAGCGCTCGCCCTGGCGCCATACCATGCGGCCGGTGGAACTCCAGATGCCCACCGGCTGGATGGCCATGATGGAGTACCTGCCACCGGGGAACCCGCTGGCCGGCTGGCCCGCGGGGCCGGCGTCGAAACCGGAGTCCGCGCAGGAATGCCGGCCGGCGCCGGGGCCGCCGGCGCCCTGCCCGCCACCGCTGTCACGCGCGAGGGTCGACGCCGTGCGCCAGGCACTTGCCGCCTGCGGCGGCAACGTCAGCGAAGCCGCGCGGCGGCTGGGCATCTCGCGCAACTCGATCTACCGCTGGCTTGCCGACAAGACCCGTCCGCCTGCCACCGGTTGACACAGGTCCAGGGTTTTCCCGGCCTCGCGCCGCGGTGCACCAGGCGGGCATCGTCAGGCCTGCCGTTCCGGGCGCCAGCGCAGGGCTGGGTCGCCCGAGGACCTGCAGCAGAAAGGACATGCCATGCCCAGCCGGAAGACACTTGCTCTGCTCGCCCTCGCCGCGGCCGCCCTGGCGCCGGCGTTCGCCGACGAGACCTGCAACTCCCCCTACACCGCGCGCCTGATCAAGGGCCAGGAGCACTTCCTGCACGTCTGGACGCTGGGCGTGCAGGGCCTGGGCGACGGCTCGGACAAGCTGGTGACCATCGACGTCATGCCGGGCAGCAAGACTTTCGGCAAGGTCGTGCACCAGCTGTCCGTGGGCGGGCGCGGCGAGGCGCACCACATGGGCTTCACCGACGACCGCAAGCACCTGTGGGCCGGGCGCCTGGACGACAACAAGATCTTCGTGTTCGACGTCGGCACCGACCCGGCCAGGCCGAAGCTGGTGCGCACCATCGACGACCTGGTCAAGAAGACCGGCTACGTCGGCCCGCACACCTTCTACGCGCTGCCCGGGCGCATGCTGATCCAGGCGCTGTCCAACAGCAAGGACCATGGCGGCGTGACCGGCATGGCGGTCTACAACAACCAGGGCCGCTACGTGTCCAGGCACGACATGCCGGTCGGCGATTCGGCGATGGGCAAGGGCGACGGCTACGGCTACGACATCGCCATCAACCCGCAGAAGAACCTGCTGCTCACGTCGAGCTTCACCGGCTGGACGAACTACATGATGGACATGGGCAAGCTGATCGCCGACGCCGAGGCGATGAAGCGCTTCGGCGGCACGATGGCGCTGTGGGACCTGAAGGCGATGAAGCCGCAGAAGGTGTTCCAGGTGCCGGGCGCGCCGCTCGAGATCCGCTGGTCGCTGAAGGAGGGCGACAACTGGGCGATCAGCGCGACCGCGCTGACCTCCAAGCTGTGGCTGATCAAGCAGGACGCCTCCGGGCAGTGGCAGGCCAGGGACGTGGCCACCATCGGCGACCCGGCCAAGATCCCGCTGCCGGTGGACATCTCCATCACCGCCGACGGCAAGGGCCTGTGGGTCAACACCTTCATGGACGGCAAGACGCGCTACTTCGACCTCAGCAACCCGGAGGCGCCCAGGCAGACCTACGAGAAGGTCACCGGCAAGCAGGTCAACATGGTGTCGCAGAGCTGGGATGGCAAGCGGGTCTACATCACCTCCTCGCTGCTCGCCAACTGGGACAAGAAGGGCGACATGGACGAGCAGGCGCTGCGTGCCTACCAGTGGGATGGCAAGGCGCTGACCCCGGTCTTCGAGGTCGACTTCAAGGCCGAGAAGCTGGGCCGCGCGCACCACATGAAGTTCTCCGCCAAGGCCGGCGGCGCCAGCGCCGCGCTCGATGCCGGGGCGGTGCGGGTCGCGGCCAGGTGAACCGGCGGCAGGCCACCGCGGCGCTGGCCGGCGCGGCCTGTGGCGGCACGCTGCGCGCCGCGCAGTTCGAGCCCGGCCGGGGCCTGGTCGGCCTGCCGAAGCAGGACTTCAGGCCGCCGGCCGCCGGCAGCTACCGCTTGCCGGTGATCCAGCAGGCGCCCTCGGGCTGGGTGCTCGAGGGCAACCGCTGGCCGCGCCGCCTGGAGGGCTACACCAAGGGCGCGCTGACGCTGCTCAGCTTCGTCTACACCTATTGCACCGACCCGGTGGGCTGCCCGCTGGCCTACGCGGCGATGCTCGAGGTGCGCGACCGCATCCGGCAACAGCCCGGGCTGCGCGACCGGGCGCGGCTGGTCTCGCTGTCCTTCGACCCCACGCACGACACGCCGGCAGCCATGCAGGCCTACGGCGGCGAGCACGCCAGGGCGCGGTCGCCGCGCTGGCACTTCATCACCACCTCGTCGATCGAGCGGCTTTCGCCCATCCTGCAGGGCTTCGGGCAGGACGCCGAGGTCGAGCGCGACGATGCCGGCCGGCCGACACGGGCGATCACGCATGTGCTCAAGGTGTTCCTGCTCGACCCGGCAGGGCAGGTGCGCGAGATCTACAGCGCTGCCTTCCTGATGCCGGAGGTGATCGTCAACGACATGCTCACCCTTGCCCTGGCATCGGCCACGGAGGCCCCGTGAGCGACCGCGCCTGCGGGCCGGCCGGCAGGCGCCGCCGCGCGGTGGCGGCAACGGCCGGCGCCGGGCTGGTCGGCCTGCTGCTCGGGCTGGCCGCCGCGGCCGCGCGGGCAGGCCCCGGCCTCGGGCTGCCGCCGCTGCCCGCTGCGGCCGCCGGCGAAGCCCGGCGGGCCGAGCTGGGCCGGCAGTTGTTCTTCGACCGCGGGCTGTCGTCCAACGGCACCATGAGCTGCGCCATGTGCCACCTGCCCGAGGAGGGCTTCGCCTCCAATGCGTCGCGCCAGGCGGTCGGCATCGAAGGCCGCAGCCTGCGGCGCAACGCGCCGACGGTGCTCAACGTGTCCTGGCTGTCGGTGCTGTTCCATGACGGCCGCGAGAGCAGCCTCGAGACCCAGGCCTGGGGGCCGCTGCTGCACCCCGACGAGATGGCCAACCCCTCGGCAGGCCACCTGCTCGAACGGCTGCGCGCACGGCCCGAGTACCGGGGACGCTTCGAGGCTGCGTTTGCAGGCCGCGGCGCGAGCATGGACACCGTGGGCGGGGCCCTGGCGGCGTACCAGCGCACGCTGGTGGCGGCCGACTCGCGCTTCGACCGCTGGCGCTGGGGCGGCCAGCGCGAGGCGCTGAGCGCGCAGGAGCGCCGGGGCTTCGATCTGTTCACGGGCAAGGCCGCCTGCGCGCGTTGCCACACGGTCGAGGCCCGGCACGCCCTGTTCACCGACCAGCGCTTCCACGTCACCGGCGCCGGTACGCCCTGGCAGCCGCGGGGTCCGGTGGTGGTGCCGCTGGCCACGGGCGTGCAGACGACGGTCAGCCCGGCCGAGCGCGCCGCCTACGAGCGCGAGGATGCGCCAGACCATGGTCGCTGGGACATCAGCCAGCGGCCCGAGGACCGCTTCGCCTTCCGCACGCCCAGCCTGCGCAACGTGTCGCGCACGGCGCCCTACATGCACGACGGCTCGCTGCCGACGCTGCAGGCGGTGGTCGACTTCTACGCCGCCGGCGGCGGCCCGGTGCCGGATCGTTCGCCGCTGCTGCGGCCGATCGACCTCGACGGCGCCGAAAGACAGGCCCTGGTGGCCTTCCTGAAGTCGCTGGACAGCCAGGCGCTGCCTTCGCTGGTGCGCCAGGCGCGGCAGTCGCGGCGGCCCTGAAGGCAAGTACGGCTCCCGGGCCTCCGCGCCGCCGGGCTCGAGCCCGCGGCGCACACGGGGACCTGCGGGAGACTCCACGATGGGCCGCGCGGCCCGACACGCTTGGAGGAACAACTCCCTGTCGGGAGGGCATACAGTCGTTGCGGGCGAACGGCCCTGGCAAGGCGGCGATGCGGTCGACAGGGTCGCTACCGCTGACCATGGCGAGCCAGGCAAAGGGCTCGGTTCGGGCGAGCGGCCTGAAGGGGGGCGCATGCAGACTGCAAGGCAACTGATTCTGCGCTGGGGCGCCCTTGCGCTCCTGGCCTGGCTGATGGTCGTGCCGGTGCGCACGGGCCTGGCCGCCAACCCCTTGCTGGAGCAGGGGTCCGAGGCCTTCCGGCGTGGTGACATGCGCGAGGCCGAACGGCTGCTCGAACAGGCGGTCCAAACCCTGCGGGGCGCCCACGGCGAACGACACCCGGACACCCTGTCAGCCATGCGCGGCCTGGCCGCCACCTATGGGCGCCTGGGACGGCATGCACAAGCCCTGGCGCTCGACGAGGAGGTGCTGCGTTTGCGCACAGAAATCCTGGGCGAGCGGCACGCAGGCACGCTGCAGGCGATGAACAGCCTCGCGGAGACCTTCGGCGCACTGGGGCGCCACGCGGAACAGCTTGCGCTCCACGAGAAGGTCCTCCGTGCACGGGTCGAAGTCCTGGGCGAGCGGCACCCGGAAACGCTGCAATCGATGAACAACCTGGCCGAGACCTATGGCGCGCTGGGCCGTCACGCCGAGCGGCTGGCGCTTCACGAGAAGGTGCTCAGGCTGGCCACCGACGTTCTGGGCGAGCGGCATCCGAACACGCTGCAGTCGATGAACAACCTGGCCGAGACCTATGGCGCGCTGGGCAGTCACGCCGAGCAGCTGGCGCTTCACGAGAAGGTGCTCAGGCTGACCACCGACGTTCTGGGCGAGCGGCATCCGAACACGCTGCAGTCGATGAACAACCTGGCCAATACCCTTGGCGCGCTGGGCCGCTACGCCGAGCGCCTGGCGCTCAACGAGAGGGTGCTCAGGCTGAGGACGGAAGTCCTGGGCGAGCGGCACCCGAGCACGCTGCAGTCGATGAACACGCTCGCCCAGGCCCTGGGCGCACTGGGCCGCCATGCCGAACAGCTGGCGCTCAACGAATCGGTGTTGCGCCTGATGACGGAGGTGCGGGGCGAGCGGCACCCGGACACCCTGGGGTCGATGAACAACCTCGCCTCGACCTACGGCGCGCTGGGCCGCAATGCAGAACGCCTGGCGCTCAACGAAAAGGTGCTTCGACTGGCGAGCGAAGTCCTGGGCGAGCGGCACCCGAGCACGCTGCTGACGATGAACAGCCTCGCGGAGACGTTGGGCGCACTGGGCCGCCACGCGGAACAGCTTGCGCTCCACGAGAAAGTCCTCCGTGCACGGGTCGAACTCCTGGGCGACCGGCACCCGAGCACGCTGCAGTCGATGAACAACCTCGCCGAGACCTATGGCGCACTGGGCCGCCACGCCGAACAGCTGGCGCTGCACGAAAAGGTGCTCCGGCTGATCACCGACATGCTGGGCGAGCGGCATCCGAACACGCTGCGGTCGATGAACAACCTGGCCAATACCCTTGGCGCACTGGGCCGCTACGCCGAGCGCCTGGCGCTCAACGAAAGGGTGCTCGAGCTGATGACCGAGGTCCTGGGCGAGCGGCACCCGAGCACGCTGCAGTCGATGAACACGCTCGCCCAGGCCCTGGGCGCACTGGGCCGCCATGCCGAACAGCTGGCGCTCAACGAATCGGTGTTGCGCCTGATGACGGAGG
>Ga0209573_1002116_pt1 | contig 26806 bp, 23 predicted proteins | sample TNRBio252014_DNA_FD_185870 | JGI IMG/M metagenome (GOLD analysis project Ga0209573, IMG submission 185870) | Wastewater treatment Type I Accumulibacter community from EBPR Bioreactor in Madison, WI, USA - TNR Reactor_6/25/2014_ DNA (SPAdes)... | ecosystem: Engineered > Bioreactor > EBPR >... | reverse complement strand
AAAGCGGGTGCGGAACTCATCGTGGGAGCGCACACGCATCGTCCATCGCCGGGCTGGGAGCGGGGCAGGGGATCGCTGCGCTGGTTCTCGATGGGAAACCTCCTCTTCGATCAAAACGACCCGCGCAACAGCGGCTGCCTCATCGAGGTGCGTTTCCTCGATCAAGGAACCTGGACCGCCCGATGGCTGCCGTTGGGGAATGTGTTCGCGCCGGTGCGTTGAGCGGGGAGAGCGACTACCCTCCAGTGTCGTTGCAAAGGCTCATTTTGTTGCCCAGCAAGGGCATAGGAGGGTAAAACGACATCCATGAGTGCCGCAGCCCGGCCTTTTCCGAAAAAACTGTGGGATATAAAGTTGCTGACAAACCTCACGATCTGTTAACCATCTATACTGTTCGCCCAAGAAACTGAATCCATCGCCCAACATTATGAAGCTACTGATCACAACCTTGGTATTCCTCACGACCACTTTCTGCCTCGCTGGCGAGCAGGCTGTCGAACACATTGATAAGCTAGTGACTACCAAGCGCGGCACCCCAATACATTTGAAGGGCACTGAGAGCATCGTAACCAAGGATACTTTTCGTCCCCCCGTCGAGATTGTCATCGAAGCCAAGACGGACTCGACCGATTTGAGAATTGGCTATGCGGCAGATCAGGTGATTTTCAATTGGCGGGATGTCCCCCACCAACTGCGAGTGGATGGAGGAGCTGCAAACGGCCAGCACAAGATTGGAGCGGGAATCATTCCCCGAAACAAGTATGTTATCATCCGCTGGGTGGTGACACCGAAGTCACAGACCATCTATGTGGATGGAGAGAAACGCTTCGAACATGCTGGTGACTATTCCACGCTTGATAAGCCAGTCAGTGTTTTCTCAGACGCATCGAAAGTATCGATCAAGTCAATCAAGGTTCAGAAAACTCCCTGAAAAATCCAATTAACCACCGCCAAAAATGGGCGAACAAAACGGATGAAGGCAACGGCTCGAAAGGTATCTGTCGTGTCATCGACGCTTCCCGCTCGCTGTCGTCTGATCCGAAGCGTTGACGGGGGTCAGTCACCCGCCATCTCATCTCCGAGCCGTTTGTCCGGCACGAGGTAGCCTTGGACGTAATCACGCACGGCTTCGGTGAGGGCGGTGATTTCCTGGGTGAAGCCGGAGGCGCGGAGTTTGGCGATGTCGGCGCAGGTGTAGTATTGATACTTCGATTGCAGGTGCTCCGGCATGTCGATGAACTCGATGACCGGCTCCTTGCCGAGGGCGGTGAAGATGGCGGTGGCGAGTTCGACCCAGGTGTGGGCTTTGCCGGAGCCGAGGTTGAAGAGGCCGCCTGCGCTGGGTGTTTCGGCGAGGTGGAGGGTCATGCGGATGGCGTCCTTCACATAAAGGAAGTCGCGCATCTGCTCGCCGTCTTTGTAGTCGGGGCGGTGGGATTTGAAGAGCTGCACCTTGCCGGTGGCGAGGATCTGACCGCAGGCTTTGTGGACGAGGCTGCGCATGTCGGCCTTGTGGTCCTCATTGGGGCCATAGACGTTGAAGTACTTGAGGCCGACGATCTTCGGCAGCCAGCCTTCGCGCTTGGCGTGGAGGTCGAAGAGGTGCTTCGAGTAGCCGTACATGTTCAGCGGGCGCAGCGCATGGATGTCGGGCATCTGATCGTCCATGCCGTGGGCACCGTCGCCATAGGTGGCGGCGGAGGAGGCATAGACGAAGCGGGTTTGATGGGCGAGCGACCACTGGCAGAGCTGCTTGGTGAACTCGTAGTTGTTCCGCATGAGGTAATCGGCGTCGCGTTCCGTGGTGGCGGAGCAGGCGCCGAGGTGGAGGACGTGGTCAAAGCGGCCGAGCTTGGCGGGCGCGTGCTGCACGGCCTGGAGGAGGTCGTTGCCGTCGATGTAGTCGGCGAATTTGAGCGGGACGAGGTTTTTCCACTTCTCGTCGGTGCTGAGGCGGTCGCAGACGACGATGTTTTCGCAGCCACGGCAGTTCAGCTCCCAAACGAGGGCGCTGCCGATGAATCCGGCTCCGCCGGTGATGAGAATGCGACTGTCCGTGTTTTTCATGCGCCGTGCCGGTAACGGGAAAACCGGCGGGATTCAAGCCGGAGCTTGATCAGGCGGCGATGGATTGCGCCTGCGGCTCGGTGGCCGAGGTCAGGGGCACCTGCTCACGCCAGAGGGCGGGATGGAGAAAGACCCCTCGTGGATCGGCCTCCCACTCGCCCTTCCAACCGACGATGGACTCCATGACGATGGGATTGGGGCACTGGATGGCCGGGTAGAGCCACTGCTGGTCGGCGACGACAAGCTTGGGAATGAGGGCTTTGCCGTGAAATTCGATCTCCCAGCCGAGCAGGAGAGGCTCCTCGTCGGTGAAACCAGCGAGACCGCGCGGATGCTCCACCCAGCCGACGAGTCCGCTGCCGTTGAGGGCATCCCAGACCTCGCGCATATCCAATTCTAGCCGCACGGCGAAGCCGGTGGTCTTGGCGCACCCACCGTTCACCGGATCACGGCTGATGAGGCCGAACAGGATGCTGGAGGGGCAGTTGGAGGGCACAATGTCCACCTGAAAGCCAAAACGGATGGGATGGTCAGGCAGCAACAGGCTGCCAAAGCTCATGACTTGGAAATCCGAGAAAGCAGGATCGGTGGCGGCAGAGGCGAGAAGCGATTCCATAGTATTTCTAAAAAATTCAGGTTACTTTATGAAATTTCGACTGAATAAAGATAATTTCAAACAATTTATCATAAAGAATTTGTCTGGCTCACTCCATTTCTCAAAAAACGGCTCTTCAACTTAGCGGATCAGATGCCATGACCTATGCCAAAATCCAGTTGAACGAATGAATTGATTATGGTGACGTTGTTGACGAATCTGCCGCGCACGATACCAACTACATCCCGTGTCACTCGCTGAAACGATCCAACACAGCGAAACCGGCCTGGAGGCCGGTTTTCGCTCCCGATTCCTGAGTGCCTACCAGCATATGGTGCTGGCACGGGTGCTTGAGGAGAAGCTGGGCGCGCTTTATCGCGCCGGCGGGCGCATTGTGGGCGGCGTTTACATCGGCAAAGGCCAAGAGGCGTTTAGCGCGGCGCTGGGCGTTCAGCTTCAGAAGGGAAAGGACATTTACGGCCCGCTGATTCGTGATCAGGCGGGCCGGATCGCGTATGGCGAGCCGATCCTCGACGCAGTGCGGACTTACCTGGGCACGATCACCGGTCCGATGCGGGGACGGGATGGCAATATCCATCGCGGTCGCCCGCAGGAAGGGCTGATGGCGATGATCAGCCATCTGGGCAGCATGCTGTCTGTGGTGGCGGGGGCGTTGTTTGCCCGGCGGCTGGCTGGCACGCTGGGCGATGCCATTGGAGCCACCAGCATCGGCGATGGAGGCACTTCCACAGGCGCTTTTCATGAGGCGCTGAACATGGCGGCGGTGGAAAAGCTGCCGATCATCATCAGCGTGGCGAACAATCAGTTTGCCTACTCCACGCCCAATTCGCGGCAGTACGCCTGTGAAAATCTGGTGGATCGGGCTGCTGGCTATGGGGTCGAGGGCGTGTCAGTGGACGCCACGGACCTCGGTGCCTGCTTGGAAGTCTTTCAGCAGGCCGCCCAGCGGGCGCGTGCCGGTGGCGGGCCGCAGATGATCGTGGGCAAGCTGCTGCGCCTGGCCGGACATGGCGAGCACGACGATGCCTCTTATATTCCTGACACGGCGAAGAGAGAGCAGAGCGCGCGCGACTGTCTGGCCGTCGCCGAGCAGCGGACTTTGGACGAAGGCTGGCTCGACGCCGCCGAGGTGAAGGAGCTGTATGCCGAGGCCCGCCGCAAAGTCGATCAGGCCGTCTCCAAAGTGTCCAAGGAACCGCTGCCTGATCCCTTCAAAGAAAACTGGCAGGCGCTCTCCAGCGCGGATTTAGTGGAGGGACAGCACGAGGCATGAGTATCACTTATTTGGAGGCCATTCGGGAGGCACAATACGAGGCCCTGCGCCACGATCCCGCCGTCTTTCTTTACGGGCAGGACATCAGCACCTTCGGCGGAGCCTTCAAGGCCACCAAGAATCTCGACAAGGAGTTCCCCGGACGCGTGTTTGACGCGCCCATCAGCGAGGATGCGATGGTCGGCATGGCCATCGGCGCCGCCGTGGAGGGCGCACGGCCGATCGTCGAGATGCAATTTGCGGATTTCTCCTCCGTCGGCTTCAATCAGATCGTGAACCAGGCCGCCACGCTCTACTGGCGCACGAACACGCCCTGTCCCATCACCATCCGCCTGCCTTCCGGCGGCACAGCTGGCAGCGGTCCCTTCCACAGCCAGTCGATGGAGGCTCTCTACGCGCACTACCCTGGTCTCGTTATTGTCACGCCTGCCACTGTTGAGGACGCCTATTGGATGCTTTTGGACAGCGTCGCCATCAACGACCCGGTTATCTACTGCGAGCACAAGTTCCTTTATTATCATCTCAAGGCTGATCAAATCGGTGACCGTGAACTGCCCATCGGCAAAGCGCGCATCGCCCGACCGGGACGCCATGCCACCATCGTCACTTACAGCGCCATGGTGCATGAGGCCCTGCGCGCCGCTGAGGAGCTGCAGCTCGACGGTTATCAAATCGAGGTCGTCGATCTTCGTTCCGTGAAGCCGATGGACACCGATACCATCCTCGCCTCCGTCGCCCGCACCGGTCGTCTGCTCGCCCTCGGTGAGGCATTCCCCTGGGGCGGCGTCACGGCGGAAATCGTCTCCCGCGTCGCCAGCGAGGCATTTCATCTCCTCGACGCGCCGCCGATGCGCCTGAACTCCAAGGACACGCCCATTCCTTACCACCCGAATCTGTGGAAGGCGCACCGCCCCACCGTCGCCACCATCGCCGCCGCCCTCCGCCGCCTGCTGCGGTATTAATCCAGCATCAAGTATCGAGCATCTAGCCTCCAGCCATGCCCTCCATCCCCATCCTGATGCCCCAGCTCGGCGAGTCCATCGCCGAAGCCACCATCATTCGCATCTTGATCGAAGCCGGAGGCACCGTCGAGGCAGGCAGCGACATCTTTGAGGTCGAGACCAACAAGGCCACCATGGCCGTTACTGCGCCTTGCAGCGGCAAGGTCAGCCAGATCCTCGCGGTACAGCAAACCAGCTACGCCGTCGGTTCCACGCTCGGCACGCTCGAAATCACCGAGGAGGAAGCCCAGTCGATCGGCATATCGGATGCACCGCAGCCATCATCATCTGCGCAGCAAACCGCCAGTGGGGCGGATGTCGTGGAGAACCTTCATTTCAAAATCAGTGACGACGACGTCATCTCCACCCGCCAGCCCACCGTTGAACCCGTCGTCACTGGCGGCCTTCCGGTCCCTGCGGGAGCCACCGGCGCCAGCTACATTTCCCCACGCATGCGCGCCCGCATGCTCGAGCTTGGCCTCAATGCCGCCGACCTTTCTGGCGTTCCCGGCACGGGCGCAGGTGGTCGTGTCACCGTCGAGGATTTCGAGGCATTCCTCCGCGCCTTGGAGCAGCACCGCATGACTCCGGCCTCGCCCATGCGCATCGCCGTTGCCGACAGCATGCGCCGCAGTTGGGCGCGGCCTCTTGCCACCGTCGGCAGTCCCATCATGCTCGATGCCATGCTCGCGCATCGCAAAAAGACCGACCCCAAGCCCGGACCCGCGCTCTACGTCATTCGTGCCCTTGCCCTGGCGCTCGCCGAAAACACTGCCGTCGCTGGTCGTCTCATCGGCAACCGCATCGTCCATCCGCGTGCCATCGACATCGGCTTCGCCGTCGAGGTCGAAGACGGCGTCATGGTGCCCACGCTGCGGGAGGTTGAGAAGACTCCGCTCGTCAAACTGGTGCCCACTTACAACAAGCTCGTCGAACAGGCCCGCGCCCGCCGACTGCCTAACGATGTCAACCGTCCCGGCATCGCCACCGTCACGAACTTCGGCACCTTTGGCATCGTTTGGGCCACTCCGATTCCTTTGCCCGAGCAGAATCTCGTCCTCGGTCTCGGCGCTGGCAGCAAAGTGCCGCATTGGAGCGAGGAGGTGAAGCAATTCATTCCCGTCACCGAAGCCGAGCTCACACTCAGCTTCGACCACCGCGTCCTCGACGGTGGCGGAGCCGGTCGCCTCCTGAAGCGCATCGCCGAGCTTCTTCAAAAGCCCGAGCTGCTTTGAAAAGGGAGCGCGGACACTCATGTCCGCTTCAACGATTTCGCATGCACGACAAACCCACGCTCCGCCAGCTCATGCGCGAGCGTCTTCGTGTCATCGACGAATCCACGCGCCAGCAAGCCAGCGCCCGCATCGCCCAGCACATCCTTCGTAGCGGCATGCGTCAGCATGCCGAAACCGCGCCACACAAGGTCATCGCCCTCTTTGGCGGCCTCAAAAACGAGCCAGACCTCCTCCCACACCTGCTTCCTGTGTTGTGGGATCAAGGCCATCGCCCATGCTTCTTCCAAATCGAAGCCTCTGAACTGCAACCTCGCCAAGTCTGCTCATTCGATGACCTCCAGCGCGGCCAGATGAACGTCTGGGAACCCAAACCGCACTGTCCGCCCGTCGAAATCGCCGCGCTCGACCTCATCCTCGTTCCCGGCCTCGCCTTCACTCGTGACGGAGCGCGCCTCGGTCGCGGCGGCGGTTACTACGACCGCCTCCTTGCCCATCCGCAATGCCGCGCCCATCGCCTCGCCATTGCTTACGATTGCCAGATCATCGACCACATCCCAGTCGAACCTCACGACCAGCGCGTCCATCAAATCATCACCGAATCCGGCTTGATCCAAGCATCAGCGTCCCATTAGTGCGGATGAGTGGTTCAAACCTCAGGTTTCTGCCATTCGTCATTCCGCATTCGGCATTTTAATTCTCCATGAAGCTCATTCTCGAAATCGTAAGCTCCGGCACCGCCTACCTGGAGAAGCGCAAGATCGAGGAAGCCCGGCTCAACATGGAGCACCTCCTCGCCCACGTCCTCGGCTGCCGACGGCTCGATCTCTACCTCCGTTTCAACGAAACCGTCCCCGAGGCCCAGTTGACCACTCTCCGCGATCTCCTCCGCCGTCGTGGCGAAGGCGAACCGCTCCAGCACCTCCTCGGCACCGTCGAATTCTGCGGCCACGAGTTCGTCAGCGACCACCGCGCCCTCATCCCACGCCCTGAAACCGAAACCCTCGTCGAACTCATCCTCAAAAAGTTCGCCACACCTCCTGTGCGTGTGCTCGACATGGCCACCGGCTCCGGCTGCATCGGCCTCAGCCTCGCCAAAGCCTGGCCCTTGAGCGAAATCATCCTCGCTGACATCAGCGAGGACGCCCTCGATCTCGCCCGCCTCAACGCCTCGCGCCTCAGCGCAAATATAAAACTCCTGCGCAGCGACCTCTTCGAAAAAATCACCGGCACCTTCGATCTCATCGTCGCCAACCTCCCCTACATCCCCAGCGCCGAGATCCAAAGCCTCAGCCCCGAAGTCAAACGCGACCCCATCCTCGCCCTCGACGGCGGCCCCGACGGCCTCCGCATCGTCGAACGCTTCCTCACCGATGCTCTGCCGCATCTCAATTCCAACGTCCTCATCGCCCTCGAAGTCGGCCACGATCAAGGCCCGCTCGTCGCCACCCGCAGCACGGAGCTAGGCTATCAGCATGCCGTCACCGCGCCCGATCTTACCGGCATCCACCGCTTCGTCTTCGCCACAGCCCCGCCAATGGCAAAGGTCATTGATGACAAACAGGACATGGACGAGCCCCAAGCCATGGCGGCCTGATCGACAAGGCTCAATCAGTCCGAAGGTAGTAAAACACCCCCTTGTCAGTATCGATAAGGACCAACGGCGTGTGGCTGTCGTGCCTGCCCCACATCTCGCCGTGGACGATGGTGTCAGGTGCGAACCAGTCGGCACGAGCTGTATCTTCGACCTGTTCTTGAGCGAAGCGTGCTGCAGATGCGGCGGATGCTCTGTTCAGAGGCTGGGCGTGATCGGCCACGCGTGTGTTATTTTGACTGGCTTCCATCTGCTGATTGAAGGACTTCATCACCGTCGCAGCATAGGCTTGGCATACGCTGACGGGTGCTTCAAAACGCACGCAATGCATGAAGCCGTAATTGTAAAAGTCCACATACTGAATATTCGTGGCTTCAGGTGGAGGCGGGATGGGGCATTTGTCTTGAGCGAGGGCCTCAGCGTGGCTCAGTGGCTTGTCAGCTCTCCAGATGGTGTTGGCATCGGACGGTTCGTTGATCGTGTGAACGACCGGCTTTTCCATCAGTTTTGTGCAGGCTCTCATCACAAAGAAGCCGCAGCCAATCAAGGCTAGAGCGATGAACGCCGCGATCAGTGGTGGGCGGGGAGAAAACATGTTTTAAACGCATGGGTTTTATAGCTCTCCCATCCCGCCTCGCTTGATCCAGTCATTCAGCGGCTCGAACTGCGTCACATCGAGCGTGATGCCGCAGCCGAATGGCGCGGTGTTCACGCTTTGCAAATCGAGCTGGCCGTTTTCGATGCGCAGCGTCGCAAAGCCTTCGGCATGGCGTTGATACAAGTCCGCATGCTGCTCGATCATCGCGTCCTGAATGGCGGATGAGTGCATGCTCAGCCCGCGGAAGTAGTGATGGCCGTTGCGTTCCACATGCGTGATGCCGAGCAGGGCCATGACGCTCAAATCTTGCAGCAGGGCCACCGGACCCGCGTTGGCGAGGTCTTCGCCACTGAGAATTGGGCCGCCGGGGATGCTGGCAGCGCGCTTTTTCAGCAAGGCGGCATTGGCGAGGCCTTTGACGATGCCTTTGCAGTTCTTGTGGCTCGTGCCGCGGTAGCCGAGGTCGAGCGCGAGTGGCAGATCGGCCAGGGAGCCGTCGCTTTCATCAATGATCATGCCCAAGCTGTCTCCCACGGCCTCGTTCAGCGCCTTGGAGCGATGCAGCGGCTGTTCGATGAGCAGCAGGCTGCGGAACAGCGGCGCGAGCGCGGCATCGGCGCTCAGCGTCGCGTAAAAATCACGGAAGCTCGCCAGATCATAGAACTGTTCGTTGCCATCCAGCGTCGCATGAAAACCCTCGGGGCAGTTCGCGGTGAGGATGCGTGTGATCTCGCGCAGACGCGGCAGATCAGTCTCCTGTTTGCCGCAGACTTTGATCTTGAAGTAGCGCAGGCCGTAGGCGCGGATGTTTTCCTCCAGCGTGTAGGGCAGGCCGTCATTCAAGGCACCATCGGCAGCGGTGAGCGGATCGCCAAGTCCGACGGTGTGCCGGACATAGAGGCGTGAGAGCGGTTGTGGAGCGATGACATCGCTCACGCGCATGCCGCGCAGTTCCTCGCGCACGGCGCCGAGATCAATGCCGAGCACATCGGAGAGAAGCACCGCATGCAGCGGCTGTCCCAACGCCTTGCAAAGACCATCGAGCACTGCTCTCTCGATCAAACTCACGCCCAGATTCGCCAGCAGCGGCGGCACCGCCTTCACCTGCGCCCAGTTCGTCTGCTCTGCATACAGGTTCTGCCACCACCCAAAGAATCCCGTCGCCTTCTCTGCCGCCAGCCGCGCAATGCGCGAGGCATTCTGAATCACGGCGATCATCTCGGCCAGATCGACCTCGAAGAGCGTGTCGGGATTCTTCGTGAACCACTTGGGCGGCAGTCCTTCGCTCGCCAAGCCGCGCCCCGCTTTGCCATTCACCTGCAAATTCACCTTCACAAACAGATGCGGCAAGGCGCTCATGCTGGCGATGCCGTACTTGAATGGGAACCGCGTGTGCATCGGCAGCACATGAAACTGGAAGGACTCGATGGTGAAGGTCATGCCGGACAGGAGCCTCAACGGTCAAGGCGTCAAGCAGTCAAGGATCGCAACCCTTGACCCGCTTGACCTTTTGACGCGGCGCAGCCGCCTACACCAACACCGCCGGTGATTCTTCTTCCTGCGCTTCGATCTCGGTGAGACGTTCCTGCTGCTCGTCCATGCTCTCTAGGCGTGGCCTGTCTGCGGGAGCCTCGAGCTGGAGTTCCTCCACGGATTTGGTGGTGCCGCGAGTGTCCTCGGTGGTCATGCGCACGCCGACGGGCTTGCTGATGCCGAATTCCTGCATGGTGACGCCGTAGATCACATCAGCGCGGCTCATGGTGCGCTTGTTGTGGGTGACGATGATGAACTGCGAGTTGTCGATGAACTTGTCGAGCATCTTGAGGAAGCGGCCGATGTTGGTTTCATCGAGCGGGGCGTCCAGCTCATCCAGCACGCAGAACGGAGACGGTTTGACCTGATAGATGGAGAACAGCAGCGCCACGGCGGTCATGCTGCGCTCGCCACCCGAAAGGAGGCTGATGGTTTGCAGCTTCTTGCCGGGCGGCTTGGCGATGATCTCGATGCCGGACTCCAGCGGATCGCTTTCGTCCACGAGCATGAGGTCGGCCTTGGCCTGAGCGCCAAACAACTCACGGAAGTTGTCGTGGAAGAAGCCGCGCACGAGCTGGAAGGTTTCGCTGAACATGGTCTTCGTGGTCTCGTTGATCTTCGCGATGACCTGCAGCAGCTCGTCCTTGGATTTGACGAGGTCGTTGTGCTGGGTGTCGAGGAAGTTGTGTCGCTCCTCAAGCTCCTCGAACTCCTGGATGGCGTCGAGATTGACCGGACCGATGCCTTCGAGCTTCTGGCGCAATTCATAGACGACTTCCATGACAAAAGCCCAGTCTGGTTCTGCTTCCTGGCCGGGAATGACGACATCGTCGATGTCCACCTCGTCATCGCGATTAGAGACAGCGGGAATGACTCGCTCCTGCGGTTCCTCGGCGGTGTCCGGCGCTTCTGAGGTCATTTCAGCTTCCGCAGAAGTTTCGGTGGAATCGTTGTTCTCAGCAGCATTCGCCGCAGCCTTCTTCCCACGGCTGCGATTTTTCTTCTGCTCCTCAATGGTGACCATGAGGACGTGGTAATCAGGCTCGAAGGCGTCGATGTGGAAGCTGTAACGCTCTTGAACCTGATTGATGAGGTTTTCGAGGCGGAGATCGACGCGTGTCAGGGCGACTTCGGCACGGTTGCGGGATTCGTTGAGGCCGTTGTAGCTTTGACGAAGCTGCGTGAGCTGGGTTTCGAGCTGGCTGACCTGCTCGAACAATCCGGCGCGCTCTTCGGTCTTGGACTGTAAATGTTCCTCGATGGCGGCGATGGCGCCGCGTTGCGATTCAACCTGTTCCTGGAAGCGGGCGTTTTCAGCGTCGCTCTGTTGGATGCGGACGCGCCAGGTGTTGATTTCCTCGGCGAAGCGGTTCATGCCGGCCTGCAGTTCCTGCAAGCGCACGCCGAGCGGGGCTTTCTGGCGCTCGATGGAATGCAGCGCGCTTTGTTCGAGCGCGAGCGCGGTACGCAGTTCATTGAGGCGCTCGCTGGATTCGAGTTCGCGACGGAGGAAAGACTCCATTTCGAGTTCAAGCTCGCCTTCGCGGACGCGGGAGGACTCAAGCTGCTCCTGCGCGATGGCTACGGCCTCGCGGAGCTGATTGATCTGGCTCTCGGAGCCGCCGATGCGCTCTTGAATCTGGTTCTGGTCCCACTCGACGCTTTCGAGCTTCGCGGTGGCTTGTTGCAGCGCACGCTGAACGACGCTGATCTTGCCTTGGAATTGCGAGAAGCCTTCACGCGCGCGCTGGCTCTGCTCGCGCAGGGAAACTTCCTCGCGCTGCATGTCCTCAAGCTGCGCGCTGACGGCTTTCACCGCGTCTTCCTTCTCCATGAACTGGAATTCGAGCGCCTCGACCTCGGTGCGAAGCTGGCGCACTTCAGCCTCGCGGCGGAGCGTGGAGGAGCCTTCCTCCTTGCTGGCACCGCCATTGATGATGCCGTCGGTGGAGATGAACTCACCGCGCATGGTGGCGATGGCGAGGTGCGGCATCTCACGCTTCAAGCGCAGCGCGGTGTGCAGATCATCGACGATGACGACATTGTGCAGCAGGTGATCAATGAGGCTCTGCACACCGGTTTTGACGCGCACTTTATCGGTGGCCCAGGCGATGGCACCAGCGGGCATGAGTTCGCGGTCGGCTGCGTTGCGCAGATTGCAGAAGTCATGCGGCACGAGCGAGGCACGGCCCATCTTGTGATCGGTGAGGCGGTCGATGATTTGCGCGGCGAGTTCGCTCTCGGTGAGCAAAACGGCCTGGAGGTGATCTTTGAGCGCGGCTTCGATGGCAGGGATGAAATCGGGATCGACTTCGATGCTGGAGGCCAGCAGGCCGCGCACACCAGTGGAATAAACCTCGGGGTTGTCGAGGCCGCTGAGGACACTCTGCGTGCCGGAGGAGAGGCCTTCGCCTTTCTGGAGCAGTTGTTCGAGGATTTCGAGGCGTGACTTGCGCTGGGTGAGGTTGCGCTGGAGGTCGTTGAGTTCGTTGTTCATCGCGTCGCGCTGACGACGGCGTTCGATGATCTCGCGGGCGCAGTCCTTGGCCTTCTCGTCGAGCTGGTTGCGCGTTTCTTCGAGTTCCTGGATGTTGCGTTGCAGTTCGTCGTACTCGATCTGGCTGGACTCGCGGGCCTGAGCGGCGGTTTGACGATCATGCGCGAGCGACTCGAAGCGCTGGCGGTCGGCGGAGATTTGATTGCTCAAGGACTGCGCACGCGCCTCGCTGGCGGCCATCTGGCCTTCAAACTGGCGGATCGACTCGCGAATGGCGCGGCGGTCGCTTTCAAGGCGGTTGCGCTCCGGCAGGATGCTCTGATGCATGCCCGCGTGCTCGTTCATCGCGAGCTGACGCGTCTGAATGTTGTCGGTGATGGCGAGAAGCTGCTCGTCGGCATTCGCGAGATCGCGGCGGGCCTGATCGAGCAGTTCTTCGTTCGCGGCGATCTGCTCCTCGTTCTGGCGGATGCGGCCTTCGAGTTCCTCGCTGCGCTCCTTGTTGAAACCGATGCGTCCTTCGGCGCTCTGCATCTGCGAGCGGAGTTCCTGCGCTTGCTGGCGTGCCTGGCTGATCTGCGATTCGAGCGCGTGGTAGGCCTCGCGTGTTTGTGCGGCTTCCGTTTCGGCAGTTTGCAGTTTGCGTTGCAATTCCTCGATCTGGTTCGCCATCACGCGCACTTGCGTTTCGGCCTCGGACTTCTCGCCGCTGAACTCCGTGTATTGCTTGTGCGCGAGGTGGGTGTCGAGCAGGCGCGTGTCTTCGAGCAAGGTTTGATAACGGCGCGCCTTGGCGGCCTGACGCTGCAAGGTGCCCATCTGGCGCTTCACTTCGGCGACGATGTCGGCGACGCGAAGCAGATTGGCCTCGGTGTATTCGAGTTTGCGCAGCGCCTCACGCTTCTGTGATTTGAACTTGGTGATGCCAGCGGCTTCTTCGAAGACGGTGCGTCGATCTTCCGGCTTGGAACTGAGAAGCATGTCGATCTGGCCCTGCGCCATGATCGAGTAAGCGGCGCGGCCGATGCCGGTGCCGGCGATGAGATCGTGGATGTCCTTGAGGCGGCAAACGGTGTTGTTGAGGCGGTATTCGCTGCGGCCATCGCGGAACACGCGGCGGGTGAGAGCCACTTCATTAAAATCAACGTTCAATGATTGCTCGCAGTCCGCCATCGTGAGCGTGACTTCGGCAAGACCCACGGGCTTGCGCTTGTCGGTGCCATTGAAGATGACGTCGGCCATCTCATCGCCACGCAGTGCTTTGGCAGACGTTTCACCGAGCACCCAGCGGATGGCATCGACCACGTTCGACTTGCCGCAGCCGTTCGGGCCTACAATGCCGGTGACACCTTTGTGGAATTCAAAGTGGGTCTTGTCCGCGAAGGACTTGAAGCCGTGAAGGGTGAGGCTCTTGAGGTACATGGCGTTAGAAAGTGAGGCGTGAGAGGTGAGAAGTCAGAGGTGTGCGGTGCTGAATGCGCAACTTCACAAAGAATGACGAATAACCGGGAAAATGAGTGCTGGGGTGGAGTGAACCATTCCACAGGCACTGCCCGCAAGACTGAAGGCCAAATTTCACCCTATCTTGGGGGTCTTTAAGGCACCCGAAACAACATGTGGGATTTTTCCGGGCTGTTTCGCTGTGAATAAACGAAACGGCTGTGAACAAGTTTCACTCAGGGCATATTTAGCCTGCCAGCTTCTCGTTCACGCTTTAAAAATTCACCCGGCTTCAAAATCGCCAATCGGTAAAAATTGCTGCCGAGAAGATCCTGAAAGTCGTTTTTGTCCAAGGTCAGCAGCACGTCCGCCCACGCCAACGCGCCGAACAAAACTGGGCGGTCCTTGGGGACACTGAAAACGGCAGGAAGATGGATGCTGTAAACATCCTGCATCACGAGAAGATGCGCTTGGATGGCAGGCCATTCCAGTAGAGCAGCGGGTGACACCTGCGGTATGTTTTTCCGCACCTCGGACATCACATAGGGCGTGACGACAAGATGCCAGCGATTGAAGGCTGCAAGTTCAATGATCTGACGTGATGCGCCTTTGGCCGAGCCGCACGCTGATAGCAGCACGTTTGTGTCGAGGAACAATCTCATGAGGCGGCCCGGAACCCGCGCATGTCTTCCTCGTCTTCTTTGATCCATTGCTGAATCTGAGCTGGCGTGAAATTTCGCGGTTCCGGCAATGTGGCGCGTGCGTCACGCAGACGGTCAGCGAGGAACAGCAGCAGACTTTCCTGCTGTTCTGGCAGCAACGTGGCTGCTGCGGTCTCGATTTCTGTGAGTGTGCTCATGGCTCAAAATAACCAGATCAAGCCATGCAGGCAAGCAGTGATCTGTGGCGTTGGCTGCTCAATACACCGCTTTGCGATGAAATAGAAAGCTCTCCAGCAGCAGCAGCGCGAGCGCGAGCCAGATCAGACGCTTGGGCCAGGTGCTGAAGGCGGAGGCGGTGATGAGTGGGGCTGCGGGCTGTGTCGAGACGGCAACGTTGCTGGCGAGTTTCGGGAGATTGGTTTCAGCGTCGGAGATCAAAGCGCAGGCACCGCTGCGGTCGCCGGATTCCCAGGCACCGATGCGTTGCAGCGACAGCAGGCCGTTGGCTGGATCGTCCGAGATTTCGATGAAGCTGTCGCCATCCCAGGCATGCCATTGGACGAGGTTGCTGGCATTCAGCATCTCGCCGGTGTGCAGCGTCCGCATGTCGGCGAGGGCGTCGCTGTTTTCGGCGCACCAGTAGAGCGCATTGCCGAGAATGAGCGGGAAGGAAGGCAGCAACGCGAGTTGCTCTGACTGGGCGGGTGAAAAGGCAGTGACGACGAGTCGCTGGCCGTTGAACTCACCGGCGGCGAGCACCGGCTCCGTGCCTGCGATCCACAAGGGCTCCAAGGACGCGGGCAGATCGAGCACGGTGGTCTGTGTGACGGCGATGCGGCTGCTGCTGGCGCGGAAGAGCACGGGATGATCCGGCTGCACAGCACGCACGCTGTCATGCGGCACGCCACGCATGACGCGTGTGCGCAGCGGGCCGGAACTGGTCAAAGGCGTGAGCGCGATCACGGGGCGATCCGCAGGCCACTCTTTCGGCAGCCAGTTTTCGAAGACATAGACATCCGGTGGCTCCTTGGGCGGCCAGGCGGCGGGATCGCCCTTTTTCATTTCGATGCGACCGGCTTCGATGAGTGATGACAGGGCGAGTTCAGTGAATGGATCAGGCTTTTCTGCGAACCAGGCGACGGTGAGCGGCTTGGTTTTGGGCAGCGGCGCGGCCAGGCCGTCATCCCAGCCGAAACAGTCGCCTGCGGTCTTCAAGCGCATCTCCAGACGCTGGCCGCGCAGACCTTCGAGCGGCAGGATCAACGCGCTGGACTCGCCGGGAGCGAGTTCAAGCTCACGCAGTTGGGCGATGCGGCCTGCGAGGGTGATTTCGAGCGTGGAGGTGGTCTTTGCCGGGTTGCTGGCAGCGGCGCTGACTTTGACGAAGGCCTCGTAGCGATCGCGTGCGAGCGGGCTATGACGAATTTGAAAACCGGTGATGCCGACGTTGAGCGGCTCGGTCAATGCGACGGGAATCGAATCCACCGAAGCATCTTCAATACTCGAATCAGCCGCCAGCCAGATACGCGAGCGTGATTCGAGATCAGCGAGACGCTTGGCGACGTTCAACGCGGCCTCGGTTTTGCCCTCGACGGGCACGGGTTTCAGTTCATCGAGCAAGCGCAGGCACTCGCGGCGGTTGCGACTGCGGGAAAGCAGCACACGGGGCCGTGCGTCGAAGGAAACGAGTGAAAGCACGACCTGATCCGGCAGCGCGCGGATGCGGTCTTTCACCAGACGTTTGGCTTCATCGAGCCGCGTGCGGCCTTGGGTATCCTTTGCTGCCATTGAGGCTGAGTGATCGACGACGATGACGACCGCGCTGGGTGAGTCGGCGGAAACGTCACTGCTGGGCCGCGCGAGGGCGAAGATGGCGAAGATCAGCACCAGCAGCGTAAGCAGCAGTGAGAGCCATTTTTTGATGCGCCGCAGCCACGCGGACTCCTGATGTTCACGCGCGAGCGATTTGAAGAACAGCAGCGTCGAAACCGGTACCCGCTTCGCCTGCCGACGGAACAACCACAGCGCCAGCGGGATCAGGGCGAGCCAGAGGAGGTGGAAGTTGGCGGGAGACAGGAAGCGCATCCGCTCAGTTTCAAGTTTCAGGTTTCAAGTTGATCACTTGCGCAGCTCATCGAGCGCCTGCTTCAGATGCCCTTCCAGCACATCCTTGCTGACATAGCCGTCGCCGATCTTGCGCAGGAGGACGAAGCGGATCTTGCCGTTCTCGAATTTTTTGTCCATACGGGTGATCCGCATGATGTCCTCGGTGTCGAGGTCATCGGGAAGGCGGACGGGAAGGTCGTAGAGCTTCAGCAGGGCCACAATGCGCTCGTAATCCTCGGCGGTGAGGTCGGCAATCTGCGCGGAGAGCCACGCGGCGGCCCGCAGGCCGAGGCTGATGGCCTCGCCGTGCAGCAGCTTGCCGTAACCAGCGGCGGCCTCGATGGCGTGGCCGAGGGTGTGGCCGAAATTCAGCAGGGCGCGAGTGCCGATGGTTTCATACTCGTCGGCCTCGACGATGACAGCCTTGATGGCGATGTTTCGGCGAATGAGTCCCACGATGTCTCCCTTGCCCTCGGCCACGTCTTTGATGGCGGTGAACATCGAGGCATCCCGAATGCAGGCGTGCTTGATGATCTCGGCGAAGCCCTCGTTCCACTCGCGTTTGGGCAGTGAATTGAGCGTGTCGAGATCGGCGATGACGTGAACGGGCTGGTGGAAGCAGCCGACCATGTTCTTGGCATCGGGCAGGTTCACGCCGGTCTTGCCGCCGACGGAGCTGTCCACCTGCGAGAGCACGGTCGTCGGCACCTGGACGTAAGGGATGCCGCGTTGATAAATCGAGGCGCAGAAGCCGGCCAGATCGCCGATGACACCGCCGCCCAGGGCAACGAGGAAGCTTTTGCGGTCCAAGCCGAAGCGCACCATCTCACCGAGCACGGATTCGCTCCAGGTGAGCGATTTGGACGACTCACCCGCCGGCACAGTGATGAGGTGCGGCTCTTTGCCCACCGCCCGCAGGCTTTGCAGCACGGTCTCAGCGTAAAGAGGGCCGACATTCGAGTCCGTGACGACGGCGCACTTCACGCGGTCCGGCAGCTTCTTGTTCACCTCTTCGCCGAGCGTCTTCAACAGGTCGCGTCCCACCTGCACGAGGTAGCTGCGGGGGCCTAGGTTGACGAAGACGGGACGGACTGGCTGGACGGGCGGGGGCATGGAAAGAGTTCGAGGATGCGTGTCAGCGCGTACTCTGTCGTCGGAACGGAATCGAGGCAAATCGTTTGGAAGCAGCGTTCCCGGCGAAACCAGGTGATCTGGCGCTTCGCGTAATGCCGCGTGGCCTGCTGGATGGCGGCGAGGGTGTCCGCGAGTGACACACGCCCCGCCAGATGCTCGCGGATCTCACGAATCCCGATGGCTTTTTCAGCGGTGGGTGAAAGTTCGCCAAGCGCGGCGACCTCCGCGATCAATCCGGCCTCGAACATGGCCCCGGTGCGCTGGTTGATGCGCGCATAAAGTGTCTCGCGGTTCCAGTCGAGGATGACGCCGCTCACTTGCGGCTCTTTTTCCGCAAAAGAGCGCCGCAGGCCCGACTGCGGGCGGCCGGTGAGCAGGCAGATTTCCAGCGCACGCTCGACGTAGCGTGGATTGCGCAGATTCACGGTGGTGGCGGCCTCGGGGTCACGCTGGATCAGCCAGACGATTTTTTCGCCAGGGCTGAGGTGCTTGAAATGCTCCCGCAGCCTGGGCGAGGCGGCGGGCAGAGGAGAAAGGCCGTGCGTCAGCGCCTTGATGTAAAGCCCCGAGCCGCCGACGACGATGGGAACTCGGTCACGCGCTGCGATGTCTGTGATCACCGGCAAAGCGAGCGAGTGAAAACGCTGAGCGTCGCAGGATTCGGTGAGCGGCAGCACGCCATAAAGATGATGTGGCACGCGTGCCATCTCGGCTGCGGAGGGTTTGGCCGTCAGGAGGTCCATGCCCGCATAGAGCTGGAAGGCATCCGCATTGACAATCTCCCCGCCGATCTGCTCCGCGAGAGCCGCTGCCAGCGCAGATTTGCCGGAGGCGGTGGGTCCAACAAGGAAGATGGTGCTGGGAGGAAGCATGCCCTGCTTTCTGTGAACTTGCAGCCTATTCACCGCTGTGCCAGCAAGCTGGCAGCGGGTAATGCGGCTTGAAGCAACTGTCCTGATCCAAAGGATGAGGAAAGACCGTCGCAGGTGAAGGATTCACCACACGGTCCTTGCGCAGAAAGGTGAACTCAGCCACGGGCGGGATTTCCAGCCCGCCTTTGCTTAACGGAGGGAAGGTGTTGTTCGGATGGATGTGAACGCAGGTGTGGGTCTGCAGCAGTTTTTCAAAGGCCTTCGAGGCCAGGAGAAAGAACGGGAAGTTCCACATCTGGTCGAGCCGGTGAAACTCCACGGTGATGATCCTCAGTCGGCTCATGAGTCCCTTCGACATGCTCAAAAAAGCCTCGTACTCATAGCCTTCGATGTCCATTTGAAGCATCAAATCGCTATTCGGCTCCAACGCCGCCGTATCCACCCAGTCGTCCATGGAGATGAACTCCGCGCTCGACACCGCTCCGATGTGTTTCTTGGTGAAATGGCAGCGATGATCCAGCGCGGCGCTGATCTCGACGGTGTTGTCGGCCATGTGAACTTTCATTCCCAGATCCGCGCAGTCTTTTTCAAAGCCGGACACATTGCCGACTCCCGGCGAGAACACGGCTTCGATGCCAGCCAGATCATCAGGAACGAGGTAGCCGCCGTCCCCAGGTGGCCCCAGACGAATCAAGCCTTTGTCCTGGCGCATGGGGCGCAGCGTCCTGATGAAGGAGCGCAGCGTGCCCTTGTCCGTCATGGCAGATGGGAAAGCTCCCGCCGGGGCGAGAAGCTGAATCATCAGGCGCTTGAGTTGTGATCGCATCAGAATGAGTTGAACCATTGAGCAGAATCCGAGCAGGGGCAATTTGCTCTTTCCGGCCACAACGAGACTTGAGACGCGGTCGTCACGCCACATTCAGCTCAAGCCCCGGCTTTGTTTTTGGCAAAGCGGCCTACTTCTGCTTCGCCTCGTAGCCCGGCAGTGGCTTGCCGTTCTCGTCGAGCTTGCCGCAGGCCCAGAGCAGGCCGCGGGTGACGAGATCGAGGTACACCGGGTCCTGCATCGTGGCATTGCCATGGCCGAGTGTGGTGCCGAAGACGCGGCCTTCGCCGTAGTGGTTCGTCCAGATGACGTGGTGGTCTTTCTGCGTGTCCTCACCGAAGGCGGTGGCGAGCGGGACGAAGTTCTCCCAGAGCTTTTCGTTCTTGTAGAGTTCGTCCTTGGGGTTGAGCCACTCTTTGGGGAAAGCCATCATAATGGGGTGCGCATCGGCGACATTACGCACTTTGAGATCGCGGTTCTTTTCATGGCTCATTGAGGTCTGGCCCACACACTTGCGCCATTCATCGGTCTTGGCCGTGCGGTAGCTGTGGGTGGAGCAGTGCAGCATCACGGCGGGAACGCCTTCAAAGTGCGCCTTGGCGATGCCATCGACAAACGCCACGTCCGTCACCGCGCCGAAGCATTCGTTGTGAACGACCACGTCATACTTTTTCGCCCAGCCCGCTTCCTTGTAGATGCTGATCTGATGCGTGCGGTCATCCTTCACCCGCGCCTCCTCATGCACGATGGTGAATTCGACATTCGCACGGGCGCTGATGCCCTCGCTGAGGATCAGCTTTTGGTTTTCGTAATCATGGCAGCAGCCGCCGCAGACCATGAGGACTTTGAGCGGTTTCACGTCCTCAGCGAGGACGCCGGAGGCAAACAGGCAGACGAAAGAGAGGAGGGAGAGCAAGGTTGGGCGCATGGCGGCAGCATTATCGTCAGGTGATGACTTTTTCTCCCAAAATTCTGTTTTTTCGGCTAACGATGCCGCCCTCTCATGAAAATCGTTCTTCTCGACGCTCACACGGCCAATCCTGGCGACCTGTCCTGGCAGCCGCTCGAAGCCATCGCTCCTTGCGAAGTCCATCCGCGCACGCCGCTGGATCAAACCGTGGCCCGTTGTGCCGGTGCGGAGATTGTGATCACGAACAAGTCACCACTGCCGCGTGAAATCATCGCCGCGCTGCCGGATTTGAAATACATCGGCGTCACGGCGACGGGCTTTAATATTGTCGATGTCGTGGCGGCAAAGGAACGCGGCATCGTCGTGACGAATGTGCCGGGTTACAGCACGCCAGCCGTCGCGCAACATGTCATCGCGCTGATGTTGGAGCTGACAAACCACGTCGGCCATGCGGCCAAGAGCGTGGAGCAGGGCGGCTGGGTGAAATGCCCGGATTTTGCTTATTGGGATCATCCGATCATCGAACTGTCCGGGCGCACGCTTGGGATCATCGGTTATGGCGAAATCGGCAGCGCCGTGGCGCGGATTGGCGTGGCTTTTGGCATGAAGGTGCTCGCCTCGAAGCGCACCTGGAAGGAAGCACCGCCCGCAGGCGTCGAAGCCGCCGAGATCGACGATCTATTCCGCCAGTCGGACGTGATCAGCCTGCACTGCCCGCTGACTGATGCCACGAAGCATCTCATTGGCGAGCGCACGCTGGGATTGATGAAGCGTGAGGCATTTGTGATCAACACGGGTCGTGGTCCGCTCGTGGATGAAGCTGCTCTGGCCCAGGCCTTGAACGAAGGCCGCATCGCCGGTGCGGGACTCGATGTGCTGTCGGTGGAGCCTGCGAAAGCGGACAATCCACTGCTCAGCGCGAAGAACTGCCTCATCACCCCGCACGTCGCCTGGGCCAGCCGCGAATCACGCGCCCGCCTCATCGACATCACCGCCGCGAACTTGAAAGCGTTTTTGGCGGGGACGTCGGTGAATGTGGTGAACGGGTGACGAAAATGCAGGCTTGAGCTGGCAGCAACATCCCACTAATCTTGGCGCATGGTCATTGAGCAACATCCATCGCTGCATGCCTTGAGTCCTGAGGACAAGCTCCAGCTTTCTGAGGAGCTGTGCATGGACGCCATGCTGGACGTGCAGCGCAATCCAGCCTTGCGAGAGCGTGTTCAAACGCGCCTGGAGGAGTATCGCGCCGATCCCGACAACGGTCTTTCGTGGGATGAACTCAAGCGGCGCATTCTCTCGCGTCAGAAAATCGCATGACAGAGATCATCTGGACGGCGGGTGCCGGGCGAGAACTCCAGGAGGTTTACGAGCTGCTTGAGGATTATCACGAGGGCGACGGCGCGGCGTTGCTGGAAGACGTGGAACGAAATCTGGCACTGCTCGCCGCCCAGCCGTACATGGGCGGCTATTTCGAGAAGCCTACGCGCAAGCTGCTCGTCGGTCGGCGTTTTGGAATCATCTATTCCCCCGAGAATCGTGGAGTCGTTCTGCTGGCTTTTGTGGACCTTCGCAGGGATTTGCAGCCACTACGAAAGCGCATGCGAGACTGGTTCGGCGGACGCGAATAGAAGTCAGAGCGCTGCGATGACTGCCTTATCCGCAGCATCCTCCGAGCAAATTCCTTTGGCAAATACGCCGCCACTCCCGCAAACTGCTCTGCATGGGGCTTACAATCACCGCTCTCGGCGTTTATCAGACAGGGAAGCTGGCTCTGCCGCTTCTTGGCGCAGGCTACAAGATGATTCGTGCCCAACTCGCCGACTCCAAGGAACCAGGGCAGGTTGAATCCGCCATTCAGGACATTCTTGGGGAACGGATCAAGACGCTGGTGGACGGAAAGATTGCTTCGTTGACGGTAAAGCAGCTTGAAGCCACGGACGACGCGCTCGTTCGTTTCACCGGACTGGTGTTGCAGAGTCTTGTGAAGGAGGCGCTCACACAGCCGGAGTTTGCGGAGGTGAAGGACAAACTTGCCGCTGGATTGCCGGAGCTGCCACGCTGCTGGGGCTTGTTTGTCGCGCAGGGTATTCCTGGCATGCAGCCTTTGGTCGAAAGGGACTTTCTGGTGGCTTTGCAGTCTGCTCATGACGGTTCTGAAACGAGCCCCACGGTCGATCCTGCCTTGCTGTCCGCTTTCTTTGTCCAGTGGTTCCAGCATGGCGTAAGCGATGTGCTGTGGAAACAGGGCTGGCAGCAAAAACTGGCCGATGCTGTGTGCCCGTGGCTCGCATCCGCTTTATCGGATTCCTTGATTGCCGACCATCCCGTGGCGCTGACGGCATTTCGCGAAAGCATGCTGCTGTTTCAAAAGGAGCACTCGGTAAAGCTCGGCACCATCGACAAGCGCACTCAGGAGATCGCGAAGAAGCAGAAAAGCGAAGGCCGCAAGGCCACCAAGCGACACAAGGAGATCAAATCAGGCATCAGCAAAGTGGAGGCCATCCTCGTCGAGCAAACCGCCCCCGGTCGCCTCGCCGCCTACAAGCGCTCCCTCCTCGCTGCTTTCCGACCGTATCAGGAACTCGCTCTCGACAACTATGCGGCGGGGGATCAGTCCTGCCCGGACATCTGGGACATCTTTGTCCATCCCGCCTGCTCGGCGGAGCACCTCCGCCCTGAGGACATGGACGCCGCGCAGCGGGAGACACCGCCGCGCCTGCCCGCACAGGACTTGTTGCCACTGCTCGCCCGCGACGACCACCGCCGCACCGTGCTGCTGGCCGATCCAGGCATGGGCAAGAGCACGCTCATCCAGGCCCTCATTGCCCACCTCACCAGCGGACGGCCACTGTCCGGCGCACCCGCGCTCACCGGCCTGTTGCCGGTCCCAGTCATCTTGCGGGACATCGTGCCGCTCTTGCCGCAGGATCAGGTGGAAGGCTGGACCTGGGACGCCCTCCTCAGGGTCCTCATTGAGCACTACCAGCGCGAAGAGACCGCCCCGCTGCTCTGCGACGCCTTCAAGGACCACCGCGACGAATTCCGCCAGTTCATCCACACCGACGCGAAGGTCTTCTTCCTCATCGACGGCCTCGACGAGATCGGTGACTTGGTTAAGCGGCGCAAAATCGTCCAGTGCATCCAGGACGGCATCCGCGCCGTCAGCAAAGAGGCGCGGTGGCTCATCACCTCGCGGGTGATTGGATATGAGGAGGCCCCAATCGACACAATCTGCCTCGACGAATGGTTCTCCGAAAACAGTATTGATCCTCAAGCCGCAGCCCCGCGAGCTTCTTTTTCCCGCTTCAAACAAAGGGCTGTAGAAAAAACTCACCGCCTTCTTAGCATCTTCAATGAATGGAGTCCTTGGTTCCTTGACCAATCAGATACCGCCGAAGTCGAACAGCGGTTGGAGAAGCTGGAGCAACAGTCAGAGGACGTGGAGTCAGTTCCATCGTTCGTTTTGTTTGCAGGGTTGGCTATAGCCCAGCGCCTCCACCTCGCCCCGTTCGATGACAAGCGGCAGGACGCCTTCGCCAGCCGCTGGTTCCGGCACCGGCACAGCACGGATCACTCACGGGAGCTGATGCGGGAGGTGCGGGCGCACCACCATGACGGGGTGCGGATCATCTCTCGCGTGCCGAACCTGCTGTGCATGATGAACATGCTCAAACGCAGCGGCAAGCCGCTGCCGGATGGCCGCGCGGCCTTGTATGACGGGATCGTGAAGGCCTACTTGGGCGGCATCGACTCCGCTTACAAGATGAAGCCCATCCTCGGGCATGCCTGCCCGTTTGAAGCGACGGAGCGCCGGTTTCTGCTGGCACTTCTTGGGGCCGAGATGCAGATGCGGCGCACGCTCTGGGGTGAAAGGCTGAGGGCTAAGAGTGAGAACGCCCAAACCGGACCCAATCAGAAATCAGGAATCTCGAAACAAGAATCCGAAGGCCACATCCTCATATCGGTGCCAGATTTGGCAAAGCTGCTCCTCCCTGCTATTTATGCCATGCAGCATTCGGGCAATGTTAAATGTGATCACACCGCCGCCGAGTTGCTTGACGAGTTGTTGCACCACATCGCTAGCCGCAGCGGGCTGCTGATCCCGCGCAGCAGCGATGCGGCGGGAAACACCGTCTATGGCTTCACCCATCTGTCCTTCATGGAATTTTTCGCCGCCGAGTGGCTTGGGAAGGAATTCGACCGCCAGCGCAACCGAATCGTGCGCCATTCTCTGGCAGCAGCGGAAGGCCAGACGCTCACCGAGGCCGATCTGGACCATGAATTCCCGCCTCATGGCCCTGTGCAGCATTCGCTCAACTCCTTCAACGAACTACCCGCCATCCCCGCCTGGCACGAGCCGCTCATCTTCCTGCTCGAATCTCGCAAAGCCGACGCCCCCACCCTCCTACGCTGGCTCTTCCCAGCGCTGCACAGCGCCAACCGAGAACAGCGAACCGAGAACCAGGAACCGGCAAAGCCGCTCCTGCCGTTCGATGCCGTCCGCCTCCTCGTGAAGCTCACCGCCGACCCGGAAATCCCTGTCCCCGCCGAAAAACGCCAGGACTGGTGGCAGCGCCTCTGGGCCACCTACCTCGACTGGCCGCATCGTCCGTGGGATTTGAGTGATAGCAGGCGCTGGCCCATCGCCCCGCTGCTGCTGGAGCGGGCGGAACGGCGGGCAGAGGTGCTCCAGACCCTCGCCGCCGAGCAACCCCGCCATCCCGGTAGGCCGTTCTACCTCTCCTATTGCAACACTCTCACGTCCGCTGATCTCGCGCTGCTTGTCGGGCTGCCTAGCTTGACGGAGCTCAGACTCGATGGGTGCTTCGGGCTGGTGGACACGGCGGCCTTAGCCGGGCTGCGGCAGCTCGAAAAACTGAATTTGTTCGACTGCACTGGCTTGAAGGGGGCCGGGGCCTGGCAGGGAGTCGCCGCACTGGCGGGCTTGAAGGAGTTGTATCTCTACAACTGCACAGGGCTAGAGGACACGTCGGTCTTGGCCGGGCTGCGGCTGCTAGAATCGCTGAATTTGAGCCGCTGCACCAGCTTGAAAGGGACCGGTGCTTTTCGGGGACTCGCCGGGCTGGCGAGCTTGAGAAAGCTCTATCTGACCGGCTGCACCGGCTTAGTGGACACGTCGGTCCTGACGGGACTCCGACAGCTTGAGTCGCTGTCTTTGAGCGGCTGTACCGGTTTAAAGGAAGTCGGGTCCTTTCAGGGCCTCGCCGGGCTCGCGAGCTTGAAGGAGCTGTATTTAGAAGGTTGCTTCGGGCTAGATGCGGCGGCGCTCCAGCAGGTGAAGCGGTGGGTCGGGCGGGAGTGCCGGATCATGCGGCCAGATGGGGAGTGGTTGTGAGGCGGTGGGTGGGGCGCGAGGCGACCCCATCACTCTACAACTCCATCGCCCCACGCCTTAAAGCGCGGCGATGATCGCTTCACCGATCTCGTTGGTGTTCACCTTCCGCGTGCCAGGGGCGCCGCTGAAGATGTCTCCGGTGCGGAGGCCGTCGTCGATGACTTTTTTGACGGCGGTTTCGATCTGGAGGGCTTCTTTTTCCAAACCGAGGGAGAAACGCAGCAGCAGGGCGACGGAGAGGATCTGAGCGATGGGGTTGGCGATGCCCATGCCGGCGATGTCGGGGGCGGTGCCGCCGGAAGGCTCGAAGAGGCCGAAGTAGAGGCCGTCGCCTTTCGGTTTGCCGAGGCTGGCGCTGGCGAGCATGCCGAGGGAGCCGCAGATCATGGCCATTTCGTCGCTGAGGATGTCGCCAAAGAGGTTTTCGGTGACGAGCACGTCGAAGCTGCGCGGGGCTTTGATGAGCTGCATGGCGGCGTTATCGACGTAAAGGTGCGCGAGGGTGACGTCGGGGTATTCCTTGGCGACTTCGATCATCGTTTCGCGCCAGAGGACGGAGTTGGTGAGGACGTTGGCCTTGTCCACGCTGGTGACGTGCTTGCGGCGGAGTTGCGCGGCTTTGAAGGCGACGTGGGCGATGCGCACGATCTCGCTCTTTTTGTACACCATGGTGTCGATGACCTCGATGTCGCCATCGGGGAGCGTGGTGCGGCTCTTCGGCTGGCCGAAGTACATGCCGCCGGTCAATTCACGCACGCAGAGCACGTCGAAGCCACCTTCGACGAGGTCGGGGCGGATCGGTGAGGAGGAAGTGAGGGCAGGGTGGCAGATGCCGGGGCGCAGATTGGCGAAGAGGCCAAAATGTTTTCTCAACGGGAGGAGAGCGCCGCGTTCGGGCTGCTCGTTGGGCGGGAGTTTTTCCCATTTCGGGCCGCCGACGGAGCCGAAGAGAATGGCGTCGCTGGCTTCACAGGCGGCGACGGTTTCAGCGGGGAGAGCCTTGCCCACGGCGTCGATGGCGGCACCGCCGACGAGCTGGTGGTTGTATTCGAAGGTGAGGCTGGAACGGGCGGCGACGGCGTCGAG
>Ga0209573_1002115_pt1 | contig 26808 bp, 23 predicted proteins | sample TNRBio252014_DNA_FD_185870 | JGI IMG/M metagenome (GOLD analysis project Ga0209573, IMG submission 185870) | Wastewater treatment Type I Accumulibacter community from EBPR Bioreactor in Madison, WI, USA - TNR Reactor_6/25/2014_ DNA (SPAdes)... | ecosystem: Engineered > Bioreactor > EBPR >... | reverse complement strand
ACCTGGCCTTGCTAAAACACTTACCATTAAATCACTGGCACAGGCTATTCATGCTAAATTCAGCCGGATTCAGTTTACCCCTGATCTGCTGCCGGCTGATGTGATTGGTACCATGATATATAACCAGCAGCGAAATGAATTTATAGTACGAAAAGGTCCCATTTTCGCCAATTTTATCCTCGCAGATGAAATAAACAGGGCCCCGGCAAAAGTTCAGAGCGCCTTGTTAGAAGCAATGCAGGAAAGGCAGGTGACCATAGGAGAATCAACCTACAAACTGGATGAGCCATTTTTAGTGCTTGCTACACAAAATCCATTAGAGCAGGAAGGCACTTATCCGCTTCCTGAAGCACAGGTAGACCGGTTTATTATGAAAGTAATAGTGGATTATCCTAAAATGCATGAGGAGCAACTTGTGTTAAGACAGGGTATCCAGGGCAACTTTCCTTCTGTAAAGCAAGTTGTATCTGTTCAGGAAGTGATGAATGCAAGGGACCTGACCAAACAAATATATATGGATGAAAAAATAGAGCAATACATCCTTGATATTGTGTTTTCCACCCGGAGGCCTGAAGAATATAAACTGGAAAAATTGAAACCTTTAATATCATATGGAGCTTCGCCAAGAGGAAGTATCAATCTTGGCCTGGCTTCCAAAGCACAGGCATTTTTGAATAAAAGAGGATTTGTTATACCTGAAGATGTAAAGAGTATTTGTAAGGATGTACTTCGCCATCGTATTGGCCTCACATACGAAGCAGAGGCAGAGAATGTAAAGGTGGAGGATGTGATTGAAGATGTACTCAGACAAATTAATGTCCCATAATGCTGACCACTACAGAAATAATAAAGAAGGTCCGGGAGTTGGAGATCAAAAGCAAGAAGATTACTACCGATTTATTTACAGGGGAATATCATAGTGCTTTTAAAGGTAAGGGGATGTCGTTCAAAGAAGTGAGAGAATATGCTGCCGGTGACGATATACGATTTATTGACTGGAATGTGTCGGCACGGTTCGGTCATCCCTTCAGTAAGGTATTCGAGGAAGAAAGAGAGTTAACAGTAATGTTGCTGGTTGATATCAGTAACAGTTCATTATTTGGAACAACTTATGCAAGAAAAAGAGATATTATTACAGAGATAGGGGCGGTGCTTAGTTTTTCGGCTGTAAATAATGCCGATAAGATCGGTGTTATTTTTTATAGCGATGTGGTGGAAGCCTATATTCCGCCCAAGAAAGGAAGACAACATGCATTATATATTGTAAGGGAATTATTAAGTAAAGAGCCAAAAGGGAAGGGCACAGCTGTTAGTAAGGCACTTCGTTATTTTAATAACTCCACCAAACAAAAAAGTATTGCTTTTATATTGAGTGATTTCCTGGATGCCAGTTATGAAGATGCATTACGCATAGCCGGAAAAAAGCATGATGTGATAGGTATAAAGCTCTATGATAAAATGGATATGCAGTTGCCTGATGCGGGTCTGTTACAGGTGCAGGATGCAGAGACAGGCAAAACAAAGTGGGTGGATAGCAGTAATTCCTTTGTTCGTTATAGTTATGAGCAGGAATTCTTCAGGGTGACTGAGTATGCCACACAAGTTTTCAAAAAGGCAGGTTGCGATCTGCTGCATGTAAGGACAGGTGATGATTATGTAAAAGTGTTGCAACGGTTTTTCCTGAGTCGTAACCGCTGATTCAATGATTAGAATGAGTTGTCAAAGAATAATATTTTCCTTTTTTTTACTGATTGCAACAAATACCCTGATTGCTCAATCTGCTACTACTATCAGGGCCTCTGTTGATAAATCCAGGATTTTGATCGGTGAACCCCTGCAGTTTATTGTGGAAGTGCAGGTGCCGGATAATGAAGCCATCCGTTTTATTACCATTGATTCGATCGAGCATTTTGAATTGATAGACAAACCGGTAATCGATACAGCCAATACCAGTTCGGGAACCTCTATAAAAGGAATTTATAAAATCACCAGTTTTGATTCAGGGCATTGGGTTATTCCTGCTTTTGTCCTTTCCGGAGCGATCAAAACGGATACTATTCCTGTGGATGTGGTATTTTCTGATTTCAATCCTGAACAGGATTATCATGATATTAAGGACATTATTGAAGTTACTCCTGCAAAGAAAAAAGAATGGTGGTGGTATGCAGTTGGGGGAGGATTATTGCTTTTACTACTCCTGATCTGGCTGCTTCGTAAAAAGAAACCTCCGGTGGTTACTGCAACCCCGGCTTCAGTAGTTGATCCTTATGAGGAAGCGATGAAAAGCCTGCAGCTGTTAAAAAGTAATTCGGTAGATGCCAAACAGTATCATACCAGCCTGGCTGATATTTTCAGGTTATACATATTTAGAAAGAAAGGCATATTGTCATTACAAAAAACAACTGATGACCTGGTAATACAATTAAAAACACTGACAATTGAAAAGAAAGAATATGATCAATTAGTACAGTCACTCCGGCTGGGCGATTTTGTGAAGTTTGCTAAATATGTTCCAGCTGAAGAGGATAACAGGTTAGCTTTTGAAGCTGTAAAAAAATCAATCGAAGAAATAGAAAGGATAAGCTGATGCTATACGAATGGATAAAACATATGGACTTTGCTTACCCTCAGTTGTTTGGGCTGTTTGTATTATTGCCATTACTGGTATGGTGGTATATAAGAAGATATAGCAGCAATCAGCCAACATTTAGAGTTTCCACTATTCATTCTTTTAGTGCTTCATCGTGGAAAAACAGGTTCAGGCACCTGCCTTTTGTTTTGCGGTTGCTGGCATTGAGCTGCCTTATTATTGCACTGGCAAGGCCGCAAAAAAGAAATGATCAGCAGCGAACAGAAGGAGAGGGTATTGATATAGTACTTTGTATGGATGTGAGCGGTAGCATGGGATCAAGAGATATCTTACCATCCAGGATGGAAGTAGCAAAAGAAGTGGCTGAAGAATTTGTAAGGAGCAGACCTGTTGACAGGATCGGGTTAGTGATTTTTTCCGGGGAGAGTTTTACGCAATGCCCGATTACTACCGACAGAAATACTTTGATTACCCAGATACAGACACTGGAAAGCAGGCGACACCTGATTGACGGTACCGTTATTGGGGAAGGCCTGGCTACAGCAGTTGCAAGGCTTTCTAAAAGTGAAGGTAAAAGTAAAGTGATCATCTTACTTACAGACGGGAAAGAAGATCCGCCGGAAACAAGACTGATCGATCCATTGACAGCACTTGAAATAGCCAAATCCAAACAGGTAAAAGTATATACCATTGGTATGAGTGCAGCAGCTTCTACGATTGTCGAAAATACAGGAGTTGCCAGGCCAAAGAAAAACCCGCTGACAGATTTCCTGGATGAAGAATTGCTGAACAAAATTGCCAGTGAAACAGGCGGTAAATATTTCAGGGCAAGTGATAAAGACGGGTTGAAAAATGTTTATGCCCAGATCGATAAAATGGAAAAGTCAAAAGTTGAGATACAATCTTTTAAACGGTATGAAGAAAAATTCCTTCCCTTTGTATTGGCTGCATTGGCCTTTCTTTTCCTCGAAGTAATATTAAGGTTTACTGTATTCAGAAAATTTCCCTGATTTTATTATCCAGTATCTTGCAGCACATGAAAGCGTTAGTGTATAAGTCTACCGGTAGTTGGTACACCCTGAAGGATGAGTCTGGCAGGTTCTGGAATGGCCGGATGAAAGGAGTAATGAAACTCGATGATATTACCAGTACGAATCCGGTAGCTGTTGGTGACTGGATACAGGCTGAAATAGAAAACGAGGGGAGCAGTACGGCAACTATCAATGAGATACTTGACCGGCATAATTATATCAACAGGCAATCGCCCCGGCATAAACACCAGCATCATATTGTAGCGGCAAATCTTGATCAATCTCTGCTTGTTGCTACATTAAAAGAGCCTAAAACATCGCAGGGTTTTATTGACCGTTTCCTGGTGGCATCAGAAATGTATCATGTACCGGCGATCATTGCTTTTAATAAATCGGATCTATACAAGAGTAAGGAGTTGGATAAGTATGAGCAATGGAAAGCTATGTATGAAGCGATTGGGTATAAAGTGTTACTTGTAAGTGCGGAGAAAGAGGAAGGGCTTGAAGACTTGAAAGAATTGCTCAAAGACAAAACTACTCTTATCAGCGGGCATAGCGGGGTGGGGAAATCCTCGTTATTGAATGCACTCTTTCCAGGGATGAACCGGAAAACCCAGGATGTAAGTGGCTGGAGTGGCAAAGGACAGCATACCACTACGTTTGCCGAAATGTTTGACATGCCTTTTGGCGGTAAGATCATTGATACACCGGGTATGAGGGAATTTGGGCTGGTGGATATTTCAAAAGCTGAATTGTCACATTATTTCCCTGAAATGCGGGACAGGTTAAATGGCTGCCAGTTTAATAATTGCCTGCATGTAAATGAACCGGGTTGTGCCATCAAGGAGGCAGTAATAAATGAAGAGATACACGAAGACAGGTATATGAGCTATGTAGGCATACTCGACTCCATCGAAGAAAAGAATTATTAAGGCTTAAGCGATGTTTCGCTGTTCTTCATTAAATAATTTTCCTTCCAATACACCGGCTAATTCTACTACTGCTTTATTGTCTTTGTTTACAGCGTCACGGGTCTTGGTAGGGAAAAGAGAAATCCCGTTGTAGATATTATAGTGTAAAGTCATATCATGACCCTTAAACCGGAATTCCCAGTTTATGGTATCAAAATCGTCTTCTTTGTTAGAAAATTTTACTTTGAAATCCTGGCTCAAAACATTTGCTATATGATAGAATTGTTTCAAACCGCCGCCATCTGCAATGATGGCTTCTGTACAGCCGAGTGTGGTTCGTAGGGTAAGGCTCATAGTATTAAGTGTTTAAAGGTTTATATACTACAAGACCGAAACAGGTGGATTTTAGCTGCACATAACAGTAAATTAACTTCGGAATTTTTTTGCCTTTTTTGCGTTTTTTGTCGCATCAGGATCCCCGCTTAAAATCTTCTCCGCACCTACATTTTTTCCATTGGTGGGGCAGCCTGTTTTACGCTTAAACAAGTTGCTGAACATACCGCAGGAAGAAAGCAACATCACAAGGCTCAGTGCTACAGCAAAAAATCGAAGGTTTTTCATTTTTTTCGGTTACTTGAATAACGAAATTAGATAGAAATAATTGCTCCTGCCATAGTAAATCTACCCTGCCGGACAATTACTATTCAGGGTCTTTACTACCGGGTTGATTTCTAAACCAATCGGCATAGCGGATATAGTTATTGGCTATGCGATTGATCTCTCCATGTATCAGTTCCTGCGAAATATCTTTTACTTTTTTGGCAGGTACACCTGCATAAATACTGCCGGCCTCACATATAGTATTCTCTAATACGACCGCCCCGGCTGCGATGATCGTATTGCTATGCACCACACAGTTGTCCATTACGATGGCTCCCATGCCTACCAGTACATTATCATGCAGGGTGCAACCGTGTACGATGGCATTATGTCCAATCGAAACATTATTACCGATGGTTGTCCCGTATTTCTGGAAAGTGCAATGGATACAGGCGCCATCCTGCACATTCACCTTATTACCCATTTTTATAAAATTCACATCTCCCCGGATCACCGTATTGAACCAGGCACTGCAATCATCTCCCATAACTACATTACCAACGATTGTGGCATTAGGAGCGATAAAACAGTTGTTTCCGAATTGGGGGTGTTTGTCTTCTACCGGTAAAATAACGGGCATATGCTTGGTTTAAGGTTTGAAGTTTAATGTTTGAGGTTAGTTTGTAAAATTGAGAAATTCTTTGCGCCTTTGCACCTCCTTTGCGTTCTTTGTGTTAAATAATTTGTCTTGAACCAGCGGGAACTTTTTTTACGGCATGTGGGCCAGACTTCACCAGCTCCGCTTGCCCTGGAAATTGTAAAAGCAGATTGTGCTACTTTGTATGATGCAGCTGGTAAGGAATACATTGATCTTATCGGGGGTATCAGTGTGGCTAATATCGGTCACCGGCATCCAAAAGTGATCGCTGCGATACAGCAGCAACTGGATGCCTATCTCCACATCATGGTCTATGGCGAATTTGTAGAAGCCCCGCAGGTGCGGTACGCCAAACTGCTGACAGAATACCTGCCTGCATCTCTTAACTCAGTTTATTTTACCAATTCCGGTACTGAAGCCGTAGAAGGAGCGATGAAATTAGCCAAACGGGTTACCAACCGCACACAGATCATTGCGTTCAATCAGTCGTATCATGGCAGTACACAGGGTGCATTGAGTATTATCGGTGATGAATACTGGCGGAATGCCTTCCGGCCTTTGTTGCCGGATGTATTGCATCTTGCCTACAATAATTTTGACTCACTTAATGAGATAACCGGACAAACTGCCTGTGTTGTCGCAGAAACCGTGCAGGCGGAAGCAGGCATCAAAGCGCCGGATACAGCATGGATACAGGCATTGCGGAAAAAATGCGCCGATACCGGAACACTATTAATACTGGATGAGATACAGGCTGGTTTTGGAAGAACCGGTAAACTATGGGGCTTTGAGCACTTTGATATCGTACCTGATATATTACTATTGGGAAAAGCATTAGGCGCCGGTATGCCGCTCGGTGCTTTTATTGCGGATAAAAAACTGATGGATGTTTTTACGGATAACCCGGTACTGGGGCATATCACTACGTTCGGCGGCCATCCTGTTTGTTGCGCAGCAGGTATGGCAGGTATGAAAGCATTGCTGGAAGAAGGATGGATTGGCAAGGCAAAAGGCAAAGAAGAACTGTTGACTTCACTATTAATTCATCCAAAAATAAAGACCGTTCGTTCTTTTGGTTTATGGATGGCGGTTGAGTTTGATTCTTTTGAGACAAATAAGAAAGTGATAGATGCCTGTATTGCTAACGGAGTATTGACAGACTGGTTTTTGTTTGCTCCCAATTGCCTGCGCATTTCTCCGCCGCTGATCATTTCGGAGGAACAAATTGAAAAGGCTTGTGAGATAATCATTAAAGTATGTAACGATTAATCAAGTTAATCTTCAATTTCAACCACCAACTCAATTTCTACCGCCATATTCATTGGTAAAGAACACATGCCTACGGCAGATCTTGCATGTCTCCCTTTTTCTCCAAATATTTCTATCATCAAATCAGAAAAACCATTGATGACTTTTGGATGATCTTTAAAGTCTGGTTCACAATTCACCATGCCCAACACTTTTACAATACGTTTTACTTTGTTCAGGTTACCTAATTCAGCTTTAAGTACAGCAAGCTGATTAATGGCAGTAAGCCTCGCAGCCTGTTGTCCCTGTTCTATTGTCAGATCTTTGCCAACTTTACCTGTAATGAAAATACCTTGTGCATTGGATGGTCCCTTACCAGCAAGAAACAACAAGTTGCCACTCCTTACCACATGCAGATAGTTCGCAATGGGCTTGCTAACGGCTGGTAATTCTATTTTCAGTTCCTTAAGTTTTGCTTCCGCATCCTGTGTAAACCCATTTGCGGATAAACTCAACAGTAATAGAAAGAAAGGTATCCTCATATGTGTTTATTTGATAAGTGAAAATGTCCAGGCGGCAAGCAAAGCACCCGCTATCGGTCCAACGATCGGTACCAGGCTATAACTCCAGTCACTGTCTCTCTTTCCGGGTATGGGTAAAAGAAAATGCGCAATCCTTGGTCCCAGGTCTCTTGCCGGGTTGATGGCATATCCGGTGGCTCCTCCCAGTGATAGGCCAATGCCTAATACTAACAAAGCAACAGGAAGTGCATTCAGTGTTCCTAATGAGGAGGTAGGATCAGTAAAAGCCAATGCGCCAAACATCAATACAAAAGTGCCGATACATTCTGTAATAAGATTATGAAAAGGGCTGCGGATAGCCGGTGCCGTACAGAAGATCGCCTTTTTTGAATCAGCATCATCGGACACAGCAAAATGTTTTTGATAGGTAAGCCATGCAAGTACCGAACCGGTAAAAGCCCCGGCCAGTTGTGCTGATATATAAGGGAGAACAAGTAATGTGTTTAATTTTCCGGTAGCTGCCAGTGCAATAGTAACTGCCGGGTTCAGGTGCCCGCTGCCTCCCAACTTCAACGAAGTGTAAACGCCTAAGAAAACAGCCATGGCCCATCCAAAGGTGATAACAATCCAGCCACTGTTCTGACCATAAGTTTTGTTCAATACAACATTGGCTACTACTCCGCCTCCCAGGAGGATAAGTAATGCCGTGCCGATGAATTCACCGGTAAAATGGTGCCAGAAAGAAAATTCAGGTGTTAATAATTCCATGTTGGTTTATTTATAATGGCAGGTAATTTTTTGCAATAGCATTAAAGTTATTGATTTGTTCTTTTATCCAGTTCTCATCTTTATTCATTTCTTCAGCTAACATCGCAGCAACTACCGGGGCAATAGTAACGGCAGCTCTGGCATCGAGTAACAACTGTCTCGTTCTCCTGGAAAGAAAATCCTCTGCCGTCATACACATTTCTTCGGCTACGGATTGTTGAATGATAGCTTTAAGTTCATCATTGTTCAACGAATTTATATCGGCAGGAATTACTGCTTTATTATAGCCCGCCAGCTTCATATTTTCAGTAATGCAGTCTTTTTTTTCTAACCCCGCTTTTTCCATGGCTATGTCTACCACATCTTCCGCCATTTTCCGGTATGTTGTCCACTTGCCCCCGGTAATAGTTATCATTCCCGAATCAGCAATGGTTATTAAGTGGTCTCTTGCCAGCGCTGCTGTTTTTTTGGTTTTCCCCTTTACCAATGGCCGCAACCCGGCAAACATACTTTTTACATCATTGCGTTGCGGGTCCCTAGTCAGGTAGCGGCCAATATGTGTAAGTATGAAATCAATTTCTTCCTCAAAAGGAACCGGCTCTGTTGAGATACTATTGACCGGAGTATCTGTTGTACCTAATACAATTTTATTATGCCAGGGCACTGCAAACAACACCCTGCCATCATCTGTCCGGGGAACCATGATGGCCGTATCTCCGGGAAGAAATGCTTTGTCAACCACTAAATGTATTCCCTGGCTGGGGCTGATGATGCTTTCATGTTTGGGATCATCCATTTTCATGATAGTATCGGTAAATACACCAGTGGCATTAATCACTACTTTGCTTTTTACTTCCCGCTCTTTACCGGTTTGTGAATCTTTCACCCATACACCACAAACTTTCTGTTGCATTTTTAGTAAACCGGTAACCGGGAAATAATTCAGCACCACTGCACCATGCTGCACGGCTGTTTGTGCAATACTGATTGCCAGTCTTGCATCATCAAACTGTCCATCATGGTAAACAACTCCCCCGGTAAGCCCTTCTGCATCCAACGTGGGAACCAATGCCAGCGTTTCTTCTTTTGATAATAATGCTGATGGACCAAGACCCAGTTTGCCGGCCATCCAGTCATAGATCTTAAGACCGATTCCATAAAAAGGTTTTTCCCACCACTTATAATTGGGTACAATGAATTGTTGGTTATGGACCAGGTGAGGAGCATTTTTCAGCAACAGGCCTCTTTCTTTCAATGCTTCCATCACTAACCTGATATTTCCCTGCTGCAGGTAGCGAACACCACCATGAACAAGCTTGGTGCTTTTGGAAGAAGTGCCTTTGGCAAAATCGTATTGTTCAAAGAGAATTGTTTTTAATCCTCTTGATGCTGCATCCAATGCTGTTCCAAGTCCTGTTGCGCCGCCTCCAATGATACAGACATCCCATTCTGGCTGGGATTCGAGTTGCTGTATCATGTACCGGCGCTTCAATTTTTTTAGTTGAACAGTAACGGTTGTCAGGCTTTGTCATCCTGAGTTTATCGAAGGATGTCGAAGCCTGATTCAAGAAACGTTTTATTCGATTTAGCTAATTCATTAATCTCATACCAATCCCTGTTAAATAATGCCTCTTTCTTTTTCCCTGATCACCCTCCGATAAACTCAGGGTGACATCAACTTTTCGCTATTTAGCATCTGCCCATGCAATCGAAGCATTAACAGCCCTTTGCCAGCCCTTAACCAGCTCATTTCTTCTTGCATCAACCATTGATGGCGAGAAAGATTTATCCACCTGCCATTGTTCTTGTATATCGGCAATGTTTTTCCAATAACCTACGGCGAGACCTGCCAGGTACGCAGCGCCCAATGCAGTGGTCTCGGTAATCTTTGGCCGTACTACTTTAGTATTCAGGATATCGCTCTGGAATTGCATTAGCTGGTTATTCACGGTGGCTCCGCCATCTACTCTTAATTCTTTTATATGAATACCCGCATCTGCTTCCATAGCTTTTAACACATCAAAGGTTTGGTAGGCAATGCTGTCCAAAGCAGCTCTTGCAATATGAGCATTGCTGCTGCCTCTTGTCAGGCCAAAAATGCTGCCTCTTGCATATTGGTTCCAATGAGGTGCTCCCAGGCCTGCAAATGCAGGAACGATATAAACACCATCAGTATCTTTTACTTGTCCGGCCAGTTTTTCCACATCAGCAGATGTGCGGATGATCTTTAATTCATCTCTCAACCATTGCACTACAGCACCCGCAATAAATACACTGCCTTCCAGTGCATATTCAGTTTTATTGTCAATTTGCCAGGCAATAGTTGTCAGCAAATTGTTTTTGGAAGCAATAGCTTTCTCGCCGGTATTCATAAGCATAAAGCAACCCGTTCCATAGGTATTCTTCACCATACCGGGTTGCGTACAAAGTTGCCCGAACAAAGCAGCTTGCTGGTCACCGGCAATACCCGCAATCGGAATTCTTGAATCGGGAATGATACTCCCGGTGACTCCATAGATCTTGCTGCTGGGTTTTACTTCCGGTAACACAGAAGCAGGTATATCAAATATTTTCAACAACTCTTCATCCCATTGCAGGGAATGAATGTTGTACAGCATGGTTCTTGATGCATTGGAAACATCGGTAACATGGACTTCTCCATTCGTAAGTTTCCAGGTAAGCCATGAATCAATAGTGCCAAAAGCCAGTTCACCTTTTACAGCTTTTTCTCTTGCACCGGTTACATTATCCAGTATCCATTTTAATTTGGTGGCAGAGAAGTAAGCATCAATAACAAGCCCTGTCTTCTGTTGAATAGTTGCTGCCAAATCTGCCGATTTTAATTCATCACAGTAGGAAGCAGTTCGTCTATCCTGCCACACTATGGCATTATAAACAGGCTGGCTTGTTTTTCTATCCCATACAACTGTTGTTTCCCTTTGATTAGTGATGCCGATACCCGCTATTTGTTTCATGGTAATTCCTGCCTTTGCAAGCGATTCTGCCAGTGTCCCATACTGGGTACTCCAAATTTCATTGGCATCATGCTCCACCCAACCGGGCTGAGGAAAAAGCTGCCTGAATTCTTTTTGTGCCTGGCTGATTATATTCCCCTGTTTATCAAACAAAAGGCTGCGGCTGCTGGTAGTACCCTGGTCAAGGGCCAGTATGTAATGTAATGGCATGGCAATAATTATTGAAGTAAGTTAAGTGAAAAACATTTACAATTTTATCTTTACGCCGTAATACGGCACGGACATATGCCGTTAATTTTTTTATGCTGATAACTTATCATACACTATGAAAAGAGTACGAGGCCTTGCTTTATTATTGTCTTTCCTGTTATTCAATACCAATAAAGGTGTTTCCCAAAAAACAGATTGGCCCAGGACATTGCTTTGGCAAATAAGTGGTAAAGACCTGAAAAAACCCTCTTTTCTTTTCGGGACCATGCATCTGCAGGATAAAAGGATATTTAACCTGGGTGATTCTTTCTATCACCATTTTGAAAGTGCCGAAGGATTTGCTATTGAAGTTGATTTTAAGGAATATATGGATTCTATTTTCACCAAAGCGTTCCAGGTAGTGGAAGAACGGGAATTGGCTGACGAGGACGAGGGTATCAAAGATGTGAAAATTGATGTCCCGGATACAGCCGTTTTAGATGCACCAGCACCTCCTCCTCCAAAGGAGGTAAGTAAATCCATGAAGAAGTATTTCAGGAAACTACGTAATGAGAGGATAAAAAGACTGCTGGTCTATGGCCAGATGCCTACTATCCTGGATGCTTATTTGTATGGCATGGCCATGAAGCAAGGTAAATGGCTGGGAGCCGTGGAGGAAGTGAAAGATCAGCTGAATATCAGGGATGAATTAGGAAAAGACATTGATGAGGAAGAAGAAATGAAACTGCCAGAGGATAAGATGATGTTTTCATTAGAAAATATGATCAAAATTTACCTGGCGCAGGATATGAACCGGATAGAGGATTACCTGGACAGGTATGGTTCTGCAAAAGCAAAAACCATTGTATTTAACAATAGAAATCTCAAAATGTCAAGAAGCATTGATAGTTTGAGTCACATAAGAAGTATGTTCTATGCTGTTGGGGCTGCACACCTGCCGGGAGATTCCGGAGTTATAAAATTATTGCGGAACAAAGGTTATACCGTCACACCTGTTATTTCGGCTAATACAATGGCGGCAGAAAAGTATGCTGAAAAATTGCCCTCGACTTCCTGGTATGAGGTGGGCCAGGCAGATAGTTTGTATTCTATCGACATGCCGGGTATTCCATCCGAGTATAATCTGTTTGGAGAACTGGTGAAGATGAAGGTTTTTGTAGATATCACTACTATGACCTATTATATGACCGGCCATACCATTGCACAGTATGAAGATGATAAGCTGGCTGATGCCCTGAAAGAGATGGCAAAGTCAATGAGCAGGACCGGCAGGCTGGAAAATACAAAGAAGGTTGACAGAAACGATATAAAAGGCGTGGAAGGTATAGTAACTGCTCCATCAGTCAACTTCCGGGTGCAGGTATTGAAAAAGGGAAATACAGCTTTCTTCCTGATGATGGGAGGTGATAATAAGAATAAGTTGAATACGTCAGATGCAGATAAATTCTTTTACTCATTCAAAACCGGTAGAACACAAACGGGAACAAAGCAAAGCAACTGGAAAGAGTTTTCGCTTCCTGAAAAAGCAGTGTCAGTAATGTTACCTTCTATGCCTAAAAGGAATAAAAGTTTTGAAAAACAGGCAGAGGGATCGGGTTGGACTTTCTCCGTTTTTGACTGCACGGATCTTGCGGCTGGCCTCTATTATCTTTTCCAGGTACGAGATATTAATGCAGGCCACTTTCTTGATGGCGATTCGTCTTTTTTTGAGTTGTTCAAAGAGAACCTGCTACAAGATAAAATAACAAAACTAAGAGAGGAAACAGGGTTATATAATGGGTATCCTTCAATGAGATTTGATGCTGAATCGGACGAGGAGGCGTTGTTCTATAAAACAAAGAATGTTGTAAGGGGTAACCGGGTATATACCCTGATGGTATTGGGGCATAAATCACTGAAAGAAGATAACGGTCCTGATTATTTTTTTAATTCCCTTAAGCTTACCGATTATAAACCTGTTAACTATACGCTTCAATCAGCGGATGATAATACTTTCAGCGGTTGGGCTCCTGCAAAATTTGAGCGGGCAAAAAAGGAAGAAGAAGAAGATGATGACAGTACAAGGGTCCATTATACCAGCTACAACGTAAATGAAGCCATTTCTTATGAAGTAGTAAAAGATAAATTACCTGCATTTTATTGGGCAGAAGCTGACACCAGCTTTTATAAAGCAAAAGCGAATGAAGCAAAAGGATATAGTGATTCTGTTCTTAGTTATATTAACGTAAGAAACGGGAACATAGCAGGAGTAGAGCAGGTAGTGCAATCTCCGGGAAGTAATAACTTAAAGCGAATGAGGTATCTCCTTCATGGAGATACATTGTACACCTTAATAACATTTGTGCCTTCTCAGCATGTTAATGATACAAGACATAACGATTTCTTCAGCAAATTCAGCATCAGGAACGATCAGCTGAAATCAACAATTTTTACCAGCAAGGCAAAACAATTGCTCGAAGCGCTTCAGTCCAAAGATTCGGCCGCCGCTGAAAATGCAAAATATATGCTGGATAAAGTGTCTTTTGTAAAGGCAGATCTTCCGGTTTTACACAAGGCTTTCCTGGCATCTTATCCTGATGATACCTTATACTACGGTTCAGTGAGAAATAAGTTGATCAATGTATTCGATGGTTTATCCGATAGCAGCACGGTTGATTTTATAAAAGATAATTATGAAAAACTGGGTGACAGGGGAAGTGATAAACTGGCTATGCTGAACCTGTTGGTGGACTATAAGACTACTTACTCTTATGCCACATTAAAAGATCTGTTTGTAAAAAAGACACCAACTAACCTGGGCAACAGAAGTTCTATTGGTTATGGTATTACAGATTCATTGGATCTTGCCAGAATATTATATCCTGATATCCTGGTGTTATTAAAAAATGGTGATTTCTGGGAGGATGTTGCTAATTATACTTCCACCTTACTTGATAGTAATACTGTTGAGCCTTCTATAATAAAACCTTATGAAAAGGATATTCTTTTTATTGCAGATACACTACTGGCTGGTCAAACATTGAAAGGAGAGGATATATGGACCTGGCCTTATGAAAGCCTGCTTCATTTGCTGGGCGAACTCAATACAACTGAGTCTAACAAAATGCTGCAGAGATATGCTGTTCACCCGGATATTTTTCTAAAGAAAACGGCTGTAACCTGTCTGTTAAAGAATGATCAACAGGTTGATGCCAGGGAAATTGAAAAAGTAGCTGCAGATAAAGAATACAGGCTTGATTTATATGAGGGACTAAAAAGGATTAAGAAAGAGTCTTTTTTCACATCGAAATATCTGGCGCAAAAGTATTTTGCTGAAAGTGAGATGTATCAATTCGGCGATGAAGACTATTCCCCTTCTACGATTGAATACCTAGGTGAAAAAGAAGCAATATTTGATGGTCAAAAGAAACGTTTCTTTCTTTTCAGGTTAGGATTTAATGATGAGGATGGGAGGGAAGAGGAGGTGCATTTGGGTATAGCAGGACCTTATTCGCTGGAGGCAAAGAATTTAGAAACCAATAACGATGGTACGGATATTTATTACAATGAAGAGTTCAGTAAAAAGGCGGTAGATAAGCAATTTAAAGAATTGCTCATAAAAGGGGAGGAGTATATAAAGAAGAAGTCTAAGTAAGCAGAGCACTAAAATGCCAGGCGGAAACTTCCAAAAATACCAAAAGTTTTGTCACCTTCTTTAGGTAAAGTGGAAGGTAATACCCGCCATATAAAATCTATTCTGAAGATTTTAAATATATTATCAACACCGGTCCCTAATTCCAGGTAAGTTTTTCCATCAAGTGATTGGAAAGTATGACCCTGCTTAAAGTTCAGTGCTTTATTAGCAGTTGATAAACTGCCCCATAGTGTCTTGGCTGTCCAGAATTGACGCAGACGAAGTTTAGGGAAAAGACGAAAAATGCCATTGCCAATATTATGTTCAAAGTTCAGACCGGCATAGTTATCATGAATAAATTCCCACCGGTTCATCATATTGAATGCATATTTATTATAATAGTACAATTCGTTTCCCGGCGCAATATCCAGTAGAGTATAAGGCAGTGTGCCAAATGTTTTTCCGCCAAATACATACCAGGAGATATTACCGAACGGGGGTACTTTAACGTTATCAGAGATACTACCGGAGATCTTCGTATAACTATAACTGCTTTTCAGCACTTCGGGGAAGCCCCGGGTAATATTGATCTCACCGATGGGGTATATACTCCCCAGGCTGGTACGATAAAAATGACTTTCCAGGAATCTTTCTAAAAAAGCAAAGCGAAGCCGGACGGATACTTCAAAAGTTGTAAGAGGATCACCACTGGCAGTTGCCCTGAAAGAGTCAATAGGCACAAGATTCCGGAGGGGTAAAGTGGATTTATGTAGAATAGTCAGTTTATTTGACATCCACTTAAATGTTTCTTTGTAAAACTCAAAACGTTTTTCATTCACTTTAATATTTTTAACCGGGATGCCTTTTTTTCTAACCGCCAGGGCGAATATATTATCCTGTGATACTTCGCCATAATAGTTCTGGCCCCAGTCAAGATCATTGGTAAAAGAAGCATACAGAAACATACGGGGATCTTTTTTCGGGAGATAAAATATTTCTCCCATCCCCTTTAGCCTTTTATCACCAAATCCATAAGCCAGGTAGGTATGCAGCTTGATCTTTTTATCAAAAAGTTTATTTGTACCGAGGTCAAACCTCATACGGAAACCTTCCCAACCGTTCGAGCTAATCCAATTCATCCAGGGACCGATTTGGAAATTACCGATGTCTTTATAGCCTGTTCCAATAAATGCCATTGTTTTAGTGAATCGCTGGAAAACCGGAGCATTTGTAAGTGTGTCTATCATTTTAATGATGCCACTTTCTGTTTTGCTGAGTGGCTCATGTCTTGCTCCTTCCCAGAATTCTTTTTTTTGCTCAGCTGCGTTTGGAAGAGTAATGATCTCTTCGAGTATTTTATTTTTGTTTAATTCTCTTAGTACAGAAGAATCATTTACGACAATATTCTGATAAGTGGTTGTTTTACGACCAATAAAGCCGGGACGATCTTTACCTATCGGCGATACATCTGCCACAAATTTGTCTTTAGCCAGGAACCAGGTAGTATCATTGATCATTTTGTATTCCTGTATCAGGCTGAGATTCTCCACAAAATTTACATTAGCTTCCTTGCCAAGCCGTAGGTTCATTCGTTGAATAGCGAAAGAACCAACATGCACCCAGCAATCTCCTTCAAATGTATCTCCGCCTTTTCTTCTCGGAGTGAATACAAGGTGATAGTAACGGTTGCTGGCAATAACCTGGGTATCTGTTACCCGGTAATTATAATAGTAATCACCATTGTCACTGATCGGGCTTACAAATTGCTTATCAAAAACAGGGATAAAATTATTGTAGACATTCACCACCTGGTCCATACCACCCAGCATTTTTAAGGCGCTTTCATTTTTTATACCGTTCGTATTAGCAGCTTTGATTATCTCTCTTCTTTTTTTTGGCGCTTTCTGATAATAGTAATCGGAGAGGGCTTCTGCCAGGTAAGTAGGCAGGTATTTTATGCCTTCAGTGGTATCAATATTTTCGTTGATAAGATCGCTGACAGGTTTTAGTGGTTTGAATTTGCCAAACTTCTCAAAATTGATATTTTTCAGATCCAGTTCTAATTTGTTATATAACTCATAGGAGAAATTATCGAACCGGTAACGGTCATTGAAGGACTTGTTTTGGACAATTTTTCGCCACACCAGCAACCCTTTGTTCACTTTTACTTTCAACTGAGCACCTTCGTTGAAAGTACCTCTTTCCATCATGATATTTGCGTGAATGGAGTCTTTGCCCAACGCAAGGACTAAACGAAAGGGCTGATAACCCACACAGGAAATTTCGAGTGTATCGGAGGGCCATTTGGCCAGGTAGAAGGAGAAAACACCTGCTGAGTCTGTCAGTTTGCCCACTGTGGTATTCTTAAAACTAACTGATGCAAAAGGTATTGGCTCTTCACTATGTACATCTTTTACTGTTCCTGTAACCTTTTTTGTTTGGGACAGGACAGGTAATGCCGTTATCAGCAGGGCTAAGAGGAGAAAAAGCAGGTTTTGTTTAGGAAGAAGCATCGAGTAGTAAAAATACAACCGGATATTATTTTATGGATGTTAAATTGTTTGCGACGAGTATCTGGGCTAAAAAAGTATTTGGAGATATGGAAAAGGCTTATTTACTTTGTGACTCAAAGTACTTTTTTATGCATGAGCCAAACCAGCAAACCGATTCTTTACAGGACTTAAAAGATATACGCCGTATTATGGAGCGGTCGAGCCGTTTTATTTCTCTGAGCGGATTAAGCGGGGTGGCTGCGGGAGTATGTGCATTGGCAGGAGCGTTTATTTCGTATAGTATTCTTGATAATTATTATGGTGAGTATAACAGTAGTGGTTTTTTTTCCGGGGATGATTTCAGCCGGTTAAAGATCAAATTGCTGGTTGTTGCTGCATCCGTTTTTGTTGTAGCGTTTGCTTCGTCCTATTATTTTACCTGGCGAAAAGCAAGCAAGCAGGGGTTACCGCTTTGGGATCATACATCAAAACGGCTTGCCTGGAATATGCTGGTACCTTTGGCAACAGGAGGAGCATTTATCGTTGGAATGTTGCGATATGATATATGGGCATTTGTGGCCCCCGCCAGTTTGATTTTTTATGGACTGGCACTTGTCAATGCCAGTAAGTATACTTTATCAGAGATAAGGTACCTGGGTTATTGTGAAATTGTATTAGGATTGATCAATATATTTTTTGTTGGCTATGGCCTGTGGTTTTGGGCCATTGGTTTTGGTATTTTGCATATAATCTATGGAATCAGTATGTGGACAAAATATGAAAGAAAGTAAGAGCCGGAGCAGTTCGGTCAGGAGAAAAAATGTATGAAGAATCCGATAACTGGGTTAAGTAAAGTTTTTGAAAGCCGCATTCGTCTTGGGGTAATGAGTGTTTTGATGGTGAATGAGGAAGTGAATTTTAATGATCTGAAAGAAATACTTGAGGTTACAGATGGTAACCTGGCAACGCACCTCGTGAACCTGGAGGAAAATGGGTTTATTAAAGTGCACAAAGGCTTCATTGGTAAAAAGACTAATACCACTTATTCAGTTACCAAGTCAGGAGAAAAAGCCTTTACAGATCACATAACAGCATTGGAAAATATGATCAAAGGAGTGAAATAATTTTTTTTATACTTTCACTTTGAAATACAAAGTGCTTTTTAAAATGAAAAAACAAATAAGAACAATAAGACGATGGATTATCATTTTTATAATTGCCCTTATCCTGAGCGGAGCTACGGCTATTCCTGCAGAAACAGAACTTTCTTTTGTAACGGGGCTATTTCCTGCTGGCTCGGTTGTGGGTGACTGGCTTGGTAAAATATACCAGGGATTAGTAACTACTAATAAAGAATACCCGTTTATGGCTTACGGATACGACTGGCTGGCCTTCGCTCATATCGTTCTGGCTATATTATTCATTGGCCCTTTACAGAACCCGGTCCGAAATAAATGGGTGGTTGAGTTTGGAATGATTGCCTGCCTGCTGATCATTCCTTTTGCACTTATTGCCGGGCATTTCAGGGAAATACCTTTCTGGTGGCGGTTGATCGATTGCTCTTTTGGTATCATCGATTTAGTACCTCTTGGTATCTGTCTCAGGAAAATATATGCTATTGAATCTTCAAACGATCAAACTTATTGCTGATGAATCTCTTTCTTCACACCTTTTATACATGGGTAGTATCAATACTGCTTTTAGTGATTAGCCTTACTGGTTATACTTTTTTTTATTCTGCTTTATATGGGCAGGCAGGTTGGTTTGCCCCTGATTTATTTTCAACACTTTTTTTTATAATGGTGGCAGGGTCGCCTTCTTTTTTGATTGCCTGGGCATTGCTTTTTTGTATCACAACATCCAGGTTTGCACCTTTCGAAAAATTCTTTTTATGGATACTGGCAGCTGTTGCTTCCATTTTGATGAACTTAATCTTACTGTTACTGGTTTTTGCTGACGAAATACTTGATCTTGATACACTACTATACTTCTGGCCTGCCTATCTCGCTGCAATAGTGGCCATTACTTTCCGGGTAAAACAATTTTTCTTTTTAATTCATAAAACAATCAATGATGGAAACCTTTGAAACAATTAAAGGATCGTCCCCACTATGGGATAAAGGGAAGTTATTTCTCAAATGTGTTGTTATTTTTTTAATGGCGATGGTACTCTGGATACCTACCTATTTTATTATGGGTGTGGTAAAGGAAAGAGAAAGCCGGCAAAAAGAAGCCATTGCTGACATCAGCAGTAAGTGGGCTGGTAAACAAATGGTAACCGGGCCAATATTGTTACTGCCATACAAAGTTGCTGTGACGGATGAAAAAGGCAACCAGCGATGGGAGAAAGCAAATGCTTATTTCATGGCAGATAAACTCGACATACAATCAACTGTATTTCCTGAAAAAAGAAAAAGAGGTATCTATGAAGTGGCGGTTTACAAAACAGATATCAGCCTGTCGGGAAAATTCAACAGTATTCCATGGGAAAAATTAAATATTCCCGCAGAGAATATTTTATGGAACGAATCACTGTTATTTTTTAAGGTACAGGACCAGTTGAAAGGTGTTAACGAAGACATTCATCTGAACTGGAATGGGAATGATATTGTATTTATGCCACAGGCAGCAGGTCAGACCCCAATGGAGGAAGCTTTTGTTGCTCCTGTTCCACTGTTACAGGAAACAACCGGTACAGGCGGATCATTTGCTATCAAGTTTTCCCTCAATGGGTCAGAGCAATTATTATTTGCTGCTGCGGCCCGGGAAAATAAAATTGAAATGAGATCAGCCTGGCCCGATCCGGGTTTTACGGGTATACGATTGCCCGATACAAGAACGGTTAAGGACAGCGGATTCACAGCCACTTGGAAATATATGAACCGATCTATACCACAGATATGGAAGAATACCGTTTACAATTTCTCTTCTTCGCAGGTAGGAGCAGATCTGCTGATCCCGGTGGATAGTTATGATAAAACCGGACGTTCGGTTAAGTATGCACTGCTTTGTATCATGCTCACCTTTGCTGCTTTTTTTCTGGTAGAGACTATTTATAAAAAATCATTACACCTCGTTCAGTATGGACTTGCCGGATTGGCCCTGGTATTATTTTATACACTGCTCTTATCTATTTCTGAGTATACCGGCTTCAACCTGGCTTATCTTATAGCAGGTGCCGCTACTATCGGGCTGGTGGGCTGGTATGTGGGCAGCATCTTAAAATCATCAAAACTGGCCCTGTTTATCAGCTTTGTACTGGTTGTAGTGTACAGTTATATTTTCAGCATTATTCAATTGCAGGATTATGCATTGCTGATGGGCAGTATAGGTTTATTTGTAGCACTCGGTATCATCATGTATTTCTCCCGAAAACTAGAATGGCAATAGTATTGTTTCATTTCAAAAATCATTTTATGAATTTTTTACTATGGCAACAATATTTCCTGGGAAACCTTGATCATTTTGATCATCTTGAATGGAACAATAGTCAAACATTAACAGTTCAGGAAAAACAAAACATCTCCCAATCCATTCGCCAGTTTCAAAGAGGAGAACATTCTGAGGGGAAGCATTTTCTGCAGTTTGCTCAGCGTATGCAGGATGCCAGCTACATAGAAACAGTTAAACTGTTTATTAAAGAAGAGCAGGATCATGCGACCATATTGGGAAAGTTTATGGAAGCAGAGGGGATATCAAAACTGGGCAGAGACTGGCTGGATACTATTTTCCGGCGATTGCGAAAACTGGCCGGGTTAGAGGGTTCGGTGACGGTATTGCTCACCGCTGAAATAATAGCCATGGTGTATTATAAGGCTTTGTACAATGCTACCCGGTCGGCTATACTTAAGCAAATATGCCTGCAGATATTAAAAGATGAAGAAATGCATCTGCGTTTTCAGAGTTACACTCTTGAATGTTTGTATAAACATAAAAGGGGATTTGCATCAATCTTTTCAAGAACAGTTCATCATGTACTAATGGCAGGCACCATTTTTATGGTCTGGATATGGCATTACAAAGTATTGAGAAGCGGGGGGTATTCATTTCGACAATATGCAGGTGATGTTTGGAAAGAGTTTATACGTTGCCGGCATATGATGACAGGGAAATCTGGTAACCAACCCACATATGGCATGGAAAAGCAAATAACCAGACAATCAAACTGGCGGGCATGAGTGAGTATAAACGATTTTCGGTAAGTGAAAGAAGCAAAAGTTTCCGTTTTGCTTTTGAAGGAATGTGCTGCTTTTTTAAACAGGAGCACAATGCAATACTGCATTTACTCGCAACTGTTGCAGTGATCGTATTAAGTATAATTTTTCCGGTTACCCGCTTTGAAATAATTATACTGGTTATTATTACCGGTTTGGTATGGGTGACGGAACTGTTCAATACTGCTATTGAAAAAACCACAGACCTTATTTCAAAAGAAGATCATCCGGAAATAAAGTTCATTAAAGATGTGGCTGCAGCAGCAGTATTAGTTATGGCAGCCGTTGCTCTACTTACAGGAAGCTTAATATTTATTCCTAAAATAATTGTATGATAAAAGCAATATTCCTTCGCAAACCCGGATTCCCGTCGCCTGTTACCCTGCACCACTGGTTGCTGGTATCTTCTGGCTTTAGTTGTTTATTACTGGCTGCAAGGATGATAGCTACTGAATCACTGGAGTATATTTTTCTTCCCTGGAACCTTTTTCTTGCTTTTGTGCCTTATTGGATCACTCAACTGGTAACCGGCAGGATTGATTTTATTGAGAACAGGTGGAAGCTTTTTTTGACGGTGGTTGTATGGCTATTATTCATCCCCAACGCCTTTTATATCATAACCGATCTTGTCCATTTTACGAGGGTACGTTCAGCACCCAAATGGTTTGACCTGTTGCTGATCTTTTCTTTTGCATGGAACGGAATTATGTTTGGAATTGTTTCACTGAGAAAAGTAGAAGTCATATCTGCAGTGATAAGAGGGAAACATTTTTCGGTGATGCTGGTGTTTGCAGTAATGTGGCTTAATGCGCTGGGAATTTATATTGGGCGGTATCTGCGGTTCAATAGCTGGGATATTATTACCGATCCTTTTTCTCTTGTTTCAGAGATAAGTGATTTACTTTTTAATCCCGTTCAGAACGGTGTTGCATGGGGAATGACATTTTGCTATGCAGTGTTTATGACATTGCTGTATTTGTCGGTTAAAAAATTGGGGGAATCATTTACTGGCTAAAATCACAATCCCTCCTTCTAGGGAGGAATTGTGATTATTCAAAAATTTAAGAGCTTAAAAATCAAGACCCATAGCAAAATAATAAAGAGGTTTACCCTGGAAAAAACCATTCATTTCCCAGGCAGCATCAAAGCGCAGGAAGTAGCCAAGTAAAGTACTCCGGGCTCCAAAGCCATAGCCACCCGCAAAAGGTCCTATACCACCGGCTTTTACTCTTACGGTAAGCGGCTGTGAAGTATACGAAACAGAAGGCCTTTCTATTTTATCATAAGTGCCATTCCACGCAGTACCGAGATCTATAAACTGTACTATCTGAAAATTACGCAGGAAGGCATTGTTGATAGGTTTATTAAAGAAGCTGGTAAATACAGGCACCCTTACTTCACTGTTAAGCACAAATGCATTATTACCATTCGCCACATTCTGCTTGAATCCTCTCATGTTTACTGCCAATGATTCATATGCATATTCAGCATCAGGGTCCGGGGTATTGGAAGGGTCAAAATAGCGGAAGGAGCCATTGCTTCGCTGATTCTGACCAAACATCAGCCAGTTGTCAACACCGCCCAGGTAGTAAATAAGTTTTTTCGTACCCCAGGAGAAATCAGCCGCAGCACGGACAGCCCAGGTGATGTTACGGTATACCGGCAGGTAATGCCTTGCATCAAAGCCAACGTTCATGGTGTATGGAAAATCTCCGCTTCCAGTTTTGGTATTCTTGCCTACCTGTGCTATATAATCGAAGTATATTTTCCACCGAAGCCCTTTCCATATATTTAGTGCTGTACTGATAGCATCATCATGTACAAATTCAAGATGCGCCAGTGCGTAAGTGAGGCGGTCATCTTTGCCCTTCAATGATTCATCAGGGAAAAATTCGTTAGCCAGTTTTACATATTTATCACTGCGATATCCCACATTCATACGCAGACTTCTGATCTTACTGAACGGATACGTTACTGTTGCCTGGTATAAATTAGAGTATTGTTTTACATTAAAAGAAGTAGAGTCGGTATACAAGGCAGGGTTTTTTACTGTCACCCTGTAATAAGTAAGACCATAGTCTATCCTTTTCTTAAGGTATTGCGTGGTGAATACGTATTCATTATTGGTGAGATCCGGACTAATACGGAAGCCGCCGGCAAATTTCCAGTCTTCAAAAAGATCGGAAGTTCCTACCCGGATAATTCCATTTAGCGGAGAGTTATTACTCAATTGTATCGGGCCATAGCCACCCTGGTAGGGTTGAAAACGGGTTACTAAAATATTATTGTTAAATCCGCTGACGAGATAGTCATTGAAAAACTTAGGAGGCCTGTATTCAAACACTTTAGCTTTCTTCAGAACAGATTCTTTGATGATCTCATCTGCTTTCACCATATCACCTACTTTTTTGGTGCTGTCTGGTTTATCTTCTTCAAAACCACTGTTGAAAAAATCCTGTTGTTTTTTGGTCAGTGTATCTGTTTTTATAGTCTGTACTGCTTCTTTTCGGGCAGCTTTCTTTTCTTCCTCAATCACTTTCCTGATGTATTCAGTAGGTCTTGCATTAATATTACGGCGGCGAAGTGTGTTTTCATCCACTTTTAAACGGTACAACAGTTTTACATCACCAAGTTTAACCACTTCACTCACCTGCTGGTTATCACCGGCAGTTCTTGTTTCCAGCATGCTGCTTTGATAATTCGTCAGCGGGAATACATATGACGAGTCATTAGTGATAGAAACAAAGCCAACGGAATCAATATCTGTCTTGCCCCATTCAGTAAGAAGGCTGTCCACATCTTTTTGTGGCGGATTTCGCAGCATTTCATCACCAATAAATACTAATGTATCCAAACCGGCCCTCTCTGTTTTAAAGAAACCGGCATAGCGGTTATTGATTCCGTTCTCATCACTGATAAAAGTGAAATGGGAAGTGTTGTATTGGGAAGGAAATCTTGCATTGCCCAGTTTCAGATCAGTAAGCTTTGATATTTGCTTGGCTTCCGATTTATTCCAGTTGTCAACCAGGTATATATTGAAATGTCTGCCTGGTAATGAGTCATCACTGCTGGCAGCGATAGCTGACGGACGATTACTGGAGTAGATGATACCTGTTTTATTCGGGAAGGCCACAAAGGAAGGATCCAGGTCATCATACACATCGTTGGTGATCTGTTCTACGGTTTGTTTATCGATCTTGTAAACAAATATGTCGGTTTGCCCGCTTTTTACAGCACTTAACAACAGGGTATTGTTGTCCAGCATGTATTTCATGTCTTGTACCTGGTCAAATTTGTCGATCTCCTGTTTCCATAACTTCACCCTGTTTACCAGGTCGTATACAAAGAATTTTGTTTTTCCTTCTTCATTGTATAGGACAGCTAACCGGGTACCCTTGCCATCCCAGGCAAGAATAGGATAGTTAGGATGTTTATCATCTTCCCTTGAACGTACACCCAGTTTCAGCAGTATTTTTTTGTTTACAAAATTTTCCATCAACACTACCTGGTAGCGGCCCTGGTTAAATTCAACCACTGCATAAGTAAAGCTTCGGGGAACGGGGTTTGCATTAAAACGGATATAATCTTTCTTGCCTATATATTCACTTACTGAAAGCTGGCCCCTTGGTGTATTGCGGCGGCCACGGATATCTTTAAAATATTGTGCCTGTACATCGGTCATAAAATCCCGCAGGATGACCTTGAATTTCTTTTTAGCGATCTTATAGGAAGCATTATTCAGATTACGGTAAATGCGGGCCAGGTACAGGAAGTAAGTGGTCTTGCTCTTGCCATATTTATCGGCAATGTATTTCCAGAAAGAATGGCCGGCAAGTAATGGTTTTTCAAATGCAAACTGGTAAAAATTCCGGTAACTGCCCGCCAGCATCACACCCCTCAGATCATCATCCAGTGTAGTGTTCCAGCTTTCAGCAGCGTAGGAAATATATCCATCAGTCAGCCATTTGGGAAGATCAAGTAAGGCCTGGTTAGCAGCAAACTCCCCGAGATCATCTCCAAAGAGCAGGTTCTCTACCAGGTTACGGGCAATTCCCTGCCTTATCTGCCGGCGGAGATTATCATGGTTGCCATCATAGTAAATGATCATTTTATTGTTCACCAGCTTGGTAACACCGCCGGTATTTTGCCAGTCAATACCAATACCGATATTGGACTGTTGCATTTCATCGTAATTGTTATAAATAACGATATTGATCCGGCGCTGTAGCCCATATTCCACAAATTCTTCAATAGAGGGCAGTTCTGCTTCAGCAACCTGGGCAACATATTTTCCCAGTCCCAAACCATCCTGGCTGAAATAGCTGTTAAAATTTTCTGTCTGGTAATATTTCCATTTGAATTTCTGGTACTGGACCCGGTTTTTTCCGAATTCCACCGTATTCACTTGTGCTGTAGTTTCCATAGAAAGGAAAAGGGAAAGACAGGCAATCAGGCTTAATGACTTCTTCATAGACTATTACTTACTGTTTCGATAATGTTTAATCGTTCATTTATATGATTTGGCAGCCAGTCCCGATAGTTACCGGGCTATTTCTGATAAGCAAGTTAAAGTGCCGGTAGTAACAATTGAAACTATCTTTGCCGGTAGTTACCGTCCGGATTTTAAAAGTACGAAAAAACCATCCATGTTAGCTGTTAAGTCCTTCACTTTTAGCCCCGTTCAGGAGAATACTTATGTTTTGTATAACGAACAAAAGCAGTGTTGCATTATAGACCCCGGTTGTTATTTCCCGGAGGAAAGGGACGAATTAAAAACGGGTATTGAAAAGACCGGCCTGACGCCTGTTTTGCTGCTTAATACTCATTGCCACCTGGACCATGTTTTTGGCAACAAATTCATACATGATACCTGGGGACTTACCCTTCACATCCATCCAAATGAAAAACCAGTTTTAGACTTTGCCCCCCAGTCCGGCCTTATGTGGCAACTGCCTTTCGACAATTATGAAGGCCCTT
>Ga0209573_1002114_pt1 | contig 26813 bp, 16 predicted proteins | sample TNRBio252014_DNA_FD_185870 | JGI IMG/M metagenome (GOLD analysis project Ga0209573, IMG submission 185870) | Wastewater treatment Type I Accumulibacter community from EBPR Bioreactor in Madison, WI, USA - TNR Reactor_6/25/2014_ DNA (SPAdes)... | ecosystem: Engineered > Bioreactor > EBPR >... | reverse complement strand
AAAGACAACATTGGAGGAAGTTGTGGTGGTAGGTTACGGTACACAAAAGAAAAGTGTTGTGACCGGAGCTATTTCGAGTATAAAGGCACAAGACATTGAAAATTTGCCAAATATTGGCAGGGTAGAACATGTTCTGCAAGGAAGGACTTCCGGGGTTTATATAGCTGCGAATGCAGGTCAACCGGGATCTTCCTCCACCATCAGGGTAAGAGGTATCACTTCTTTCAACGGATACGGTGGGAACAATCCGTTGTGGGTAGTTGACGGAGTCGTGATCAATGATGATATTGGCTTCCTTAATCAATCAGACATTGAATCCATTGAGGTGTTAAAAGATGCTGCGTCCCTTGCTATTTATGGTGCCAGATCTGCTTCAGGTGTGATTCTGGTTACTACAAAGAAGGGTAAAGAAGGGAAAATAAATGTTGGTTACAGTGGAACATATGGTGTTTCCGCTCCCGCAAATACTTTAAAGTTGCTGAATGCAACCCAATATGCTGCATTGATGAATGAAAAATCAATCAATGCCGGGGGAGATGTGTTATATAATGATTTGTCCGCTCTGGGAACCGGAACTGACTGGCAGAAAGCAATTTTCAGTGATAGGGCGCCCAAAAGTACTCATGAGATAAATATCAGCGGAGGCAACAATGTTTCCAATTTTTATTTGTCATTCGGAACTCAGGATATAGAAGGGATCGTTATGCCTGAAATCTCCAATTATAGTAAAAGGAATTTCAGGTTGAATTCAACTCACAAATTATCTAAAATATTTACGGTGGGACAATCTTTGGGCTATAGCCATCAAAAATCTGTTGGTATCGGAAATACCAATAGTGAATATGGTGGACCTTTAAGTTCAGCCATCAACCTGGATCCTATTACACCGCTTGTGGAAACAGATCCTGTCAGAGCAAATAACACGAGTTATTATCCCGAAGCAGCTTTCCGTGATGAAAACGGCCAGCCATATGGAATTTCTGTAGGTATTCCAACAACAGTAGGACAGGAAATGTCAAACCCGTTGGCCTATGCAAAAACGCGGTTAGGCCAGTATGGCGTAGGTGATGATTTTGTTGGAAATGCCTTTCTTGAAGCTAACATACTGAAAAATTTGAAAGTAAAGTCTTCAGTAGGTGGTAAAATGGCATTTTGGGGAGGTGAAGGTTTCTATCCGGAATTTTATCTAAATGCAACTTATTCAAACCTAAAAAACAACATGTCCAGAAGTTCAAATAAGTTATTTGCGTGGAACGTTGAGAATACAATTACATACGGTAATAATTTCAACGGACATGATGTCAATATCCTGCTTGGTCAGGGAGCTTATCAGGACGATAATCCTGTGGGTTCAACAGTGGTACATTCAGGATTACCAACCAATGATTATCAAAAAGCTTCTTTTAACTATGATATTCCCGCATCGGATAAAACCGGATATGCTTATACTTCAGAACCTCATAGAGTAAGCAGTTTATTCGCCAGGGTTAATTATAATTTCAATGAAAAATACCTTTTCACTGGTATTATAAGAAGAGATGGGTCAACCAATTTCGGTGCCAACAATAAATATGGTATTTTCCCTTCATTCTCACTCGGATGGGTGGTTTCTGAAGAGAAATTCTGGATCGAAAACGCTGTGATCAACTTCCTTAAATTCAGGGGCGGATACGGTGCAACAGGAAATGACAGATTCAGGAAATTTTCATATCTTTCAACCATTGGAGGAGGAAGGAACTATACATTTGGCCCGGAAGGTCTGATCATTTACTCAGGTTCCAGCCCCGATGCTCCGTCCAATCCGGATTTGAAATGGGAAGAAACAAGGCAAACAAACGTTGGATTTGAAGCAAGACTATTCGAAGATATGAGATTCACTTTTGACTGGTACCAAAAAACTACCATAGGTATTCTTCAGGAAGTAGTATTGCCGGGTTATGTCGGATCAGCAGGAAATCCATTTGCCAACGTAGCAGACATGAAAAATACAGGTATTGAGTTGGAACTCAGTTACAGAAAAAGGTTTAATCAATTGAATTTCAATGCGAGTGGTAACTTCTCTACTTTGAACAATGAGGTGACATTCTTAGGAAACGGAATAGACTTCATCACCACTCAGACTGCAGGATTTCAATCAATGGGACCTGTAACCAGAACTCAGGTAGGTCAACCATATAATTCATTTTATGGATATCAGACTGATGGTATTTTCCAGAATTATGATGAAGTAAATGCATATAAAAATGCAGAAGGAACATTGATCCAGCCCAATGCAAAACCTGGTGATTTCAAATGGGTTGATTCCAATGAAGATGGAACCATCACGGATGAGGACAAGGTTTTTCTTGGCAATCCTATTCCAAAATACACATTTGGTCTGACACTCAACGCTGATTATAAAGGATTTGATGTGTTGGTTTTTGCTCAGGGAATGGCAGGAAATAAAATCTTCCAGGGACTCAGGAGGTTGGACATTCTGAACAGCAATTACCAGACGGATGCATTGTCCCGTTGGCATGGTGAAGGCACTTCCGACGATTATCCAAGGCTCACGAATCTTGATGAGAATGGAAATTTCGGCAAAATGTCTGATTTTTATTTACAGAATGGTGACTTTTTAAGATTAAAACTGATTCAATTGGGTTATACTTTGCCAAAAGGAGTTTCAGGTAAGCTTGGTATTGATAAGATCAGATTGTATCTGAGTGCTGAAAATGTATTTACATGGACAGAGTACACTGGTTATGATCCTGAAATAGGCGGAGATGTATCCGGCATTGATAAAGGTTATTATCCTCAGGCAAAATCTTATAATGTTGGTATTAATGTACAATTTTAAATAAGAAGATATGAACAAAAAAATATATATAACATTATTAATCGGTGCTTTCTTTATTTCTATGATTTCATCCTGCAGCGATGATTTTTTGGAAGTTCAACCAGAGGGTAAGCCACTGGAAAGCGCCTACTACCAAAATCAGGATGAGGCTTTTGCCGGTCTGATTTCTGTGTATGATCTTCTGAGGAAAAATTCCGGAGGATTTGAGAACATGATCACAATGATGAATGCAGGTTCTGATGACCATTATGCTGGCGGTGGCGGAGCAACAGACGGTGTGGGAATACAATCATTCTCCAATTATACGCAAAACAGCAATACCATTCCTCCGAGTTTTTGGAATGACTATTATCAGGGCGTTTTCAGAGCCAATGTGCTCCTTCAAAAATTGCCTGATGTTCCTATGGATGAAACGCTTAAGACCAGATTTGTTGCGGAAACCAAAGCGTTGAGGGCTTTGTATTATTTCAATCTGGTGATCATGTTCAAAAACATTCCTTTGGTTCTGGAACCTTTAACTCCGGCTAATATGTATGAACAGGTTCAGGCAAATCCTGGAGATGTGTACGCTCAAATCGTAAAAGATCTTACAGAAGCTATTCCTGATCTGCCGGCAACAGTTCCTGCAGCTGAAAAGGGAAGGCTGAACAAAGGCGCTGCTCAGGCTTTACTTGGAAAAGTCTATTTATATGATGGTAAGAAAAGCCTTGCTGCTGCTCAATTTGCCGAAGTCAATGGCACGCCTGGGCAAACAAATCAGTACGGTAATAAACTGCTTACAGATTATAATGATTTATGGGCCGTAGCAAACAGATTCAATGCTGAATCCATTTTGGAAACCAGCCATTCCAGTGTAGGAAGTTCATACTGGGGTAACTGGGGAAGCAGTGCTGATGAGGGCAATACAGTAAACGTTATGGTTGGGCCAAGAGGTTATGTGAAAATAGGTTCGGATGCGCCTGATTTACCTTCAGGATGGAGTTTTAGTGTGATCACGCAGGATTTATACGATTTTATGAAAGATGATCCTCGTTTTGAATCCACCGTACTGGATATCAAAGCAATGAAGGAAGCAGGTAAAGTGAATTATACTGAAGGTTATCAGAATACCGGTTATTTTCTGAATAAATTTACACCCAGAATTTCTGATGTTTCTACGGGTACCGGAGATGCTGTATTAAATTACAAGCAGAATACCTATATCATTCGGCTCGCAGATACTTATTTGATGGAAGCAGAAGCTTTGGGTGCAACCGGTGCCAGGGCACAGGCTTTATTGGATGCTGTCAGGGCCAGGGTTGGTTTACCATCAGTTCCTGTTTCAATGGAAGCCATCAAGGCAGAACGCAGGAGAGAACTTGCCGGAGAAGGATTCAGATTTTTTGACCTGGTTCGTTGGGGTGATGCCAGTGCAAAACTGGGTCCAAGAGGATTTGTAGCCGGTAAAAATGAAATCTTTCCGATTCCGTACAAAGAGTTAGAGAATACAAAATTGGTGCAAAATCCAAACTACAATTAATCCATAAACAGATTGAATTATGAAAAATAGAATATTTATTTTAAGTTTGATTTTAATGCTTTTTCTGACATGGAGCTGTACTATTCCGGATGGCATCGACGACGATCTTTCCTTTTTGGATAGCATTGGTTCCGCTGAGCAGGATGGTATTTTTACCATTACCAAGGACAATTCAGGTTTGGTTTCTGTCAGACCGGTCGGAGAAGGTGTTGCCTATTCAAAAGTTAGTTTTGGACATGGCAGCTCTAATCCGGTTACATTAAAAGCGGGATTGAGCGCTTCTCACAATTATCCCGAAGGGAATTATACCGTGACGGTCAATTATTTTGATCTGGCAGGAAAAGAAACTGTTAAAACTTACCCTTTGCAAATGACTTATTTGGCGCCGGAGAATGTTTCTGCAACATGGAATTTTGAAGGTACTACGATGGTTTTGACAGCCAAAGCAGATTATGCAAATGGTTTTCAGGTGCTTTGGGGAGACAGCGGAGCAAATGAGGTTCCTACGAATATGGTTGGTTCTCTGGGTGGTACCTTTTCAGCTGCACCGCATACCTATGCGCCTGGTGTTTATACTTTGACCGTAACTGCATTGAGCGGAGGAGCTGCAAAAACCACGGTGACCTATCCGATCATCGTTTTTGCGCCTTTTTCACTGCCAATTACCTATGAAAGTCCGATACAGAATTATAATATTGGTGGAACTTTTGGAGATGTCAGCGTTGGACAGGTTGCTAACCCATTTCCTGGTGGCATCAATACGTCTGCTACTGTCAGAAAGTATACCAAAGCAGTCAATGCGCCCGGTTGGGGTGGAACATGGACGCCCTTAAGCCAGCCTAACGGAGTTCCGATCAATATTGATAATGGCTCAAAAATTCTGGTGCATTTCTATTCAACAGAATCCGGGAAAGCACTTAACGTGGAACTTGAACAGGGGAGCAATGGAGTGGCTAATCAAATATTGAAAGTTGCCAGTACAAAAGCAAATGAATGGGAAGAGTTGGTTTTTGATTTTGGAACGCTGGGAATTCCTGCAGGAACGACTTTCCAACAATTGGTTTTCAGGTATAATGATGTAGCAAACGGAGAAGGAGAAGTCATTTATTTGGACAACATCTCCCAATCTAATTAATTTCATTCAATAAAATTGAATTAAGATGAGGACAAAATTTAAATTAATATTATTCCTTTTTCCGGTTTTGAGCATTTGCTTTCTATCCTGTGAAAAAGAAGAATACAGCTTGGGTGATCTGAAAGCGCCTTCCGAACTGACTATAACGACGACTATTGCAGGGCAGAATGCTCAGAATCCAAACGGAGACGGATCAGGTGATGTAACCGTTACCGCCTCTGCAAAAGATGCACTGGCATTCAAAATTGATTTTGGCAATACACCAAATCCAAACTTTGTACCACTGGAAAAAGGAACAGTGACCAAAAAGTACACTTCCCTCGGTACAAATACTTACAACATCACGGTGATCGCTTATGGAGCTGGAGGTACTTCAACCATTGCATCCAAAACCATCACGGTTAAGAGTGATTTTCAGCCAGCTGCTGCTTTGGTCACCAATCTCACCAATAACGCTTCTAAAACCTGGGTAGTTGATAAGAGTGTTTTTGGTCATTTTGGAGTTGGTCCCTGGGACAACAGAGAACCGATTTGGTGGCAGGCAGGTGTAAATGAAAAAGTTGGCTGCTGTAATTGTTTCTACACAACAACCTTTACTTTTATTAAATCAGGAAGTAATTTTAGTTTGCAGGTGGAAAATCCTGATGGTGCATTCACCAAAACAGGTTCTCTGACCAATCTGCCCGGCATTCCTGCATCAGGAGATGAAGGTTGTTATGCCTATAGCGGAGGAACGAATAGCTTTGCATTCATTCCTGCAAGCGCTACAAATAGTGCTTCAACGAATACCATAATAAAACTTGGTGGCAAAGATATTTATATTGGTTACGGCTCTCTGTTAGATGAATATGAGATTTTATCCATCGATGCAAATGTGATGAAACTGAGAGTTCAGGGTACCGAAACAGGAAATGCATGGTATCTGACGATGATACCACAACAATAGTAATACAAGTTGAAAACAGATTCCAGGCACTTCATTTGGAGTGCCTGGATTCAGTTTTTGATAAAAAAAACGATATTTTTACAGCAATAATTTTTTATTAATGAATAATTTCCAAAATTTCTTTAAAAGCTTTTTAGCGATCATCATGTTTTGTTCTTTTTATGCAATTTCATGTACCGATCCAACAGAAGGCGATGATGACACCCTGATCCCATCCAATTTGAAAATAAATTTCGAATTGGTTGGTAAATCAGTCGATCTACCACACGGAGACGGGAGCGGAATGATTTCATTTAACTTATCAGCTGATCATGCCAAAAACTATAAGATATTGATCGATCAGGAGTTGATTGAGTCAAGTACCGGAGTTTTTGAATATAAATGCAAGCAGATAGGCACCATGGATTACAAAGTAGTGGTCTCCGCATATAACGGAGCCAAATTCGTTTCTGAATCCATGGAGATCACTGTATACGTAAAAGCAGCTTTGCTATGGTCTGATGAATTTAACTACAACGGTATCCCGGATAATAAAAAATGGTCCTTTGAGATAGGTAATGGATCTAACGGATGGGGTAATAATGAAAAACAATATTACACTGCGAGACCAGACAATGCCATTGTAGAGAATGGCGTTTTAAAAATAAAAACCTTAAAAGAAAATTTTCAGGGATTTGGCTACACGTCAGCCCGGATGATCTCCAGAGATTTTTTCACATTTAAATATGGCATCATTGAATTCAGGGCAAAATTGCCGGAAGGAAAGGGCACATGGCCTGCTCTTTGGATGCTGGGAAACAATATCGGAAGCGTCGGTTGGCCTGCATGCGGAGAAATTGATGTGATGGAACATGTTGGAAATCAATTAAATAAGATTTATGGAACTGTTCATCATCCAGGTCATAGCGGCAGTAATCCTGACGGAGGCACCGTCATGATTGAGAATGTGACCAAGGAATTCCATGTATATAAAGTTGACTGGTCAGCAGATTATATTCGTTTTTATGTGGATGATCAGCTTTATTACACTTTTGCAAATGCAGCAGCCTTACCTTTCAATCAACCCTATTTTATCATTATGAATTGTGCCATGGGAGGAAATTTTGGAGGTACCATCGACCCGTCATTTCAGCAATCTGTTTTTGAAATAGATTATGTGAGGGTTTATCAATAATCAGATAGTATTTAATTTGGCAGATGATTAAATGACAAGCAATAATGAGCAGATCTATGACGATATCATTCATATTACTTACTTTTTATTTTTCTTTTCTGAACTGTTATGAACCACCGGTCAATCCTGATCCTGACCCTCAGGATACGGTCGGAAAATCTGAAATTGACTGCTGGCTCACGAGCAAAGACGGGCTTAAATTATTGCAAAAACAGGAAACAAAACTCAGTTTTAGCTCTCCATCCAATTTTTATGAATTCATTGAAGTCGATCCTGAGGTTGAATATCAGACAATAGACGGATTTGGCTATACACTTACCGGAGGAAGTGCTAAAGTCATCAATAAATTGAATGCAGGTGATCGTCAGCATTTGTTGGAAGAACTGTTCGGCAAAAAAGATTTTTCTATAGGTGTCAGTTATCTCAGACTTAGCATCGGAGCATCTGATCTGAATGACTTTCCATTTACCTACAATGATCTCGAAACAGGAGAAACTGACCTGTTGCTCGAAAATTTTTCTCTTTCTCATGATCTGGAAGATCTAATACCATTGCTGAAAGAAATTCATGCGATCAATCCTGATATACTTTATCTTGCGACTCCCTGGTCAGCTCCGGTCTGGATGAAAGACAATAAAAGTTTTAAGGGAGGAAGCCTCTTGCCTCAGTATTTTGATGTATATGCGAGATATTTTGTGAAATATATTCAGGAAATGGCCGCCCATGGCATTCGGATTGATGCTGTTACGCCACAAAATGAACCGCTGCACCCCGGAAACAACCCAAGCATGTATATGACTGCAGCTGATCAGGCTGTTTTTATTAAAGATCATTTGGGACCGGAATTTGTTAAAAATAACATAACTACGAAAATCATTATTTATGATCACAATTGTGATCGCCCGGATTACCCAAAACAAATACTGGATGATCCTTTTGCCAGGCAATATATAGATGGAACCGCTTTCCATCTTTATGGAGGCGATATCGGCGTACTATCATTTATACACAATCTATATCCCAATAAAAATCTTTATTTTACTGAACAGTATACAGCTTCCAACGGCAACTTTGGCGGCGATCTGAACTGGCACCTAAAAAATGTCATCATAGGTTCTTTACGAAACTGGAGTAGGGTAGCACTGGAATGGAATCTGGCTAATGATGGTGATTTCAAACCGCATACAGATGGCGGTTGCACTACATGTAAAGGAGCCATTACCGTGCTGAGTGCTGATGCATTCAACAGGAATGTGAGCTACTTTATCATTGCGCATGTTTCGAAGTTCGTTCCGCCAAAATCCGTCAGGATCTCATCCAATCTATTGGGTGGATTGCCAAATGTTGCCTTTTTGACACCAGAAGGGAAAAAAGTCTTGGTTGTGCTGAACGAGGGCAATGGTACTGCTGCATTTAACCTCAAATATAAGGGTAAATGGGCAGTTTGCTCTCTGGAAGCAGGAGAAGTCGGTACTTATGTGTGGAATTAGAAAAATCCTCATCCAATGAAATATTCATGGAATATGAATTTTAAGGATTGGGTATATATTTTTATCTGAGAGGTATCTGATGATGGGTTCAGTAATAAAACTATCAAAACAAAATATACATTTTTTAGTAATAAAAATGAGAATTCCATAATAAATTGAACTTTAACACTTTGAATCATATTAAGCGATTATTTGTCTACAAACTCTTATTGTCCTGCATTTTAAGCGTTTTGTTTACCGTAGCAAATGCCCAATTATTGGAAGTGAACGGGAAGAAAATAGTGAATTCAATCAGTGGTGATGAGATGATCCTGAATGCGTTAAATTTTGGAAATTGGATGGTGATGGAAGGTTATATGATGAATTCTTCGAATCAGGCACCCGATCAACACACATGGAAAAAGAAATTGACCGAATTGATCGGAAGTCAAAATACTACAACGTTTTATAATACCTGGCTTTCAAATCATGTAACAAAAAATGATATCATCCAAATCAAAGAATGGGGTTTTAATGCTGTCAGAGTTCCTATACATTACGAATATTTTGTTAATAAAGGTGCAGGAATGATCTGGAATGATCAGGGATTTTTATTATTGGACAATGTTATTTCGTGGTGTAGTGCCGAAGGAATTTATGTTATATTGGATCTACATGCTGCACCCGGCGGTCAAAGCAACAATGCAATCTCCGATTATGACCCTGCACAACCTTCACTTTGGGAGAGCGAATCAAACAAAACCAAAACGGTAGAACTTTGGAAAAATATTTCAGAAAGATATAAAAATGAGCCATGGATTGCAGGATATGATCTTATAAACGAGCCTGCATGGAATTTGCCAAACGGGACAGATTTAAGGAATATTTATCAGAGAATTACCAATGCCATCAGAAATAATGGAGACCAACACATCATTTTCATAGAAGGCAACTGGTATTCCAATGACTATACCGGGCTTACACCGGCATGGGATGAAAATATGGTATATGTATTTCACAAATACTGGTCTGACGCTTCAAATATTGATATTAAATGGATAACTGACTTTCGTGAAGCACAGAATAGGCCAATCTGGTGTGGGGAACATGGGGAGAACAGCAATGATCATTTTACAAAAATAGTGGAAACCTTTAGGGAAAACAGCATTGGGCTTTCCTGGTGGCCAATGAAAAAATTTGAAAGTATCAACTGCTTTGCAAATGCAAAATTTCCTGCCGGTTATTCAGATCTGTTGAATTATCTGGGTGGTTCAAATCCAAATTTAAGTCCAAATACTGCATTTAATATAGTAATGCAATTGGCAGAAAATGTCAAAATAGAAAACTGTATACCCCAGACTGAAGTGTTAAGGTCGGTTTTTGTTCAACCAGGAAACAGGGATATTGAACCTTTCTCTTCCACTCCATTTTATATTGGTAATTCGGCACCCACGAGGTTGTATACTCCCAACTATGATCAGGGAATGAACGGGTATGCCTATGCTGATGTGGCTTGGGAGGACGTTCGCCTCACTACAGGATATTACACAGCTTGGAACAATGGCTGGGTTTATCGCAATGATGGTGTGGATTTAGAAGTCACAAGCGATCCATTGTCAAATGGATACACCGTTGGTTGGTTTGTAGAAGGAGAATGGATGAAATATACCATAAATAATAATGCTACCGGCACATACCAGCTTGAATTCAGGATAGCTAATGGATTTTCCAATCCGGGTACACTTCAAATCCAAAATGAAGACGGCACAGAAATATTAGCCACAGTTGCAATTCCGCCAACAGGAGGTTGGTCATCCTGGCAGACTGTAACTGCATTCTGTTCTTTCGGCACCTTTGGTAAACAAGTGATCAGAATCGTGAATATATCTGGTGAATTCAATGTATGTTCTGTAAATTTTGTTTACAATAATACTACGGTTTCGCATACGGTTCCAGTGAAAAAAGTCACAAATATTATTTATTTGAAGGGAAATAACAACAAATATGTCACGTACTCCAATAATGGCAATTTGCTGACAAGTACAAAACAGACCTTAGGCACAAATGAGCAATTTGTCATAATTGACGCTGGTGAAGGATGGTCAGCCCTGAAAGGCAGCAATGACTACTTTTTAACTTTAAATCGATCAGATAATAAATTGTATTGCGATGCTTCAATGATTGGTAATGATCAAAAATTCAGGCTCAACAATCTATCCGGAGCCTTATCGATCATGGGGAATAATGGTCTATTCGTATCTTCAGAAGATGGGGCCATCACAGGGATGACCTGCAGCAGAGGCGTTCCGTCATCATGGGAGTTTTTCAATTGGGGTATTACCGGAACCATTCCATTGAATACAAAGTATATGGATCTGCAAGAAAACAGTTTCGGTTTTTTCCCGAATCCGGTACAGAACACTATAACAGTCAAAGCTTCTTCAGATGAAAAGATTATGGTAAATATTTTTGATTTAAGTGGAAAACTATTGCTGAGTACCATCATTTTTGGAAATGGAAACAATATAGATGTTTCTGATATTCAGCCCGGTATTTATTTAATTGCAATATCTGATAAAAATCATTGTGAAACATATAAATTCATAAAGACAGATTAATATTAAAAATCAAATATATGAAAAACAGCATGACATTTCTGATACTCATTGGGTGGGTATTTTTGGCATTAACCAGTTGTGAAAATGATAAAAAAGAGTTTTCGGTCACTGATAAAACCATTACGGTTTATACCACTGCTGACAGCTCAGATATGAGATATGACAAAACAGAGGGATTTAAATTTAAAGAATTAAAACAGCCTTTGGAAACACAGGTTTGTATTTTTGTTGAACCTGATAAAACCTTTCAGACCTTCCTGGGCATTGGTGGCGCCATCACGGATGCATCAGCAGAAGTATTTGCAAAGCTTTCGCCGGAAAAGCAAGCTCAACTCATGGAAGCTTATTTTGACAAGAATGAAGGAATTGCCTACACGGTCATAAGAACAAATATGAACAGTTGCGATTTTAGTTCAGATATGTACACCTACGTGACCGATGGAGATAAAGACCTGATGTCATTTAACATTGAGCACGATAAAAAATTCAAAATTCCTATGATCAAAGAGGCGGTAAAAAAAGCTCCGGACAGCAGGTTGTATTTTAGTCCGTGGAGTCCGCCTGCGTATATGAAATCCAATAATAATATGCTGAAAGGGGGAACTTTGCTTCCGGAGTATTATGATACCTGGGCCCGATATTATGTGAAATTCATTGAAAGTTATAAAAAGGAAGGCCTTGATTTTTGGGGATTGACCATTCAGAATGAGCCAATGGCAACGCAAATCTGGGAGTCCTGTATTTATACTGCGGAAGAAGAAAGGGATTTCCTCAAAGATCATCTTGGGCCTACACTTACAAAAAATGGCTTGGGAAATAAAAAGATTATTATTTGGGATCACAACAGAGATTTGATCACGCAACGTGTGAATACCATTCTGGATGATAAAAAGGCCGCTCAATACGTGTGGGGCGTAGGATTCCATTGGTATGAAAACTGGACGGGAGGAGACATGATGTTTGATAATGTAGGGGAAGTCAACCGGCTGTATCCTGAGAAAAATTTGATTTTTACGGAAGGATGTGCTGACAGTTATCATCCTGACAGACTCCTCAGTTGGACCAATGCTGAAAAGTATGGCAGATCGATGATCAATGACTTTAACAAAGGAACGGTTGCCTGGACCGACTGGAACATCCTTTTGGATGAAACCGGAGGCCCAAATCATGTGGGTAACTTTTGTTTCGCGCCTGTACATGCAGATCTGAAGACGGGCGAATTGGTATTCACGCCGTCCTATTATTATATCGGACACTTTTCAAAGTTTATTAAGGAAGGGGCAACCAGGGTGAGTTGTGTTTCCAGTAGAAGTCATTTACTAACGACCTCTTTCCTTAATCCGGATGGTAAACTTATGACCATCGTGATGAATCCCACAGATAAAGCCATCAGATTTAATCTGTGTATCGGAACTCAGGCTGCAGAGATCAATATACCTGCCAGAGCCATGCAAACCATAGTATTGTAAAATAATTGTTCAGAGTTGAATCATGTAGCTTGCCGGACAATTGGTTGTTGTCCGGCAGGTTTTTTTATAAAAAATCATTTCCTTTCAAATAAATATCAGCCACACGGCTCCCGCTAAAATGATAAGCAATGAGGAGACCATAAATTTGTAAGCAAATTTTTTATTGCCCAATAAGAAAGAATAGATAGTTTTACTGGTCAGATTGGTAGCATTTACCAGAATAAATGTGAGTAAAGCAAACTCGAAAGTAATGGATTTTCCTGCCATCTCAGCCAGATTTACCATGATCGCATCAATGCCAGCAAAAGAAGCAATTACTGAACTGATCACAAAACCCGAATTCCCGAATAAGATAAGACATGTTTTTGTGATGATTTTTACCAAAACCAGTATTCCGGCGAATCTCAATGCCGGAAGAAGGGAAAATATTTTGGTTTGTTTAGAATGTTCCACATTTTCTTCGTTTTCTTCAGGTTCATTTTTGCGAAGTAAAAATATAGAGATGATGCCTGCCACCATGATCATGGTTAATATTGCCGGGATGATACTGACCAGCCATTTGGCGTTCAGCGGTCCGACGAGTAAAAATATCTGGAGGAAACTTGCCAGATTAGCCAAAATGGCAGCGCCTACCAAATGATTCATAAAGGTAGTGTTTTTGCTTCTTTGTGCCAATGATTGAGTGGCCGAGGTTGAAGAAATAAATCCTGCCATAAAGCTTGTCAGGGCAAAACCTTTCTTGCTCCCGACTATTTTCCCGAGCACGTAACCCACCACATCAATCCCTGTGATCAAAACGACCACAAACCAAATTTTTCTGGGGTTGATCAGATCAATTTCTGAAAATTTTTCTATATCAACGTTCAAGGCTGCGAAAATATCGGGTAAAACCGGGATATCTTTCATCGTATATGAGGTGTCAGGCAAAATAGGCATGATCACCAGAGCTATAATGGCATAACTGATAAAGGATTGAAGTTCATTTCTGGAAATGCCGTCAACCAACTTATTTGTTTTGGATTTGACAGAAAGTATAAAAATCACGATCACAAATATCGCTACCGTAATTTCCAGTGGAATGATATCGACAATCAGCAGCAAACCCATCAGGTATGTGAGCAAAGCTGAAAGTTCACTTGAGATACTGTAGAAACGGGTTGCGGAAGCACCTATAAAGTAGTAAATGAGTACCATAGCTAGAATGCCGCCACTGATCAGGACTGACAGCGACTCAAATCCATTCAACAAAAGTATCCCGCTGATAGATCCTGTCAGTGCGATCAATGCGTAGGTTCTGATCCCTCCTATGTTGGTGAGTTTTTCGTCGATACTTTCTCTTTCAAGTCCTATGGTGCCTCCAATGATGATGGACAACAACAATTTCAGGAATAATCCGGATATCATAGCTTATGTTTTGATCAGTTTAAAGGTAATTAAACTATAGAAAACCAACAAATTTACAATAAATTTATACTGTTTTTGTGTAATGATAAATGGATAATGGTTAATGGTTAATGGTTAATGGTTAATGGTTAATGGTTAATGGTTAATGATTAATGGTTAATGATTAATGGTTAAATAGTTAATGATAAATCATAATAGTATTTTGAAATATGCTTCCTGCAAAATGAAAGCTCACCTTGTACTCAAATGAAAAATTTCATTTAATAACATAAATGAAATCCTGAAAATCCTCAAATCCTAAATCAGAGAAAAAAATAAGTAACAATCCTGAAAATCCTCAAATCCTGCAAATCCTGATTCAGACAAAAAACAATCCTGAAAATCCTCAAATCCTGCAAATCCTGATTCAGACAAAAAAATTACAATTTTTCCAATTGCTTTTCCAAATCCTTCAGACTGATAGCCAGAACAACTAACTGCCAAAATATTTAAGATAAATCAGGATCAATAATATTAAAAGAAATAATAATAAACCTATGCCTTTAACCCATGCGGTCAGGTTTCGCTTTCGTATATCAGCTTTTTCCTTTTTTATAATTTCATCGTGTTCTTCACCCGTTTTAATGGTAAATTTTTCTTTGTTGAATTTTTTTCCACCAGATTTAGGGTGGTATTTATCCAGTTTGCTTTTGAAACGGTTTTTTAGATTAGTCTGGAGTTTTCGATTGTTTTCAAGTTTTTTGATCATATCGATCACATGTCCTGCGTAACTCATAAGTGAAGATTTAATCAGGGAAATTTGGCATGGCTATTTTTAGGAATGATTTATTGGATTAACATAAAAGTACATTCTAAAGTTCCGGCATTATATCTTCTTTCCTCTTGACATCATTTTTTGTTCATGCTTGGTCATGAATATTCTAATTATATAAAGGCAAACGAATTCCAGCCACATCAGAATAAAATACCAAATTACTTCTTAACCTCCGTTGCCAGGCAGAGATCTAATGATTTCAATCGATGATTATATCCTTTTAGGATATGGCTATAGCTATACATTCCTTATTTATTTGAACGATGTTGAAATAATTGATGATAAATTTCCCATTTATTCTATTTTCTTATGAATATGCTGTATATTAGTACCTTAGATAGAAATCTTTCCAACCACAATTCAAAGTCATGTCAACAAAGAGTTTAATCCAACCAAAATCCAAACCATTTTACCTTGTGACCTCATTGTTTTTTCTTTATTTTTTTGGAATCCTCGCCCCATTGCTGAGCCAAACAGGGCAAAATACCCTGCCTGTAGGAAAATGGAGAGAGGGTAGCTGCGATGCTGTTGTGAAAGTAGAAAACACACTTTTTTATACCAATGGCAGTTATCTTGAAATGGTTGTTCTGGATGATGACAATTTTCCTCAAATGGTTTCCTTTTTCGAAAGCAGAGGAAGGATTTACGATTTGACAGTCAATGGAAATTATGTGTATCTGGCAATTGAAAAGATCGGGATGAGCATTGTCAGCATCGAGGACTTTGCCAATCCTGCAGAAACCGGTTTTTGCGAATTTAAACAATATTATCCCCAAGTGGTACACTATGGGCAATTTTTGTATTGTTTTGCCGGAAGCGGTCAACAGTTAAAAATCATTGATGTTTCTGATCCTTATAATCCCTTTATTCTCCATTCCAGGACAACCCCTTCAATCGATAATGTAATGGTTCAGGGTCAATATTTGTATGCAGCCTGCAAAAACGAAGGATTAAGAATATATGACATATCAGATCCGGGTTCCCTGGTGGAAGTATTTGCCAAAGATGGGGCTTATTATTCTGATGTGGATATAATGGGTAATATGGGTTGTGCCATTGCTGATGATACTTTGAAAATACTGGATTTTACTGATCCGGTAAATCCGGTTGATATCAGCAATTCAAAAACATTCAGTTATCCGGTTGAGGCTAAAATCAGTGGGAATTTTATTTTTACTGCCAATTATCAACTGCAATGCTATGAAATAAGCAATACTGCCTTTCCAATATTAATGGATGAAATCAACTTACCTTCAAATTTCAGAAGTATGCAAGTTTCCGGACAAATGATATTTATTGCCTGCGAAAACGGTTTGTACATTTATAAAGCTGACATTGATGGAAATTTAACTCAGATGAATCACTTTCAAACCCCCGGACTTTCGAACAGCATGGATATCCTGGGTCGATATGCCTATGTGTGTAATACAGCTCATGGAATAACCATTTTGGATATCTTTGACCCTGAGAATCCTGCCCCGGTGAAATTTATAGAAATACCGGACGAAATAATGTCAGTGAAAGTGATGGATCAATATTTATATGTTTCCAATCAGGGTTTGAGTGTGTATGACCTGACTGAACCTACAGATCCTCAGCTGATAACTCAATTAAAAATGAATCAACAAACCTATAAAATGTATATTGTAGGAAATACTATGTATATGGCAGCCGGATCATTGGGATTGGCTATTATTGATATCACTGATCCGATTCAACCCGCATTGCTGAGCACATTGGATACGCCTGGTTCTGCATTCGATATGGATGTCCACAACAATGATCATAAAATCTATCTGGCTGACAGTTATGGTGGCATGAGAATCATAGATATATCTGACCCGACAACACCTGTTGAGTTGGGTAGTATTACTACTTCGAACTTTATGCCAATTGTTTCGGTAAAAGTTAACGATCATTTTGCCTGGATCGGATCCACGAATTTTGGGATCAGGATTTTTGACATAACTGACCTTTCAAACCCGGTTTATATCGATGATTTGAATACTTCCAGGGGATATAACATTAGTATCCGGAATCAGTTTGCATATGTATCAGCAGGTTACGGAGGCTTATATATTTATGATATCAGCCAATTCGACAACCCTGAATACATCGCAAGGTATTTACCCCCAGGTGATGTCAGACAGACAATTTTTTCCGGCAATTTAATTTATTGCGCTGATTACTATTGTGGTGTGACCGTTTTTGAATTTGATCCATGTCTGTTGCTCGACATCAATTCCAACTCAAAGAATAACAAATGTTTTGGTTATTGCGAAGGAAGTATTGAAATCACCAACGTGGATCATGCTTTTTTACCCCTTCAATACAACTGGTCTGACGAGCTTAGCGGGTCTTCTGCTTCAAGCCTTTGCAGCGGCACTTATTCCATCACGGTTACTGACAGCAATAATTGTATGATTACAGAGAATTTTACTATTTCAGCACCTCCGATACTGGAATTCGCTATAATTCAAAAGACAGATATCTCTGCCAGCTCTTTTGGCGCAATTTCTGTTCAGATCAATGGAGGAACACCACCTTACAAATACCAATGGAAAGGTCCGGATGGATTTGTGGCAACCAGTTCGCAGATTGATGGTCTATCTGCCGGTTGCTATATATTGACCGTAATAGATGCCAATGACTGCAGTCTGGTATCAGAAGCTATTTGCATCATTGACCTCACAAGCACGAAAGAACTATCTGCTGACAAAAACGGGGTAATCATATATCCGAACCCGGCTAATAAAACACTTTATCTTAAGGTACTTGCGCATGATATGGAAAATGACCGCATTGAAAAAATTGAAATTTTTTCTACAGACGGACAAATGATCAAAAAAGTGGAAAACTATGATGTTGGATCCATCGATATTCAGGAATTATCAGAGGGATCGTATTTCTTGCGCATGATCATGGAAGGAGGAAACATATATAGTAAGTTTATCATTGCAAGGTAGTCAAGTGTAACTGATACATGAGAAAATAGGATAAATAAGATCGTGGACAAAAAAGATATCAGATTAAAAAGGTTATATTGATCTGGATTTTTGGAAGTGTATTGAAAATGAAAGAATCTTACTTAGAATAAAAATTTAAAAAGAGATTCCCAAATGTATATGAACTCTTTCTTTCATTGAAAACATATTTTGGATACACTTTTAAAAAGACTGAACGAAAAGATCTTATGAGTTTAAGATATACAGGCCATAGAGTAAAGAGTTTGTTTGAAGCTGGAAACAACTATCTACCTATCTCACTGCAAAGAATAGAAGCAGACATTTTCATTCAAAACATTTTAAAAAGACTTTATAAAGAAAAGCTGACTGTATTGTCAAAACACGATTCAATCTTGTGTAAGTATTCAGAAGCAGATATAGTTGAAATAATTATGAAAGAAGAATTGGATAGAATATTTGATGCTGGGAATTATTTTTTGAGAAAAAAACTGATCACTGAATCAAGCAGTCACAAACAAGAAGCTGCGTAATAAATCCAATATAGTGGTGGAAGGATCAATTAAAAGTTGAGCCTTTTTTAATTTGTTGATTGACAAATAATTATATTCGTAGTGTAAAATATACTATTTGAAAAGTTTGAGTTCGACTATCTCATCCAATATCGATTACAATACACACTTTCAAAAATTACCTTGAAATCATTTTTGTTGATAATGTCTAATGAATAAAGGACTTAATTTTAGTGGAATGATCTGTATTTTTAAATAAAAAATTGTATATTGCGTTATTAATCACTTTATTTCCGCATTAAAAAACTTAAATTTTACATTTTTTATTTTATGAAATATTTGCTATTCTTATTATCATTATTATCAACAGGAACTATCTTTAGTCAGACATATGACGAATTCTTACAAATTGGTTTAGATTATCAAAGAAAAGATCCTCAACGAGCTCTTGAAGCTCTTGACAAAGCTATTGCTTTGGAACCTAATTATACAATAACCTATTCAATTAAAGCGACAATTTTAAGAAATCAGCAAGACTATCGTGGAGCAATAGATGAAATATCTAAAGCAATTAATATTGAACCACAAAATCCTAACTTATATATTGAAAGATCAGAATACAAGTCCACATTCGCTGTTCAACTTAAGCTGGAATCAAAGCCATACTTTGACATGTATGCAGAAAAAATCAATGATTTAACGAAGGCAATTGAATTTGATGACCCCAAAACATATAATAATTATTATGAAGGTTATTGGTCAAATAAACTTTATTGCTTTTATGAAAGAGCAGAAGTTAAAAGAGAACTAAATGACTATAGAGGTGCAATATCAGATTATTCTGAATGTATAAAATTGGATCCGAACAATTCTTTATTCTATTATCATAAAGCTCAATCCAAAGAATCATTAAAGGATTTTAGCGGAGCTATTGCCGATTTAACGGAAGCAATTTTAAGACATCCCAAGCAAGGATTAAATATTAAAAATGAATATTCTCAAAAGTATAAGTATTATAATCTTATGGATGCGTATGGTTGTAGAGCCAAACTCAAATGGCAACTTAATGACCTTAGGGGCGCAATTAGTGATTATGATAAAATTATTGAAGTTTATGATTCCGAAATTAATAATTATAACATCCTCCATCCATATTGGGATAAAAGTATGGCATATTTTGAAAGAGGATTCGTGAAAATAAAACTTGGAAGAAAAGATGAAGGTTGCTTAGATTTAAGTACAGCTGGAGAACTGGGAATGAAATCAGCATATTATTATATTAAGGAATATTGCAAATAACATTAATGTATATTTATGATAACCATGATAAGAGTTAAAAATTTACATTACCATACCGCTTATTTTTAGACAATCTCCCCTCAAGTAGTATTAATACATTATTCGTTTTTTAAATGCCTTAAAATCACGATTTGCAATCTAAATTTTGGCACAAAAAAAATCCTAAGCAGTTTTCATTTTTCATCTCCTCAAAAAACTACTTGATATATTAGATATGATTTTCTAATTTTATACCCAGAATTTTAAAGAAAAAAATTCAAATTATTTTTATATCGGAATTTGCAAATATAAATTTAAGAAATTGAGAGTTCTTTTGTTTTTATTGTTTTCTCTTATTACTTCTCTAAGTACATTTTCACAAGATTTTTTGTATGTCAGTTCACATCAATTAAATTTACGAGATAGACCTAGTTCTTCAAGCACTATTTTAGGAACCTATCCAAGAGGAACAAAAGTAGAAGTTTTTTCGATTGAAAATGGATGGGCAGTAGTGAGAATCAATATGAGGTTAGGGTATATGCAGCATCAGCACTTAGTATCGTGTATTCCTAGCTCAATTACCTCTCTTATAAATTCAAATGAAGAAGAAATTGTATACATTTGTGTTAGTAATACAGCACATAGATATCACAACAAAATGTGTCCCGGACTAGGTAATTGTACTCATAGAATTGATACTGTTCTAATTAGTGAAGCAATATTTTTAGGCAAAACACCATGTGGCCATTGCTATTAAAGAATGTGTGATTTACAATTTTAGACACTTTTTGTTTTAATTTAAACTATACTTAATATAACATATTAAATAGCTGTTCTCCCAAAAAAATAAAAATTCAGATCAATGACATGGTTCATGAGAACTTAAAATGTACTCATTTATTGAGTGAAAGAATAACCATCCATACTTTCCAGATATGAATATTTATTTATTTAACTAAACTTAAACATTAAATATATTAATAGCATCTACCAATTTCTCCTACTAAATACTTATTGAATTAGTAATGGGCATTTTAATATTTTCGTTATTTGAATTCAAAACGTATAAGAAACGTACTAAACGAATCTTAAACGTACTAAGATATTGAATTTCAACAACAAAACTTTCTGAAACTTGATTTTTGCTATCTATACTTTGCCAACATTTAAACATCAAATCCCACGGAGTTCTAGTATTTTTTATGATCCCCCAAAGTCATTCTCAGGAAACGGAAAATTTGCCGATTAATTAATTTGATTGATGCTGTTCACTATCAGCGATAAGATGCGTGAGAGCAAATTCAACATCTTGTTTTTTAATAAAAAAATAGCAAAAAATATGAATTAGTGTTGCACATTGAAAAGATCAAATTTTCAATAAATTCGGTCAAATAATTTATTTAAAATAAAGTATGTGTACTGCTCAAATAATATAGGATAATCGAAAAAACTGTAAGATTTTAATAAACTATTCTCAGATTAAAAAGAATGATGTATATTTATGGTTAATGCCGGGTCCGTTAAATTATACCCAATTAAAAATTCTTATTTGTACCTCTATTTGAATACATTACAATAATAAAAACATATAAAATACTGTAAATAGGTTTATTATGTAAATAAGAAGTAGCCCCAACAGGACTCGAACCTGTATCTAAGGTTTAGGAAACCTCCATTCTATCCCTTGAACTATGGGGCCAAAATTTTGAGTGTGCAAAAGTAATTAAATATTTTTTTTTGCCAAATAATTATAACTTGAAGATGTAAGAGTATTTTCCACACTGTTCAGGTGCAGCTGAATGATCCTCTTCCCACAAATATCTGGCCATTGCGTCCAGAGCAGATTGCTGAAGCCTTTTATCCTTGATGGTAGTTTCTTTGTCAATAATAGAAACAAAGGTATTTCTTCCTCTTCTATCAATACAAACTTTCATAGTGATCTTTCCGTTTTGTCGGATAAGGTCAGGTGGAATTCTTCCATCTACCGGTTGACGACCAAAAATTCCATCACCTGTACCATCAAATATACCTGTTCCGGCACCTTTGGTTCCTTTTCCCGAACTGGAATCGTTACCTGAAGCATCATTGCCTTCCCCGGTTCCTTTTTTGCCCTGACCGGTACCTGTTCCTGGTTTATTGGATGGTTTTGCAGTGCCTGTACCGGGAGAACTCGAGGTACCGGATGTGCCTTTACTTGAGCGTTTAGGAACGCTGACCACTTCATCGGAAGACGATGATGAGGATGAAGTATTAGATGATTTGGATTTATTGGATTTCGGAATTTCAGCGATCACGTCATTATCTTCAAAAATAGTAGATTCGATGGGTCTGGACGGCGTTGCAGGTGTTCTTGTAGTGGTTGGTTCAGCAGTTTTAGGTTGTTTAATTTCAATTTTTTCCACAGGAGGCGCTTCTCTTGGACTTTCAACTTCTTTATTCTCGGGACTTTGTTCGCCTTCAGCCGAAGTGCCTTTGATACTGGAAGATTCCTGTTCCTTGATTTTTTCCAGAGACCTTTTAGTGATCTCCTGAGGTGTTTTGGCAAATGCAATGGCAACTGAATACTGTGTATCGATCGTTTTATCCGGATCTTTTTTGAGCAAAGGCCATAAAGTGATCAAAAGAAGCAGCAGATGGATCGTCACTGAAATCCAAAGACTCTTCTTTCTGTGTTCTTCTTCCTTAAATAAAGTTAATCCCTCCATTGATCTGTTTTGATTATGATTGATAACGTTAACTTCTTTTTTATTATTATATGATAGTTTCAATTCACATTGAAACGCACAAAGATATATTATAATAAATCAAAATATAACACAATTGGTTCATTTATTTATCCATACATTGTTTTCAGGCTTCAAATCTACCATTCTTTTACCTGGATCCACGGTGATCCTTTTAATTTCGTTCGATTCCATGCCCAATTCAATGACATAGGTAACATAAGGCCAGGACCAGGGTTCCATGGTGAAGGTCATCGACTGTCCGTAATGAATGTCTTCTTCAGGATTTTTGGGCCATTGCATCAAATCAACAGGTATATAAAACAGGGTAGAAACGCCTTCTTCATATTCGACCAGCAAATCAACGGGCATCAGGATATTGCCTTTATTCATCAGATACAGATGGAACAGACCTTCGGTGCTGGTATCTACTGCGATTTCTATATCTGTATACATAGTGGTGTTGAGCCAGAAATGAAAAAACCAGTCCAATTCCATTCCACTCGATTTTTCCATGACTTTTTGAAAGTCAGCAGGTGAGGGATGTTTGAATTTCCAGGTTTCGAAATAGGTTTTTAAAGACGAATCGAACAGTTTTTTCCCGATGATATACTCCAGTTGTTTTAGAAAAAGTTCTCCTTTTGTATAAGCAGCCATATAATACGCTGTTGAAGAGTGGAACAAATCTGCCGGTGTATTCATGATCTCTTCGAATCCGGATGTGGCGATAAACCTGTAATCTTCCTGCTGTTGTTCATACGGAAAATCACATTCATTCCTGCCAAAAATGATGTTATTATCAGCCATATATTGCTTGATCTCCGTAGTGGCAAAACTGACAAAACCTTCATCCATCCAGGAGTATTTATTTTCGTTGGTAGCAACCGTTGCCTGAAACCAACTGTGCATCAGTTCGTGCAGGGTCACCCCCAGCAATGAACCCAGACTTCGTTCTCCCGTAATAAAGGTGCACTTAGGATATTCCATTCCTCCGTCGCCGGCCTGAATGATCGTATAGTTTTTGTAGGGGAAATGACCAAATCTCTGGTTGATGTACGGTAGTATCTGAGCGATGGCGTCCCCCGTTTTTTGCCAGATACCGTCCTGATTGAAATCTTCCAAATAAAACATTCGGATATTTGTTCCGTCCTCGGTTCTTACAGTATAGGTTTTGAAATCTTTATCAGCAGCCCAGGCAAAATCGATCACCCGATCTGACCTGAATCTCCAGAGATTTTTATGCGTACCGGGAACAGGGTAGGTCTCTGTATCATCTGCTCCGGCTGCAAGGACATAACTTGAATCGATCAGTATATCCACCTGATAATCCCCAAAATTACTGTAAAACTCCCTTCCAAGGTATTGGTTTGCATGCCAGCCTTCATCGTCGTACATACAGATTTTGGGATACCATTGCGCCATGGAGAAATCGATCTCTTCATCATTATCATAACCGGCTCTGCGGACAATTTTCGGTATTTTGATAAAAAACTCAATTTTGAATGTCGCTGAATCGCCGGGCAATATCGCTTCTGGCAACAAAGCCGTCATGATGGTTCCTTCTATATGAAAACTTACGGGATCCCCGTTCATAGACAAATACCAGATATCGACCTTTCCTTTCTCTTTTTCAGGCATCAAAGACAAGCGTTTATTCAGATCCATTTCTACATCAGGCAATTGCTGAGACCTGATATCCATCAGACTGTTGGGCTGAAAAGCATTGTAATACAAATGAAAATAAGCATGGTAAAGAGTATCCGGTGAATGGTTGGTATAAACAATGGTAGATGTTCCCGAATAAGTTTTATCCTCTACATTAAAATCAATAGCAATCTGATAATCAGCCTGCTGCTGCCAGTATGTGCGTTGCCCGAATGCGCTCTCGGTAATAATCAGGAATACAATGATATAAGCGATTTTACTTAAAGTATTACTGTAAATTAAATTATCCAATATAATGATTTATAGTGTTTTATTATTAGATGGATCTGTCCACTTAAAAGATTTCCCGATACTTTGCCATTGAAATCTGCGTGATGCCAGAACAATAAAGATCACTGCCACCAGCGAAAATCCAATTACCATCATTTGCGGATTGATCTCATGCACCTTATAGAGCGAATTGGTCTGGAGCGCTGCACCTTCATAAGTGACAAGGGTTGCCCCAAAAAAATTATTGGCAAAATGGATGCCCATGGCCAGTTCCAGTCGGTCATCCATGATCGTGATGAAAGCCAGTATCAATCCGGATGCGAAATAATAAATGACCATATTGATGGTTCCATACTGTTCAATTTCCGGATTTGTTAGGTGAATGGACATAAACAAAAGCGAAATGACCAACATGGCCATCCATTTGGATCTAGTATGGTAACCGATGGACTGCATCAGATAGCCCCTAAAGAAGAGCTCTTCAAAACTGGTCTGTAATGGCAACATGATCACACAGATCAGTAATAGTATAAGGTATTCCCGACCAGGAGCCACAAATTCATAATTTTCAGGACTCATGTAGTAGGAGATGAATTCCATGACCAAACTGATACTGAACCATACGCCGAATCCCCAAAAAAATCTCTTCCAGTCAACTCTTTCAAAATAGTTGATCAGTGAAGAAAAATTCCTTTTATGGAAAATGAAAACGACAAAATACAAAAACGCCAGGGCGATCACAAAAATCAATAAACTCAATACCAGCCCAAAATTTGAAGAAATTCCAAATTTTGCAAAATCCAGATTTTCAGCAAACTCAATCAGGTCATTGGAATCCAGAGCCGGATCCTGGTTTTTTTTATATGTCAAAACCAGACTCATCGGAATTTGTCCAATGATATAGCCCAATGAGACCACTACTGCGCCTGCAACAAACAACCACCAATGGTGTGCACCTTTTTTGGCATTCATAAAAAACATGAGGAGCCGGATTTAGGATTCTTCTGAGCTTGCGATTGTAGCTGTTCGATGAAACCCGATGGTATGGGTAGCATCCTTATCATCATCAAAATCTTCCCATTCTGCGATCTCTTCGATGAACATTTCGACGTGACGCAGCAAATGAATCTCCTTCAATTCCTCAGGACGAACGATTTCAATGGTTTTCGGCATTTTTGGCTGGCCGATTCCTTCGATATAAGGATAGCCGATCAATATGCCAATTTTACCGTTAAACAGCTGATGATAAGTCAAAACACCACCGTTTCTGATCAATGCTCTCTTGGTTTTATCAGAAATGCGTTCATAAATGCCACTGTCTTTGGTCTGCAAGGCAAGAGAAATAGCTTCCAAACCTTCATAATTGTCATTGATCACCACTTCACCCTGTATCCCTGCATCCGTGATGAGTTGTTCCAGTGTGAGTGTGATCATATTTTTGTGGCTTGTTTCCCATTGGGTTCTGTAATCCTGGGTGTTCTGCAATACTTTATCCAGTTTTTTTACGCTCGCTAGCAATTTAGTGATGTCCATCGTTCTATTTTTTTGCAAAAATAGCATTTATTTAAAAAACAACTCAATATTTACAAGGGCATTGACGCACAAAAGCAAAATCAATTTCGCACCTGACCGAGCACTTTTTTGAATTTATTAAAAAAAATGCGATCCATCCACTTGTCTGGCATGCAATGGCTTAGAAACTTCATTATCAGGTTGTTTTTGGTTACCAAATATCTAGTAGCCGGATTTTTCTTTTGCATCACACGCAAAACCAGTTCGCTTATGCGTTCAACAGGTAAAGCATTTTTTTCGGAGTCTTCAATTTCTTTGCCCAAGGCATCATAAACGGCTTCGAAATCCGTATTTTTATAAGGATTATTCTTTGGAACAGATTTTTCCCAGATAGGTGTTTTGATCGGTCCAGGTTGAATCAATACAAGTTTGATCCCAAAAACAGCCAGTTCTCTTCTGTAAATATCCGACATACTCTCCAATGCATGTTTGGAAATACAATA
>Ga0209573_1002113_pt1 | contig 26826 bp, 23 predicted proteins | sample TNRBio252014_DNA_FD_185870 | JGI IMG/M metagenome (GOLD analysis project Ga0209573, IMG submission 185870) | Wastewater treatment Type I Accumulibacter community from EBPR Bioreactor in Madison, WI, USA - TNR Reactor_6/25/2014_ DNA (SPAdes)... | ecosystem: Engineered > Bioreactor > EBPR >... | reverse complement strand
GCGCCAGCTTTTCGCGGGTTTCACGGCCGCCTGGGACGAGGAGGAGGACGACAAGCGTCTGCCGGAGCTCGCCAAGGGCGACGCGCTCACGCTCAAAAAACTCGAACCGCTGCAGCATTTCACCAAGCCCCCGGCGCGTTACACCGACGCGTCGCTCATCAAGACGCTCGAAGAGCTCGGAATCGGCCGTCCCTCGACCTACGCTCCAACGATCGGGACGATCGTGGAGCGCAATTACGTGGAGCGTCAGGGCGGCGCGCTCGTGCCGACGGAGCTGGGATTCCTGGTCGTCGACCTGCTCGTCAAACATTTCCCCAGCCTTATGGACCTCGAATTCACCGCGCGGATGGAAGAGAACCTCGACCGTATCGAGGACGGCGAGCTTCCGTGGACGCAGGTGCTGGAGGAATTCTACGCGCCGTTCAAGAAGAGCCTGGCGGCCGCGGGCACGGACATCCAGCCGGTCCGCCGCGTCGAGGAAAAAACGGACGAGATCTGCGAGAAGTGCGGCAAGCCCATGGTCATCAAGTGGGGCCGCCGAGGCAAGTTCCTGAGCTGTTCGGCGTTCCCCGAATGCCGCAACGCCAAGTCGATCTCGACCAAGGTCCCGTGTCCGACCTGCCGGACCGGCATGCTCGTGCAGCGTCGTTCCCGTGGGGGCAAGGGCCGCGCCTTCTACGGCTGCTCGCGGTACCCCGAGTGCACACACATTTCCAACAAGCTCCCGGGCGCGCCGGGCTCCGACGGCTCTGACACCAAGCCGGCAGATCCCACCGATCCCGCCGCGCCGGCCGCCTAAGGCCCTTCGCGTGGACCGTCTCCCCCAGCCGGCAGAGGCCTTTCTGCAGCACCTCGACCGCGATAAGAACTACTCGGCCCACACGCGTCTCAACTACCGTATCGACCTGCGCGATTTTTTTGAATTCCTCAAGGCCGACGCGACGCCGCCGGAGCGCGCCGACCGCCTCAAGATGCGTTCCTACCTGGCCCATGCGGCGGGGAAGGGGTACGCCAAGCGCACGCTGGCCCGCAAGCTCGCGACGCTGAGGTCTTTTTACCGCTATTTCGTCCGCGAGGGCCGGATGACCAAGAACCCGATGTCGTCGATCCGGAGCCCCAAGCTCGAAAAAAAGCTCCCCAACTTCCTCACCGAAGCCGACGTGGACCGCCTGCTCGCTTTTCCCGCGAAGGACCTCTCCGCCGCGCGCGACCGAGCTCTTCTGGAGACGCTCTACTCGACCGGGTGCCGCGTGTCGGAGCTCGTGGCGCTCGACGAGCGTGACGTGGACCCGATCGGCGCGGTGATCCGGGTTCTCGGAAAAGGCCGCAAGGAGCGCCTGTGTCCGATGGGCAGCCGCGCGCTCACGGCGGTTCGGGAGTATCAGGAGGCGCGTTCGCGCGAGAAGGGGCTGACCGGCGTCAGGGGGCCGCTTTTTCTCAACCATTCTCCGCACGCCCGTGGATCGCGTCTCACCGCGCGTTCGGTCCGTCGTATCCTCACGCTGCGCGTCGAAGAAATGAGCCTGCGCGCCAGGATCTCGCCGCACGCGCTCCGCCACTCCTTCGCGACGCATCTTTTGAACCGCGGCGCGGACCTGCGCTCCGTCCAGGAACTGCTCGGCCACGCCAGTATCTCGACGACAGCGATCTACACGCACGTGAGCACCGAGCGTCTCAAACAAGTTTATGAAAAAACCCATCCGCGCGCGTGAGGCGAAGCTGACATGACGCTTATCTACGACCTGGTCCTTCTCTTGTATGCTCTGGTGGCGCTGCCGGTCCTGATCTCCAAGGGGAAGCTCAAAGAAGGCTTTCGCGAGCGCAAGGGCCATTTGCCGGCCGGCGCGCAGGAGATTTGGAAGGGCCGCCCGGTCATTTGGGTCCACGCGGTGAGCGTGGGCGAGGTGCGTTTGGCCGTCCGGCTCATCCGCCAGCTCGCCGCACGAACGCCGGAATTGGCCGTGACGCTGACGACGACGACCGCTTCCGCGCAAAAAATAGCCCGCGAGGCCGTCGGCTCATCTGTCGTCGTGACATACGTTCCTTTCGACCTCAGCTGGATGATGAGGCGGTTTCTGGACGCGGTGAAGCCCCGCGCGATCGTCATCCTTGAGACGGAGGTGTGGCCGAACCTCCTTCGGCAGGCGCAGAAGCGCGGCATTCCCGCGCTGGTCGTGAACGCGCGCATCTCCGACAGGGCGCTGCCCGCGTACCTTAAATGGCGCTGGGCCCTCGGGCCCGTGTTCGGCCGGATCACGCGGTGCCTGGCGCAGAGCGAGGAGCACGCCCGCCGGTACGCGCGGATCGGCGTGCCGGAAGACCGCATCCGTGTCACCGGCAACATGAAGTTCGATTTGGAAGTCCCGCTCCTCATGGAGTCCGTTCGCCGGGCGATGAGCGTGTTCCGGGCCGACTCCAAGGCGCTTTTTCTCGCGGCCTCGACGCACGCGGGGGAGGAGGCGATGGCCGCGGGCGCTTTTCTCAGCATCCGGACCCATGTTCCGGGCTCCAAGCTCGTCATCGCCCCGCGCCATCTGGAGCGGCTCGCGGAAGTCGAAGAAATCATCCGCTCCAAGGGGCTAAAGTGCGCTAAAATAACGGACTTGGAACGGCATTACGCCCAGGACGTCGACGTGCTCATCGTGGACGAATGGGGGGTCCTGAACCAGCTGTATTCGCTGGTGGACCTGGTTTTTGTGGGAGGAAGTCTCGTGCCGGTCGGCGGCCATAACCTGGCCGAACCGGCCGTCGCCGGGTGCCCCGTGCTGTACGGGCCCTGGACGCAGAATTTTCGCGACATGGAAGAGGAGTTCCGTTCCGCCGGCGCCGGCATCAAGGTCGCCGACGCGCGGGACCTCGAGCGGCGCGTGATCGGGCTTTTTCAGGACCCCGCCGCGCGGAGGCTTCAGTCGGCGCGTTCCCGCGCCGTCGTCGCCGCCAACGCCGGAGCCACCGACCGCAACCTAGAGGAAATTTTGAAATGGTCGTCAAAAAAGTGATCCATCCGCTGCTGGCCGTCGGGGAAAAGATCTACCGCTGGGGCCTGGAGCGTGATCAGAAGCGCGCCGGCGAGCCCAAAAAGCTCGACGCCCGCGTCATCTCCGTCGGCAACATCACCTGGGGCGGTACGGGCAAGACCCCGATGGTCATGTTCCTCGCCAAGAGCCTCGCCGAAGCCGGTCAAAAAGTGGCCGTTCTGACCCGGGGCTACGGCAACGACGAATGCCAGGAGCTCAAGGAGCGTCTCAAGGACGTTCCTGTGCTCGTCGGCAAGGACCGTTACCTGACCGGCCGCGAAGCGATCGAAAAGCACGGCGCGCGCTGGATCATCCTCGACGACGGTTATCAGGTCTGGGGTTTGAAGCGCGACCATGACATCGTCACCGTGAACGCGACGCAGCCGTTCGGCAACGGACGCCTCATCCCGGCCGGCAACTTGAGGGAGCCGCTGGAGGCCTTGAGCCGCGCGAACACGTTCGTGCTGACCCAGTCCTTTTTGGGCCGCCACAATGTCGCGCACATCCGGCAGAAGCTCCGCGAGATGAACCCCAAAGCCCAGGTGTTCGAGGCCGACCATCACCCCATCGCGTTCCTCGACTTCCGCAACAGCCGTCCGCTCCCGCTCGACATGATCCGCGATCAGCGCGTAGCGATCCTTTCGGGGATCGAGGACCCGATGTCCTTCGAGAACACGCTGTCGCGTCTTGGCGCGAAGATCGTGTATGCCGCCCGCTTCCGCGACCATCACACGTTCACCCAGCGTGACTTGAAGCAGGTGTTCGACGCCTGCCAGGAATGCCGGGTGCGTTACCTGGTCACGACCGAAAAAGATTCCTACCGTCTCGCGAACCTCCTCAAAGACGACCGTCAGCCGACCCGGCTCCTGATGCTGCGCATCGAGCTCCGGATGGATGACGAGGAGACCTTCCTCGAGCGATGCCTGAACGCCGCCGCGACCCGCTAGGCCTCGAGCTGGCCGACCGGGCGCTTCTGGCCGTCCTCAAGACGCTGCGGTCCCTGCTTCGTCCCTGGCCCATGGCTTGGCGGATCCGCTTCGGCGGTCTCGCCGGCCTCGCGGCCGGACGTCTCTCCAAGCGCCGGACCCTGGCCCTCAACAACCTCAAGCGTGCTTTCCGTGACGATCCCGCGATGGGCCGCGCGCACCTGGAGCGCACTGTCAGCGATTCCTACCGGGACCTTGGGCGTTCCATGGCGGAGTTCCTGATGAGCCCGGGGATCGACCGTGATTATTTTGAGTCGCACGTGGAGATCGAAGGCGAGGAGCGTTTCGCCGCAGCGGTCGGCCGCGGTCGCGGCGTGGTCCTGCTCACGGGACACTTCGGCAATTGGGAATTCCTGAACCTGATGGCGGGTGTCCGGGGCCACGCGCTCGCGGTCCTGGCGAAGCCGCAGAAGCTCAAGCGGTCGGACGCGTACCTGAACGGATTGCGCGCTCAAAAAGGCGGCCAGGTTGTGATGCGAGGTATGGACCTGCGCCGGGCGTACCGCGCCCTGGCTGAAGGCGGTCTCGTCGGCATCCTGGCGGACCAGGACGGCGGCCCGCGTGGTATTTTTGCGCCCCTTTTCGGCCGCTCGTCCTCGTATCCGCGCGGCGTCGCGCGTTTTTCCTACACTTCGTCCGCTCCGGCGCTGCCGGTCTTTTCCGCCCGCATCGCTCCCGACCGGCACCGCATCCATATTGGACAGGCGGTCCTGCCGGAGCCGGGGGAATCCGAACCTGATTTTGAAAAGCGCGTCGTCGCGGCGTTCTCGGCGCAGATGGAAACGGTCATCCGCCGTTATCCGTCCCAGTGGATGTGGCCGCACCGGCGCTGGAAGTCGAGCCCCGACCGCGACGTGCTGGTGCTGGACGACGGCCGCAAGGGGCACGTGAACCAAGCGCTCGCGCTTGCCGCCAAGGTGGCCGAGCGCCGCGCGGCTGATGCGCGCCGCACCGGCGCGCCCGAAGGCGAGACCCGCGTCCGTGTCGAGCGGGTGGAATTCCGGTCCGGCGCGGCGAGGGCCGCGCTGACGTTCTGGGGTATCCTGACCCGGGGCGGGCTCTGGGGCGGCCGCGCGTGGCTTCGCTGGACCCTGACCCCATCGAGCTTTGAACGACTGATGACCGCGCCGGCGGACACCGTGATCTCCTGCGGCACCGCCACGGAAGCGGCGAACCTCATCGTCGCGCGCGATTGCCGCGCCAGGTCCTGCTACATCCAGAAGCCCCAGTTCGGCGGCCGGCATTTTTCCGCGGTGCTCATCCCGGCCCATGACCGCCCCGCGAGCGCTTCCAACACGCTCCGGACCGGCGGGGCCGTGAGCGTACTCGACACCACCAAGTTGGAGCGTCTGCGGGAACGTGCCCGCGCGGAAGCGGGGATCCCGTTCGGCGCCCGGGCCGCCGCGCTCCTCATCGGGGGTCCGTCCAAGCACGCCCCCTGGGACCCCGGGACGCTGGAGAAGGTGTTTTTTGCCTTGCGTGATCTGAGCCGGGAGCATAAGCTTTATCTGCTCATCACGACGTCCCGGCGCACGGATCCGGCGGTGGAATCCGCCGCGGAGCGGGCGTTCACGGGCGAGCCGTTCTGTCCGGTGGTCGTCATCGCCGGCCGGTCCAATCCGGCCAGCGCTTATGAAGGTATTTTGGCCGCGGCGGACCGGCTGCTCGTGACGGCGGACTCCGTTTCGATGGTCTCCGAAGCGGTGAGCACCGGCAAGCCGGTGGGCCTGATCACGCCGGGGGACCAAGCGGTCCTCAAGGGCAAGTTCGCGCGTTTCATCCAGAATTTGGAGCGGGACGGGTCCGCACGGCGGATCCCGACCTTGGGGCTCAAAGAATTTTTGTCGGCGGACCCTTCGGCCCCGTCCGGCGCGTCCCCGGCGGCCGATGCCGCCGGCGCGGCCGCGGAGCGGCTGGCGGTCTAACTATTTTTATCGGGAAATCCATCTGACATGAACATACTTCAGATCGTGCCGGAACTGCGTTCAGGGGGGGTCGAGCGGGGGACCGTCGACTTCGCCAAGTACCTGCTCACCCAAGGCCACGGTTCGCTCGTCGTTTCCGCCGGCGGCGCGCTCGTCGCCGACCTCGAATCGGCCGGCGTGCGGCACATCACGATGCCCGTCCACAAGAAGTCCCTCATCACGATGTGGCGCCAGGTGCCCATCCTCGCGCGCCTCCTCATCGAGAACAGGATCGACCTCGTCCATGCCCGCAGCCGCGTGCCGGCGTGGATCGCTTTTTTTGCCTGCCGCCGCGCGGGCATCCCGATGGTGACGACCTGTCACGGGGTCTACAGCACGCACGCGTTCAGCCGCGTGATGGGCTGGGGCAAGTACGTGATCGCGATCAGCCACGCGGTCAGCCGTCATATGAAGGAGAACTTCAAGGTGCCGCACCACCGGATCCGCCTGATCCACCGCGGCGTGAACCTGAGCGAGTTCGGTCTCGACCCCGATGTCCCTGACACCGCGCGTGCCTCATCCGCCGCTCCGGCCGTTCGCCAGGAACGGGTGATCGGCATCGTCGGGAGGGTGACGCCCATCAAGGGTCACCGTGTGATGATCAAGGCGATGGCACGCGTCGCGCGCGTGTTCCCGGACGCCAAGCTCTGGGTGGTGGGGGATTCGCCGCGCCCGCGTTACATGGACGAGCTCAAGCTCATGGTCCGCAAGCTCGAGCTCCAGAACCACGTCGAGTTCCTGGGCACGCGCCAGGACATCCCCGACCTCATGCGCCGGATGAGCCTCCTGGCCGCTCCGGCTGTCGGCGAAGAGGCCTTCGGTCGGGTGCTCATCGAAGCGGGCGCCTGCGGCGTCCCCGTGATCGCCAGTCGGATCGGCGGCATCGTGGACGTGATCCGGCACGGGACCGACGGCATCCTGGTCCCCGCCGGCGACGCGTCCGCGCTCGCCGAGAACATCATCGGCGTCCTCAAGGAGCCCGAATACGGCCGCCGTCTCGCTGAGAGTCTGCGCCGCCGCGTGCGCGAAGAATTCAACGACCGCACGATGTTCGAGAAGACCATCGGTGTCTACCGCGAGACCCTCGAGCGCAAGAAGATCCTCGTCATCAAGCTGAGCGCGCTCGGCGACGTGATCCTGAGCACCCCGTCCTTCCGCGCCATCCGCAACCGCTACCCGCAAGCCCGGATCGTCGCGCTCGTCGAGCGGGCCGCGTACCCGGCGCTCAAAGCCTGTCCCTATGTGGACGATGTCCTGAGCTTCGAAAAATTCGGCAAGAAGGACTTCCGTTCCATGCTCCGCATCGGGAGGCTCCTGGCCCGCGAGCAGTTCGATGTCTGCGTGGACCTGCAGAACAACCGCCTGTCGCATCTGCTGTCGTACCTTTCAGGCGCGCACACCCGGGTGGGTTACGCGAACCGCCGGCTGGATTTTTTCCTGAACCGGCCCGTCAAGGACCTGAGGCCCGTCGTGGGTCCGGTGGAGCACCAGTTCCAGCTGCTCGATAACCTCGAGATCGCGCACCCCGACATCCGGCCCGAGCTCACCGCGGACGCGGTGGACGAGGAAGCGGTGAGCCGTTTCTTGAGGGAAAATTGGCTCGGCGAGAACCAGACCCTCGTCGGCATCAACCCCGGCTCGAGCCCGCTCTGGAAGACCAAGCAGTGGCCTCAGGAAGCCTTCATCGAACTCTGCGACCTTCTGGCCAAGGAGAACGTCCGCGTCGTCGTGACGGGGACCAAGGACGACCTGCCCGCGGCCGAAGCCATCGCGCGCCAGACCCGGACGCGGCCGATCATCGCCGCCGGTCGCACGTCGATCGGCGAGCTCATCGCGCTCATCCGCCGCTGCCGCGTGTTCGTGACGTCTGACTCGGCCCCGATGCACATCGCGACGGCCGTCGGCACGCCCGCGGTCGCCCTCTTCGGTCCGACCGACCCGCGCCGCCACGTCGCGCCGGGCCGCGCGCCGATCTCGGTCGTGAACAAAGAGGTCAAATGCAGTCCCTGCTACCTCAAGAAATGCCCCATCGGCCTCATCTGCATGAAGCAGATCCTTCCTTCCGAGGTCCTTGAGCGCATCCTTGCGTTCCTCCGTCCCGAAGAGGGGAATGCCCGCGCGGTCGAGACCGCGCCTGTGACGGCCGGTTCCGGATCCTGACCCTTTCCCGATGAAGATCCTGCTGCTCGCCAACCACGCCCGGCGCGGCGGCATCACGACATACCTGGTCGTCCTGTCGCGCGAGCTCGTTCGCCGCGGCCACCGTGTCCTGGTCGTGACGGGCGGCGGCGAAGCGGCCGAAACGATCACCGCGGCCGGCGCCGAACATCGGACCCTTTTCCTCGACACAAGCTCTGAGCTGAATCCCAGGCTTTGGCGTTCCGCCGCCGTGCTTCGCGGCTGGGTCGAGCGTGAGGGCTGGCAGCTGGTCCATTCGCAGACCCGGGTCGCGCAGACGGTCGCGGCGCTCGCGCTCCGGGGCTTGAAGGTGCCGCGGGTGACCACCTGTCATGGCTATTTCAAGACGCGCTTTTTTCGCAAGGCCCTGCCGCTCTGGGGCGACCGGATCATCGCGATCAGCCGCGCCGTGGAGCGTCATCTCCGGGACGACTGGCACGTGGCGCCGGAGCGCGTCGCGTATGTGCCGCACGGCGTGGAAAAGCTTTTTTCCGATGATGAGCTGGAATCTTTGAGGGCGCAGGCTCGGAAGGAGTTGAACGCGCTGCCCGGCGCCGTGACGATCGGCGCGCTGGGACGTCTCTCGCCCGTGAAGGGCTATCACGTCCTGGTGGAAGCGATGGCCCATTTGAAGGACATCCCCGTCACTCTGACGCTGATCGGGGACGGCGCGGAAGCCCCCAGGCTCGATCGGATGATCCGGGACCTGGGGCTGGCCGCGCGGGTCCGCCGCATTCCGTCCATCCCGAACCATCATGTTATACTGCACGCATTCGACCTCTTTTGCGCGCCGTCATTGCAGGAAGGGCTGGGTCTGTCGGTCCTCGACGCGATGGCCCGAGGCACGGCCGTGGTCGCCTCCCGTGTCGGCGGCCTCCCGGACCTCATCCGCGACGGTGAGACAGGCCGTTTGACCGGCCCGGGCGATCCCGCATCGCTCGCGAAGGGGATCCGCTCGATGGCGGAAGACCCGGAAGGCAGACGCCGGATGGGCGCCGCCGGACGGCGCTTTGTGGAACGTGAATTCACGCTGGCCCGGATGATCGGCGACACCGAGCAGGTGTACGGACCGCTCATATCCCAAGCCTTGTAAAGAACGAGAACGAACCTGTGAAAATGAACTTCAATTGGAAAGGCTGGCTCTCCCGGATCCGCGTCAAACGCTGGACCGTCGCGCTCATTCTCCTTGTGGCGCTGTACGCGATGCTCAGCCGCGCGTACATGACCCCGATCCTCATGTATCATCACGTGGACGAACGCTGGCAGGAGTGGAAGCTGAGCGTTTCGCCCGAGAGCTTCGCCCGGCAGATGGAATTCCTCAAGGCCCACCGCTACCGCGTCCTGTCGCTGGGCGAGTACGTCGACCTGCTCAAGAACAAGAAGCCCATCCCGCGCAAAAGCGTCGTCATCACTTTTGACGACGGCTACGACAACAATTTCACCGAGGCGTTCCCGGTTCTCAAGAAAATGGGTTTCCCGGCCACGATCTTCATCCAGGTGGACGGCGTCGGCCGCAAGGGCTACATGACGTGGGACGACATCACGATCCTGCTCGAGAACGACATCGAGATCGGGAGCCACACGATGCATCACGGCTTCCTGCCGGACCTGAGCGACGAGGAGATGCGTAAGGAGATCTACGAGTCCAAGGCTGTGCTCGAGAGCCGGCTTCAGCGGCCGATCACGCTCTTCAGCTATCCGGGCGGGGGATTCAACGAAAAAGCCCGCCAGCACGTGATCGACGCCGGTTACGCCGGCGCGGCGGCGACCCATCCCGGGCCCGACTACCCGGACCTGGACCCCTACGCCTTGAAGCGTCTGCGCATCAGCCGCACGTCCGACAACCTCTTCGTGTTCTGGCTTCAGCTGAGCGGATTTTTCACCCATTACGAGGAGATCCGGGGCTGACCCGCCCATGTCCGCCGCTGATCCCGACCGCCCGCGCTTCCTGATCGTCGGTGTGGACTGGCTCGGCGACGCGCTGTTCATGACGCCGGTCTTCCGCGCGCTCAAACACCGTTGGCCCGGGGGCTTCGTCGCCGTCACCACCGCTTCCCGCAACCTTCCCGTCCTTTCCCGTTGCCGTTACATTGACGAGGTCCGCGCCTATGACGAGGTCCCTTTTTTACTGGGCCTTCCGGACCAGTTCCGTTTATCTGCTTGGATGTCGGCCCGCCGTTTTGACACGGCCCTTTTTCTCCATCGTTCCTTCACCCGCGCGCTTGCGGCCGCCCGAGCGCGGGTCCCTCAAAGGGTCGGGTTCAAGAACAACCCCAAGCGCGACGGGCTCCTGACCGTGCATTTGGAGCCGCCCGCGCCGGCCTTGCACCGCGTGGATGCGTATCTCTCCATCCTTCGGCCGCTGGGCGTTCCCGCCGCCGGCCGTCATCCCGAGATCGATGCGCGGCCGGAGGACCTGGCCGAATGGAAGGAAGCCGCCGCGCGTCACGCGGAGTGGGAGGCGGGAGCGCGTTACGCGGTCCTGCATCCGGGCGGCAACTGGGACCTGAAGCGCTGGCCCGCGGAGCGTTTCGCGGAACTGGCGCGGCGTTTGGCGGAGGCCGGACGCAAGGTCGCGGTGTGCGGATCGGCGCATGAGGCTTTTTTGGGCGAGCGGATCGAACGCGAGGCCGCCGCGCCGCGCGGGTCGGTGGTCTCGTTCTGCGGCAAGACGGGCTTCGGTGGTCTCGTCGGGATGCTGGCTGGCGCAGAGCTGGTCGTATCGAACGATTCCGGTCCGCTGCACCTGGCCGCCGCGCTCGGCACGCCGGCGGCGGGACTGTTCGGACCCACGCTCCCGTCCGTCACGGGACCCATCGCCCGCGGCCGCTCCGCGACGGCGTTCCGGGACTGGGGCTGCGAACTGCCCTGTTATTTTGAGCGCTGTGTCAACAGGGTCTGCTTGGACCGTCTGACGGTGGACGACGCGGCCGCGGCCGTCAACGCCGCCGCCGGATCGGCGGTGCTTGCATGACGACCGCCGCGTCTGCGTCCGTCAAACGTCTGCTGTTCGTCAGTTTTTCGAACTTGGGGGACGCGATCCTGTCTCTGCCGGCGCTGGAAGCGGCGGTCAAGGCGTTCCCGGACGCGGCCGTGGACGTGGTCTGCGGTCCCGCCGCCGCCGCGGTTTTTCAGAACGACCCCCGGGTGCGGACGGTCCATGTGGACTCGAAGCGGCCGCTCGGGCGGCGCCTCCAGCTTTTTAAAAAAATACACAGCGAGCGCTACGACCGGGTGATCGATCTGAGGCGCTCGATCTTCGGCTGGCTCGGCAAGACCCGGGGTCCCGTTTGGTCCGGAGGCGCGGAGCATATGCGGGACCGCCACCTGAACCTGGTCCGCGCGCTCGGCGTGAACGTGGAGCCGTTCCGCTTCGACCCGGTCCGGTCCGCCGATCCCGGCTCGCTTTCCGGTCACACGGCCGTGATCGCGCCCGGTTCCAAATCGTCCACCAAGGAGTGGATGCCCGAACGGTTCGCCGCGCTCGCCGACCGGTTGATCCGCGACGAGGGGCTGGACGTCGTCTGGATCGGGAGTGAACCGGAGCGCGAGAGGATCGACGCGATCCGCTCGCGGATGGGTGAGCCGAGCGCGAACCTGGCGGGGCGGGTGAGCTGGACGGATTCGATGGAACTCATCCGCGCGGCCGCGATCGTGGTGACCAACGACTCCGCTCCGCTCCACGCGTCCGATCACATCGGCAAAAAAACCGTCGCGATCTTCGGCCCCACATCACCCCTCAAGTACGGACCTCAGAGGTCGGCGGCGGGGATCGTGTTCAAGGGTGTTTCCTGCTCGCCCTGCGGTCAGGCGCAGTGCCGTTACGGTCACCGCCGCTGTCTCACCGAGATCACCGTCGAGGATGTTTATCGCCGTGCCAAGGACCTGCTGGACGACCGCCCGGACCGCGGCGGACCGAACGTCCTCATTGTCCGCCTGGACCGTATCGGCGATGTCGCGCTTTCGTTCCCCGCCGTGGCGGCGGTCCGGACCAAATACCCCAACGCCCGCATCACATGGCTCGTCCGTCCCGCCGCGCGGGAATTGGCGGAGCGCTGTCCCGATTCGGACGAGGTCATCGAATACGATCATGCCAAGCTGGGGCGGCACCGGGGGTTCGGGGGCTGGCTGAGCCTTGTGCGCCAATTGCGCCGCCGCCGGTTCGACATGGCGTTCGTCCTGCATCCGACCTTGCGTTCCCATGTGACGGCCGCGGCATCGGGGATCCCGTACCGCTCCGGCTACGCCGTGCGCGGCGGATGGATGTTGACGCACCGCATCCAGGACCTTCGCCGTGACGGTTATCAGCATGAGAGCCGTTACGCCCAGGACGTGGTCCGCGCGATGGGAGTGCCTCCGACGGACGCGGTGCCGCAGCTGGTCCTGTACCGTGAGGACTTTATAGCGGCTGAGCAGCTTTTGCGGCGGGCGGGCGAGGACCCCGAACGGCCGTACGCGGTCTTTCACGCCGGCTCCTCCAGCGAGTCCAAGTGCTGGCCGCGGGAACATTTTTTAACGCTCGCCCGGGAGTTTGCCACCAAGGGATACCGGGTCGTCTGGACAGGGGACGGATCGACGCGGCCGATCAACGCCTGGCTGGCGGAACGCGTGGAATCCTTGGACCTCACGGGACTGACCGGTGTCCCGTCGCTCGGGGCCCTGTGCCGGAACGCGGCCGTCGTGATCTCGAACGATTCGGGTCCCGCGCACATCGCCGCGGCGGCCGGAGGCCGGGTGGTGAGCCTGTTCGGCCGGAAGGAACCCGGTCTCTCGGAGCGCCGCTGGGGTCCGCTCGGGCCCGCCGCCAAAGCGCTCCGCAAGGACGTCGGATGCGTCGTGTGCCTGGCGGACCGCTGCACGATCGGATTCGAATGTCTCAGAGCGCTCGATCCCAGGGAAGTTTGGGAGGCCGCGACGGCGTTGATCGCCCAGACGCCGAAGGCTCCCGGCGTTCGTTGCCAAATCCCCGTGAATCAGGGAGAATAGCCCCTATTTCGGAACCTCGGAGAACCCCTGTGACCCCTTTTTTTAAAGCCGCTGTGTTTTTCATCGCCGTCCTGACCGCTTCGACCATTTCAGCCGTTCCCGCATCGGCGATGGGCCGTTCCGAAGACCCGCGCGAGGCGCAGGCGGTGGGCACGGACGCGGACCCGGCGATCCGGGATTCCGACCAGAACCTGCGGCAGCTGCTTTTTAAACCCGCTGCACCGTCATCTGCACCGTCATCCGGCCTCGCGCCCGCAGGAGACCGTATCTCCGCCGCCCCGGCCGCCGATAAGGGCGCATCCCGCCGCGAATAACGCCGGCGTTAACGACCTCAAGGAGAGACATGGAAACCATTCAATCGATGAGATACCCCCGGCTCAAGGACGTCGTGAGCTCGTTCGGCCGGGTCCGTGTGCTGGTGATCGGCGACCTGATCCTGGACGAGTTCATCTGGGGGCAGGTGTCGCGCATCTCGCCGGAAGCCCCGATCCCGGTGGTCTGGGTCAAGTCCGAGAGTTTCGTGCCCGGCGGATCGTGCAACGTGGCGAACAACATCCGTTCGCTCGGGGGTCAGACGGACGTCATCGGCGTGATCGGCAACGAAGGCCGCGGCCGGATGCTTTTGGAACTGCTCCAGAAGAACGGGGTGGGCATCTCCGGGATCATCAAGGACGCTTCAAGACCGACGACGCTCAAGACGCGCGTCGTCGCGCATCACCAGCAGGTGGTCCGCATCGACCGCGAAGAGGTCGCGCCGCTTTCCAAGGACATCCAGCGCCGGATCATCGCGGACGTCCGCCGCCGCATCAAGAATTTCGACGCCGTCTGCGTGGAAGACTACGGAAAAGGCGTCATCACCCCTGAGCTCGTCCAGGAGATCGTCAAGCTGTCCCGCCGCTACGGCAAGATCATCACCGTGGACCCGAAGGAAAGCCATTTGTCCTATTACCGCGGTGTCAGCTGCATCACGCCGAACCACCACGAGGCCTCGACGCTCGCCAAGATCGCCATCCGCGACGACGCGTCGCTCGCCCGCGCGGGCCAAAAACTCCTGCGCGTCCTCGCCTGCGAGAACGTGCTCATCACGCGCGGCGAGAACGGGATGTGTCTCTTTCAAAAGGGGCTCAAACCTGTTAAAATTCCGACTTTAGCGCAGGATGTGTTCGACGTTTCAGGCGCGGGCGACACGGTCATCGGGACCTACACGCTCGCGCTGGGTTCCAAGGCGGCGCCGATCGAAGCGGCGCACCTCGCCAATTGCGCGGCTGGCATCGTGGTCGGCAAAGTCGGGACCGCGACCGTCACCCAGAACGAGCTCCTCGCGCGTGTCCGTCAGTTGCTGTCCGTCACCTCGGAAAGCTGATAGCCAAAAAGTCCCAATGGAAACCGTCGGTGTTATCCCCGCAAGATTAGGGTCCACGCGTCTGGCCCGCAAGGTCCTCATGGACCTCGGCGGCAAGCCCGTGATCCAGCATGTTTACGAGCGCACCCGCAAGGCGCGTTTGCTGGACGACGTGATCGTCGCCTGCGATGACGACGAGATCGTGTCCGTTGTGCGCGGGTTCGGCGGCAAGGCCGTCCTCACTTCCAAGCACCACACCACCGGCACCGACCGCCTCGCCGAGGTCGTCAACGACCTGGACGTCAAGATCATCGTGAACATCCAGGGCGACGAACCGTTCGTGAACCCTCTGACGATCGACGACCTCGTGTCGCTCATGCAGAAGAACGCAGAGACCGTGATGGCGACCGTCGTCAAGAAGTCCGAGAATTTCGAGGAGTTCAAGAAGCCCGACGTCGTCAAGGCTGTGCTCGACGAAAAAGGGAACGTGCTTTATTTTTCTCGCATGCCGATCCCGACCTTCCTCAAGGAAGGGGAGTTTTTCTACAAACACATCGGGCTCTACGCGTTCACCAAGGAATTCCTGTTCACCTTTAAAAAAATGCCTCCTTCGTTCCTGGAACGTCACGAGCGCCTCGAACAGTTGCGGGCACTGGAGAACGGGTACCGCATCCGGGCGATCGAGACTCAATTTGAAACCATCGGGATCGACACTCCGGACGACCTTGAGCGCGCCCGCGCGCTTCTGGCCCGTCAGGATGCCGCCAACTAAACGGACTTTATGACAGAAAAAAACACCGCCAAATACATCTTCGTCACCGGGGGCGTCGTTTCGAGCCTCGGTAAGGGCGTCGCGTCCGCGTCGCTCGGCAAACTACTGGAAGCCCGCGGCCTCAAGGTCACCATCATCAAGTGCGACCCGTATCTCAACGTGGACCCCGGCACCATGAACCCGTACCAGCACGGCGAGGTCTACGTCACGCAGGACGGGGCGGAGACCGACCTGGACCTCGGTCATTACGAGCGCTTCGTTTCGACGGCGATCACGAGCGCGAACAACATCACCGCCGGCAAGATCTACCATTCGGTCATCTCCAAGGAACGGCGCGGCGAATACCTCGGCGCGACCGTCCAGGTCATCCCGCACGTGACGGACGAGATCAAGGGCTTCCTGCGCCAGATCGCTCAAGGGCGCAACTTCGACGTCGTGATCTGCGAGATCGGCGGCACGGTCGGCGACATCGAATCGCTCCCGTTCCTCGAGGCGATCCGTCAGTTCCGCCAGGAGATCGGTCGCGACAACGCGATCGACATCCACCTGACGCTCATCCCGTACATCCGCACCGCGGACGAGCTCAAGACCAAGCCCACCCAGCATTCGGTCGGCAAGCTCCGTGAGATCGGCATCCAGCCCGACATCCTGCTGTGCCGCACCGAGCAGCCGCTCCCGTTGGAATTGCGTAAAAAGATCTCGCTGTTCTGCAACGTGCCGACGGAACAGGTGATCCCGATCCCCGACGTGGACGACATTTACAAGGTGCCTCTGGTCCTCGAAAAAGAAGGCCTGGACCGCATCGTGACCCGTCTCGTGGGCCTCAAATGCTCGGACGGCGACCTGAACGACTGGAAGACGCGCGTGGTCGAGAAGGTCGAGCATCCGGCCCATCGTATCCAGATCGCCGTGGTCGGCAAGTACACGGAACTTCAGGACGCGTACAAGTCCATTTATGAAGCGCTCAAGCACGGCGGCATCGCCAACGACACGGCTATCGAGATCAAAAAGGTGGACTCGGGCACGCTGGTCGATAACAACCCGAACGAGGTCCTCAAGGACGCCGACGGCATCCTGATCCCGGGCGGGTTCGGCGACCGCGGCCTTGAAGGCAAGATCAAGGCGGTCCAGTACGCGCGCGAGAACCGCGTGCCGTTCTTCGGTGTTTGTCTCGGGATGCAGTGCGCCGTGATCGAGTTCGCGCGCAACGTCTGCAAGATGACCGGCGCCAACACCGCCGAGATCAACCCGAAGGCGCCGTATCCCGTGATCCACCTGATGGAAGACCAGAAGAAGGTCGTCGAAAAGGGTGGCACGATGCGCTTGGGCTCCTATCCCTGCAAGCTCAAGAACGGGACCCTGTCGCACAAGGCGTATCACCGGGACCAGATCCAGGAGCGCCACCGTCATCGCTACGAATTCAACAACAAGTACAAGGTCAAGATGGAGCAGCAGGGCATGGTCATCAGCGGGACGAGTCCCAACGGCCGCCTCGTCGAGATCGTCGAGGTGACGGACCATCCTTGGTTCGTCGGCTGCCAGTTCCACCCGGAGTTCCAGTCCAAGCCGGACCGTCCGCACCCGCTGTTCCGGGACTTTGTCAAAGCTGCGCTTAAAAAGCGGGTCAAGATCAAGTGAGCCGCGTTGCCGCTAAAAGGTCCAAGGCCAAGCCGGCCGCCGTCGCGGTCGCCGAGCCGGTCCGTTTGGGCAAGCTGCGCATCGGCCGGGGATGCCCGCTGCTCCTCATTGCCGGGCCCTGCGTGATCGAGTCCGAGGATTCGGCGTTGCGCCATGCGCGCCATCTCAAGAAATTGGCCGACAAGGTCGGCGTCCAGTTCGTTTTTAAATCCAGCTACGACAAGGCCAACCGGACCTCCGTCGGCGCGTTCCGGGGTTCGGGGATGAAGTCGGGCCTCCAGATCCTGGCGCGCGTGAAGCGCGAGGTCGGGGTTCCCGTGACCAGCGACATCCACTCGCCCGAAGAGGCTGAGGCCGCCGCCGCCGTGGTGGACATCCTCCAGATCCCGGCCTTCCTGTGCCGCCAGACGGACCTCCTGATCGCCGCCGGACGGACGGGGAACGTGGTCAACATCAAGAAGGGCCAGTTCATGGCCCCCGAGGACATGCGTCACGCGGTGGACAAGGTCCGTTCGACCGGCAATAACAACGTTTTTTTGACCGAGCGCGGCACATCCTTCGGCTACCGGACGCTCGTGAACGATTTTCGCGCCATCCCGATCATGCGGGAATTGGGCGTGCCCGTGATCTTCGACGCGACCCATTCGGTCCAGCGCCCCGGCGGGCTCGGCCACGCCACGGGCGGCGACCGCCGCTTCGCCCCGATGCTGGCCTGCGCGGCCACCGTCGCTGGCGCGGACGGTATTTTCATGGAAGTGCACGAAGACCCGGACAAGGCGCTCTCCGACGGACCGAACTCGCTGCCGCTGGAGTGGCTGCCGGACCTGTGGAAGCGCCTTCAGCATCTCACCGGAGTATCTTGTCGTGTCGACGGCAACCGCTAAAGCCGTTCTCAAGCACGAGGCCGAATCCATCCTCCGGATGGCCGGTCGTCTCGATGCCGGCTTCGACCGCGCGGTCCGGCTGATCCACGCTTCCAAACACCCGGTCATCCTGGTCGGCATGGGCAAGCCCGGCTTCGTCGCCGAAAAGATCTCCGCCAGCTTCGCTTCCACCGGAACCCCTTCGTTCACCCTGCACCCCGCGGACGCGCTCCACGGCGACATCGGCCGCGTCCCGTCCGGCGCGGTCCTGATCCTGCTCTCCAATAGCGGCGAGACCGAAGAGCTCGTGCGTCTCGTGCCGCTGCTCAAGTCCGTCCACGCGACGCTCATCGTCATGACGGGGAACCTGCGCTCCACGCTCGCGCGTTCCGCGCAGATCCTTCTGGACACGTCCGTCGTCTCCGAGACGGAGCCGCTCAACCTGGCGCCGACTGCGTCGACGACCTGTATGCTCGCGATGGGGGACGCCCTCACGATGGCGCTGGTCAAGAAACGCCGGTTCAAGGAAAAAGACTTCGCGCTGCTCCATCCGGGCGGCATGCTCGGCAAACGCATGCGGCTCAAGGTGAAGGACGTGATGCGCTCGGGCGAGCGCAACCCCCGCGTGAAGCCATCGACCTCCATGCGCGAGGTCCTGCTCCGGATCACGACCGCCCGCGCGGGCAGCGCCACGGTCGTGGACGCCGCCGGCCGCTGCCTCGGGATCTTCACGGACGGTGATCTGCGCCGCCATTTCAAGGAGCTCACGGCGCGTCCCGACGCGCCCGTTTCCAAATTCATGACCGCCAACCCCATCACGGTCGCCGAGGACCTGCTCGCGGTCCGCGCGCTGGAGCTCCTGCGCCGCCGCGCGATCGACGAATTGCCGGTCACGGACGCCAAGGGCCGCGTGAGCGGGCTTCTGGACGTCCAGGACCTTCTGGCTCAAGGGTTCATCACGTCATGACGGACTTCGGGCTGGAAGAGCGGCTCAAGCGGATCAAGGTCCTGTTCACGGACCTCGACGGGGTCCTGACCGACGGTAAGATCTATTACGGTGATCACGGGGACGAGATCAAGGGCTTCCATATCCAGGACGGTCAAGGCATCGTGCTCGCTCAGCGCGCCAAGATCCGCACGGTCATCATCACCGGCCGCAAGAGCCGCGTGAATGAGCGCCGCGCCAAGGACCTGAGGATCGACCGCTTGGTGCAGGGATGCCACGACAAGGCCGATGCTTTTGACAAGGCGCTCGCAAAGTACAGGCTCAAACCCGAGGAAGCCGCGTATGTCGGCGACGATCTGCTCGACCTTCCGCCGATGCGCAAGGCGGGTCTGGCCGTCGCGGTCCGGAACGCCGTTGCCGAGGTCAAGAGCGCCGCTCATTACGTCACCGAGCGTTCCGGCGGCGACGGAGCGGTCCGCGAGCTCATCGACATGATCCTCAAGTCCCAGGGGCTCTGGTCCTCGGTCACCGCCAAAGTCGGGTCCTAGCGTGAGACGCACGCTCCTGGGCCTTCTGACGGCCGGGATCCTGGGGGCCGTCGTCCTGCTTTTTAACGCCTATCGTCCTGCTCCGAACGATCTTCCCGCGCCGGACGCGGGCGACCCCAAGGGCCAGACCATCGAGCACTTCGAGCTCGAGGGCTACGACGACGACGGCAACGCTTCGTGGCGCCTGGTCGGGGAATCCGCCCGGGTCTCGCCGTCGACGGACGTGTTCATCGAGCGTGACGTGGTGCTTACGATGTTGGGCGGGGCGATCATCCGTTCGGACAAGGTCTATTGGCAGAACTCCAAGACGCGTTTCATGACGAGCCAGCCGGTCAAGGTCCTGCACCGCAATATCGAGGTCGAAGGCCGGGGTGCGATCGGCAAACTCAACCAGAAAAGCATCCAGATCAATCAGGACGTCCGGATGCGGATCGAGCCGGACGGGACGCTGGTGACCTGCCGCGGTCCGATGAGGATCCTGCAGGGAGAGAGCCGGGTGGTCCTTTATCACGATGTCCGCATCCATGACCAGCGCGGGAACCTGACCGCGGACCGGATGGACGCCTTTTTCGATCCCGAGACCAAGAAGATCGTCATGATCACCGCGACGGGACATGTCCGTATCACCAAGGACGGGGACCTGAGCATCGCGAACAAGGCGATCTACGACACCCGGACCGGCTCCATCCGCCTGGAAGGGATGCCCGAGATCAGTATCCGCGACACCAACCGCTTGGAACCGGCCAAATTGCCGATGGGGAACTCATGAGCCTTTTGGACGTTCAGTTCGTAAAGAAAAAGTACGGGGAGCGTGAGGTCGTCAAAGGCGTGAATATCACGGTCAACCGGGGTGAGATCGTCGGGCTTTTGGGCCCCAACGGCGCCGGCAAGACCACCACTTTTTACATGACCGTGGGCCTGGTCGGCGCTGATTCCGGCCGCATCCTGTTCAACGGCCGTGACGTGACCAAGATGCCGATGTACAAGCGCGCCCGCTACGGCATGGGCTACCTCTCTCAGGAGCCCTCCATTTTCCGCAACCTGACCGTCGCCCAGAACATCATGGCCATCCTGGAGGCTCTCCGCATCCCTTACCGGGAGCGCAAACGCCGCCTGGAGGAACTGCTCCGCGAACTGAGGATCGAAAAGCTCCGGGACGCCAAGGCCGTGACGTTGTCGGGCGGGGAACGCCGGCGCCTGGAGATCACCCGGGCGCTCGTGGCGCATCCGATGTGCATCCTGCTGGACGAACCCTTTTCCGGCATCGACCCGATCGCCGTTTCGGAGTGCCAGGAGCTGATCCGGGACCTCCGCCGCCGCGGCATCGGCATCCTGCTCACGGACCACAATGTCCGGGAAACCCTCTCCATCACCGACCGCGCCTACATCATGGCCGAAGGCCGCATCCTCGTCTCCGGCACCAAGGAGCAGCTCCTCTCCAGCGAAGAAGCCCGCAAGTTCTACCTGGGCGACAAGTTCTCCATGTGACCCCGCCACCCCGCCCGCCGGGTTTGGACGGCCGGGAGGGTTGTGATATCATAAACGGCTCTTAGATCGCTCCCAATCGAGACAAGGAGTTTTTATGCAAATTGACATCAGCGGCCGTCACAAGTTCAAGGTCTCGGATATGCTGCGCCAGTACGTTGAGGAAAAAATGCCCAAGCTGGAGCGGTTTTCCCTGAAGATCGAGTCGGCCCACGTGGTTTTTGAACAGGAAAAAATGAACGAGACTTGCGAGATCGTGCTGCTGGGCAAAGGCCTTCGCCTGACGGCCTGCGAGACCACGACCGCGATGCAGGCCTCCTTCGACGCCGCGCTGGGCAACCTGATGCACCAGCTCGAGCGCCATCACGAAAAGATCAAACAACACCGCCACGAGCGGATCCAAGTCGAAAGCACCCTTCCGGATGAAGACGAATCTTAAAAAGATCAAGGACTGCCGCCACGAACTTTCCGTTGAGCTCGACCCCCAGTCGGTCGAGGTCGCGTTCCAGGAAGTTTTTTCCGATATCGCCCGCAAGGCCAAGATGCCGGGCTTCCGTCCGGGCAAGGCCCCGGTGAGCCTGGTCCAGACCACCTTCGCCGACACGGCCAAGGAAGAAGTCGCCAAGAAGCTCGTTTCCGAGGCTTACGCCGGCGCTCTCGAGAAACATGAGGTCCGCGCGATCAGCTACCCGAACGTCCGCAACCTGGTGCTCGAACGCGGCAAGAAAATGACCTTCACGGCCGAGTTCGAGACCGCGCCCGAGGTCAAGCTGCGCAAGTACAAGGGTCTCAAGATCAAGAAGGTCCAGGAGACCATCGGGGAAGAGGACATCCAGAAGGTCCTCCAGCAGTTCCGTGAGACCCGCGCGGTCGTGAAGCCGCTCGAGACCCCGCGTCCGGCCGCGATCGGCGACGCGGTGATCTGCGACATCGAGGTGCTGGAATCCGGCAAGCTCGTGCAGAGCAAGGGTAATACGACGCTCGTCATCGCCGAGCGCAAGGAAGGACAATTTTCGCTGGAGGCCCTCGTCGGCGCGACCGCGGGCGACATTCGCGAGATCCCGTTCGAAGGGGACACCGTTTACCGGATCAAGGTCCAGGAAGTCCGCGGGCGGGAGTTCCCGGCGCTGGACGACGCGTTCGGGCAGAGCTTCGGCAAGGCTGATCTGAACGAGCTCAGAGAGGAAGTCCGCAAGGACCTCGAGCGTTACCGTCGGCACGAAGCCCGCGAAAAAATGCAGGAAGAGGCCTACGGCAAACTTCTGGATGAGAACAAGTTCACGGTGCCGGAGAGCATGATCGTGCGCCAGGAAGCGAAGATCTGGCAGGATTCCTTCGGGGGGACCCCTCCCGCCGACGCCGCTTCGGACCCCAAGTTCAAGGAAGTGAAGGACAAGGTCCGCGAGCGCGCCGAGCGTCAGGTCCGCCTGTTCTATATTTTGGAAGCCATCGCCGATGAGGCGAAGGTGGAAGTGGACGATGCGGAAGTCGAACGCCGCGTGCAGGAGATCGCCGGCCAGCATCAGCGCGACCCACAAGAGGTCCGCGAGCGCTTCGCCGATGAGATCCGTCACGAGCTGCGTCAAGGCAAGAGCATCGATCAGGTGCTTGCCGCAGCGCAGATCTCCGAAAATTAATTCGCGCAACGACGAAAAGGAGCCCTTATGAGCATCTTGGTCCCCATGGTCATCGAATCCTCCAGCCGCGGCGAACGCGCGTACGACATCTATTCGCGTCTTCTCAAGGAGCGGATCATCTTCCTCGGCACGCCGATCGATGACAACGTGGCCAACCTGATCGTCGCCCAGCTCCTGTTCCTGCAGTCCGAGGACGCCTCCAAGGACATCAGCATGTACATCAACAGCCCCGGCGGTTCCGTGACCGCGGGCATGGCGATCTATGACACGATGCAGTTCCTGCGCTGCGACGTGAGCACCTACTGCCTGGGCCAGTGCGCGAGCATGGGCTCGGTCCTTTTGGCCGCGGGCGCCAAGGGCAAGCGTTTTTCGCTTCCGAACAGCCGGATCATGATCCATCAGCCGTGGGGCGGCGCTCAGGGCCAGGCCTCCGACATGGACATCCAGGTGAAGGAGATCCTCCGCCTGCGCGACCGCCTGAACGGCATCCTTTCCAAACACACCGGTAAAGACGTCGAAACCATCAAAAGAGACTGCGATCGGGATAATTTCATGTCGGCTGAAGAAGCGCAGGCCTACGGCCTCGTGGACCTGGTCGTCGACAAGTTCGCCGCGGTCAAAGGAACCCAATCATGAGCCAATCCCAATTGCTTCTGACCCCCGGACCTTCCATGGTGCCTCAGCGCGTGCTGGACGCCATGGCGCTGCCGATGGTGCATCACCGCACCAAGGACTTCGTCAAGATCGCCGAGCGTGTCGATGAGAACCTCAAGAAGGCGTTCTGCACGGCAAACCCTGTGGTGAGCTTCGCCGCTTCGGGCACGGGCGCGATGGAAGCCTCGATCGTGAACCTTTTTTCCGCCGGCGACAAGGTCATCGCGGCGCACGCCGGTAAGTTCGGCGAGCGCTACCGGGACATCGCCAAGACCTATGGCCTCCAGGTCGTTGAGATCGTGAACCCCTCGGGTCAGGTCATCCGTCCCGAGCAGGTCGCCGAAGCGCTCAAGAGCCACCCGGACGCCAAAGCTGTCCTCATGACGCATCTCGAGACCTCGACTGGCGTCGCGCACCCGATCGAAGGCATCGCCGCCGTCACGCGTAATTCGCAGGCCGTCCTCATGGTCGACGCGATCTCGGGGCTGACCTGCGACCCCCTGCGCCAGGACGCGTGGGGCGTGGACGTCGTCGTTTCAGGAAGCCAAAAAGGCTTCATGCTGCCGCCGGGCCTGGCGTTCCTGAGCGCGAGCCCCAAGGCGCAGGCGCTCATCGCTTCTTCCAAGCTTCCCAAGTTCTACTTCCACCTCGGCAAGGCCATCAAGGCGCTCGACAAGCATGATTCGCCGTACACGCCCGCGGTGAGCCTGGTCCGCGGTCTTGACGCCGCCTTGGACCTCATCCTCACCGAGGGGATCGAGAACGTCTGGAACCGTCACGCCAAGGTCGCCGCCTGGGTGCGTTCCGAGATCGGCAAGCTCGGCCTTCCCATCTTCGCCCAAGCGCCGTCCAACGCCCTCACGTCCATCACGATGCCCGCCTCGGTCAATTCCGGGGACCTGATCAAGCACATGCGCGATCAGTTCAACGTGATCGCGGCCAATGGGCAGTCGGAGCTTGAGGGAAAGATCCTGCGTTTCGCCCACATGGGCGACGCCGCCCGGCCCGAGTGCGCGCAAAAAGGTCTGGACGCGCTCAAGTCGGCGCTTTCGAGCGTCGGTTACGCCCCGGTCGCCCGCTAAACATTTTCAGCCTAACGAGAGGGAATGACGTGACCACCAGCAAATGGAAAATCCTTGTCTGCGACCCGCTGGACGAAGCCGGCGCCGAGATATTTAAAAAAGAACCCAACATCGAGCTCGTGAACGCGCCCAAGCCTGGCGCCCCCGAGATCAAGACGCTCATCAAGGACGTCGTCGGCGTCGTCGTCCGTTCCGGGACCACGCTGACCGCGGAGTGGATCAAGGAAGGCGACAACCTCCGCATCATCGGCCGCGCCGGCGTCGGCGTGGACAATGTGGACGTGGCCGCCGCTTCCCGCCGCGGTATCGTCGTCGTGAACACCCCGGGCGGCAACACCATTTCCGCCGCCGAGCAGACGCTCGCTCTCATGCTCTGTCTCGCGCGCAACATCGCGCCCGCGCATCAGTCCCTGTGCGAAGGCCGCTGGGACCGCAAGAAGTTCACCGGCATCGAACTCTTTGAAAAAACCCTGGGCCTGGTCGGCATGGGCCGCATCGGCACCGAGGTCGCCCGCCGCGCGGCGAGCTTCGGGATGCGCGTGCTCGCGTACGATCCGTTCCTGCGACCCGAGCGCGCCCGCGACCTCGGCGTCGAGTCCGTGACGCTTGACGAGGTTTACCGCCAGTCCGATTTCATCTCACTGCACGTCCCCATGACGGACGAGACGCGCAACATGATCAACGCGCAGGCGCTCGCCAAGATGAAGAAGGGCGTCCGCATCATCAACTGCGCCCGCGGGGGTCTCATCGACGAGACGGCCGCGCTCGCGGCCTTGAAGTCCGGCCAGGCGGCCGGCTTCGCGCTCGACGTGTTCGAGAAGGAGCCTCCGGCCAAGACCGAGTTCCTCGACCACCCGAACGTCCTCAAGACGCCGCATCTCGGCGCCTCGACCGAAGAGGCTCAGATCAAGGTCTCGATCGACATCGCCAAGACGATGGTCGACTACCTCAAAGGGAAGGGCATCCGCAACGCCGTGAACATCCCGGCGGTGGACCCCGAGACATTGAAGAACATGGAGCCGTACCTGGTGCTCGCGCGCCGCATCGGATCCATCCTTTCCCAGGTCGCCGAAGGTCAGACCGTCTCGGCGGACATCCGTCTGTCCGGCAAGGTCGCTGAATTCCCGACCGCGCCGATCTCCGCGTCCATGCTCGAGGGGCTTCTGTCCCCGATCCTGGAAGGCGTCAACATCATCAACGCGCCGTACCTCGCTGAAGAGCGCGGTATCAAGGTCACCGTGACGCAGTCCAAGGACAGTCAGAACTACGCGAGCCTCGTGACGCTCGAGCTCGTGACCACCAAGGAGCGCCACACGCTTTCCGGCACGCTGGACGTCAAATCCCAGCCCCGCGTCGTCATGATCGACGACATGCGCCTGGAGTGCGTCGCCGACGGCCGCCTGCTCGTCATCGAGAACCAGGACGTCCCCGGCATGGTCGGCCTCGTCGGCACCATCCTCGGCCAGAACCGCGTGAACATCGCCGACATGAGCGTCGGCCGCGACCCGCTGAAGAAAAAAGCACGCATCTTCATCAGCGTTGACGCGGACGTCAACGAGACCGTTCTCAAGTCGCTGCGTTCGGATGCCAACATCCTGAGCGCGCGCTTCATCCGGCTCTAAGGCGCGGCCATGAGCACCGTCGTCGTCGGCGCGCAGTGGGGAGATGAGGGCAAGGGGAAGATCATCGACTATCTTTCCCTGAACGCGGACCTCGTCGTGCGGTATCAGGGCGGCAACAACGCCGGCCACACCGTCTACCGGGGCGAGAAAAAATTCGTGATGCACCTGGTCCCGTCAGGGATCCTCGAGCCGGGCGTGACCTGCATCATCGGGAACGGCGTCGTCGTCGACCCGGCCGAGCTCGTCAAAGAGATCGAGATGCTCGAAGCGGGCGGGATCAAGACCCGGGGCCGGCTCTGGGTCAGCGAACAGTGCCATCTCATCTTCCCGTACCACCGCATCTATGACCGGCTCCGCGAAGAGAAAAAAGGCTTCATCAAGATCGGTACCACCGGCCGCGGCATCGGCCCCTGCTATTCCGACCGTGCGCTCCGTTCCGGCATCCGCTTGGGCGACCTGTACGACCCGGTGCTTTTTCCTCAGCGTCTCAAGCTTTCCCTCAAGGAAAAGAACGAGATCTTCCGCAACCTCTACCGCTTCAAGGGTTTTGATTATAAAAAACTCCACGCGGAGTATCAGGGTTACGCCAAGCGCCTCAAGCCCTATTGCGCGGACACCTTCCTCATGCTGGACGAAGCGATCCGGTCCAAGCGCAAGGTGCTGTTCGAAGGCGCCCAAGGCACGTTGCTCGACATCGATCAAGGCACCTACCCGTTCGTGACATCGAGTTCGACGATCTCGGGCGGCGCCTGCGTCGGCGCGGGCGTCTCGCCGCGCGCGATCCGCGAGATCATGGGCGTGGCCAAGGCCTACACGACCCGTGTCGGCGAGGGGCCGTTCCCGACCGAGTTCGAGCCGGTCCTTATGGAAAAAATGCGGACGCTCGGTCAGGAATTCGGCGCCACGACGGGCCGCGCCCGCCGCTGCGGCTGGTTCGACGCCTGTGTGGTCCGTTACTCAGGCCGTCTCAATGGCCTCACGCGTTTGACGCTCACGAAGCTCGACATCCTCGACACGCTCAAGACCCTGAAGATCGCGGTCGCTTACCGCTACAAAGGGAAGACGTTCACCCACTTCCCGCATTCGATCGAGGTCCAGAGGGGGAT
>Ga0209573_1002112_pt1 | contig 26849 bp, 13 predicted proteins | sample TNRBio252014_DNA_FD_185870 | JGI IMG/M metagenome (GOLD analysis project Ga0209573, IMG submission 185870) | Wastewater treatment Type I Accumulibacter community from EBPR Bioreactor in Madison, WI, USA - TNR Reactor_6/25/2014_ DNA (SPAdes)... | ecosystem: Engineered > Bioreactor > EBPR >... | reverse complement strand
GGATTGGTCGGTGACCTATAACCAAATCAGGCCTCATGAAAATCTGGGGTATTTAGCCCCTATGAACTATGAAACTTTAAACATGGATTTCTACTTTTACCCGGTTGCAGCTTAGGGGAAGCGTACACCTCCACCATCACACAGGATAAGTATGGGCTGGCTTTTATCGTACCGGCTGCATCCATGTTTATGCCACCACCTTCGAATACATTCCGCACTAAATTCTGCTGTGTCGCCTGAACTGCCAATGAACATATATCCTTCATTTAGGCCCAAGTCGTAAATTCCTTGTGGTACGATTTTACCCGTGGCAAAACTATTAAAATCATGGTCGTAACAGGCTATCTTCCCATCTGCAAGCACATTGCCTGGGCGGTAAAAAGCCCCCAAATACTCTTTCTTTTTCGCATCTATGCTCAACACAGCATGCCCGCGAGAGAGATGGTAACGCTTCAGACCTTTTATCCGTTTAAACTGATCATTACGACCTTCGACCTCTTTCATCACCTTGTATTTAGACATTTTTCGCTTGCCCAAATCGGCCTTCGATAATAACCTATATACAACCTCCCGGCATACCTTGATCCCTTTTTCTGATATTTTATTACGGATCTCCTCAATGTTCAAATACGTCCATCGAGTCCCCGTAACCGGACAGCCAGCAGTATGCGAATCAATTACTTCGTCAAACTTCCTTGTCAACTTCGGCTCGCATACTTCTTTGCGCCGACGACCTCCGCCATGCTTACGAATCCGACCTGTCAGAAAATTTTTTTTTCAAATTCATCCAATCCTGATTGGATCGTCTTTTCGGAAACCTTGAACAACCGAGAAATGTAAGCCACTCCGCCATGACCCAGTTTTTGCGCCTCAATGGCTGCGTAATGACGACGGTCTTTCTCGTTCAGGCTCTCATACATATAGAGCATGTTTTCCTCAATTTCTTCACTGTAAGGAAATTCTATTTTTTTCATCCCCAAATTTAATACCTTACAGGTAAAACGGAAAGTTATTTACGACACGTTCCTTAACCCCGAATCGTAATTCGGGGCTATTCACCTTCAACCCTTATCAGGGTTTTATACGGTCGCGTGCTTCTCCGATACTGCTGAACATTGGCTGTGACATAGCAACTGCTCCCAGGTTGCATCAGCACTATGTGCCCTATGTGAAAACCACTATGTGATCTATTGTGGTAAAAAAAAGTCTATATGGTAAAAAACGATGTGGTGAAACACTACCGCACCAAATCCGCCACCGCCTTCACCCACCTCGGATCATCATTCAAACTCGGCACCAGATCCACCGTTTCGCCGCCCATTTTTTCGAACTCTTCCTGGTATTCATCGCTGATTTCAACGATGGTTTCTAAACAATCAGCCACGAAGGCGGGACTGAAAACGAGCAGGCGTTTGGCGCCTTTTTTGGCTTGTTCTTCGAGGATAGTGGTGGTGTAGGGCTGCACCCAGGGATCGCGGCCAAGGCGGCTTTGAAAAGAGGTCGTGTAGCTGCCGGGCTGGAGGTTCAGCTTGGCCACGAGCGCGCGGGTGGTGGCGTGGCATTGCGCCGAATAGCAAAACTGGTTCACCGGACCGATGCTTTGGCAGCAATTTTTTTGTTGCAGGCAGTGGTTAAAATCGTCCGCTTTGCGCATCTGGCGCTGCGGCAGACCGTGGTAGCTGAACAGGATATGGTCGTAGTTAGAAAGGTCGAATTTGCGGGCGTTGTCGGCAAAAATTTCGATCATCGGCTCGTAGTCGTAAAACGAATTGATGAACCGGACGGGCGGAATGGCGTTTCTTTTGGCCAAAATGCGCATCACTTCTTCGTACACCGAACCCGTGGAAGCCGAAGCGTATTGGGGGAACATCGGAAAAACCACAATTTCCGACACCTGTTGTTGCAGCAGTTTTTCAATGGCGGAGGCGATGGAGGGACTTTGATATCGCATGGCCAATTCCACCACGTAGCCTTCGCCCAACTCGTATTTCAGCCCTTCAGCCACGCGGTTGCCGTAATACTTCAGCGGAGAGCCGTTTTCGGTCCACAACTTCTGATACAGTTTGGCCGATTTCCCGGAACGGAACGGCACGATGATGCCGCGCACCAGCAATTGGCGGCCAAGCCAGGAAATATCAATCACCCGCCGGTCGAGCAGGAATTGTTTCAAATAGCGGTAGACTGCGCTGCGGGTCGGCGCGTCGGGCGTTCCGAGGTTGACGAGCAGGATGCCTTTTTTGCCGAGTTGGGACATTGCTTGAGTTTCGATGATTTAAGTCTGGGAAACAGCACAGGAGCCGTAGTTGTTCAGCTTTGAATGTTTTTTTCGTGAAGGTGCTGTTTTAAGGTTAAAGTAAAAAAGCTTGTCCCGCCGTAACTTGTCCCGTATAGTGGCAGCGGGGGCGTTGGGTTGGGCGACCGCGAGGGGCGCCCCTACTGGCGGGTGTTGTCCAACACCTTGCATTCCACCCGGCGGTTCTTTTTCCAGCCTGCTTCTGTTCTGCTGCGGTTACGGTGGTGGCATAAACCCGAACCAATACCTCATTGGATTTTGGGGATGGTTTTGTGGCCTCATTCAGGTGAAGCACTTCCGGCGCACCGTATTGGACATATTCAATGGCTTGCATACTAATTTGTGTTTTGATGATGAATTATTTCAAAGCACAAAATTAGTGGCGCCTTTTTCCAATCTCGTTGACTTGGGTTAAGAAGTAAAAACCCCCATCGCCTCCCCAACAATCCATCCCCCCGTCCACGCCGCCTGAAAATTGAAGCCGCCGGTCACCGCGTCAATATCCAGCACTTCGCCGGCAAAATATAGTCCAGGTAACAACTTACTTTCAAACGTTTTGAAATTCACTTCGCGCAGACTAACGCCACCCGCCGTCACAAATTCCTCTTTGAAGGTGCTTTTCCCGCTGACGCGGAAACGCCCTGCCGTGAGTTCCGTGAGCAACGCCGAGAATTGCTGCTTGTTCAGATCGGCCCATTTTGTTTCAGGAAGAATATTAGCAGCGGTAACTAAACTCCGCCATAGTCTCGAAGGCAGGCTCAGCACAGGATGCGGAAAAACCTGCTTTCGGGCTTCGGTTTTGCGGCAGCTTTCAAGTGCTGTTTTTACGGCGTCGGGTGATTGGCCCGTCCAGTTCACCAATAGGTAGAAGTCGTAGTTCCGATCCGCCAGCAGGCGGGCGCCGTAGGCGGAAAGCCGCAAAATCGCAGGCCCACTCATGCCCCAGTGCGTAATGAGCAAAGGGCCGGCGTCGTTGAGCTTTTCGCCTTCTATGGCCGTTGTGGCATTCGGAACCGAGATGCCTTCCAACCCCAGAATCCGCGGGTCTTTGATGTTGAAAGTGAACAGGGAAGGCACAGGCGGCACGATCGTATGCCCCAATTCGCGCAGCCATTCCCACACGGCGGTGCTGCTGCCGGTTGCCAGCATCAGTTTGTCCGCGTAAAGCGTCTGGTCTTTGGTGTGAATGATCCAGGCGGGTTGTTCGTCGGAAGGCGGCGCGATGCGATCCACGCGCTGTTGCAAAAAAACCTTCACCCCGGCCTTTCGGGCGGCATCCCAGAGGCAATCCATGATGGTTTGGGAGTTGTCGGTCACGGGGAACATCCGACCGTCGGCTTCGGTTTTGGTGCGCACGCCGCGTTGTTCAAACCAGGCAACCGTGTCGGCGCAACCAAAGCGGTGGAAAGGCCCGAGCAATTCGCGTCCGCCGCGGGGGTAGCGCTTGATGAGTTCAGCCGTGTCGAAGCAGGCGTGCGTGACGTTGCAGCGCCCGCCGCCGGAGACTTTCACTTTGCCCAGCGCTTCTTTTCCGCGTTCCAGGATGACCACTTCCGCATCCGGATTTACTTCCGCGCAGCGGATGGCGGCGAAAAAACCTGCGGCGCCCCCGCCGATGATCACAATCCGTTTGATTTTATTCTTCATTTTCAGGCAGTATACACTACTTAGTGTCCGGTCCTTCCAGCCGTGTCTGTTCTTTAGAGTTCGAGAGCAAGGCACGTTCGACCCCAAAAACGGGAGTCCCGCCGGGCGGGATGACCGATTTTGGGGTCGAGCGTAACGCAGCTATCGGACTATAAAAACAGACACTATCCGTTTTTCAAAAGCTCCTCTATGCTGTTCCGGCTCACCGAATGGTAGCCCGGTTTTGCTTTTTCAAAAATCTGCCGGGCCGTTTCAACCTGTCCGGTTTCTTTAAACGCTTTGTAAATTGGCGTCAGGAAACGCCGGCGCCCCACTTCCACAAGGAACGCTTCAATATCGGGCAAAATGCTTTGCGCATACCCGCGCCGGATGGCCACTTCGTACCAGGCCGCCCGGATTTCTGCATTGCCGGAACGGGTGAAATTGAAACGCTGATCAATCGCGCTCAGGGTAGCAACAGACACGGTTTCCGGCAGGTGCTTGATGTAATGCACCCATTCGTGCGAAGTCCAGCCCGTGGTTTGTTGTTGGGAAGGCGGCGCACCTTTTGCCACCGACTCCACTATTTCCAGCCGGTTGGAAACGGGCTTGGGGGCGTTGGCCGGAAGGCCCGGCTGATACACCCACTCGGCTACATTGACGTCCGCCTGGTGTTTATCCAACAGGTTTTTTTTCAGATAGACCAAAAAATCCTCAGTGGTCATTGTCTTAAAAGCGTGTTCTTTAAAATAGGCCACCAAAAAAGCATCGAAATTGGCGCGTCCCACCTTTTTTTCCAGCAGGTGCAAAAACAGGGCGCCTTTCTGATAGGCAATATTTGTGACGCCTTCGTCGGGGTCGCGGTCTTTGAGGTCGAGCTTGAGGCGCGTATCGGGGTTGGTTTCGCCCATCTCCCTGATTTCGTTTTCTAATTCGCCATACTCGAGCAAAGCCAGCATATTGGTATAATTGATCCCGTAAACCTCTTCCATGATGCGCCGTTCAAAATAGACGGTGAAGCCTTCGTTGAGCCAGAAATCGTTCCAGTTGGCGTTCGTCACCAAATTGCCCGACCAGGAGTGCGCCAGTTCGTGCGCCACGAGCGATACCAGACTGCGGTCGTGCGCGATGACGGTTGGCGTGGCGAAGGTCAATCGCGGATTTTCCATCCCACCGAAAGGAAATCCGGGGGGCAGCACCAGCAGGTCGTATCGCCCCCAGACATAAGGGCCATAGAGCGATTCGGCGGCTGTGACCATTTTTTCCATATCGGTAAATTCCCAAACGGCGTCGGCCAACACGCCAGGTTCGGCATATATTCCGGTGCGGGCGCCAACCGACTCAAAGGCAAGGTCGCCGACGGCTAAAGCAATCAGGTAGGAGGGAATGGGTTGTTCCATGCGAAAGTGGTATTTGCCATCGGCCGTGCGCTGTTGGGGGTTTTCGGCGCTCATTACCGCCATCATGTCTTTGGGTGTTTCGATGGTGGCATTATACGTAACGCGGATGCCGGGACTGTCCTGACACGGAATCCAGGTGCGGGTGAGGATGGCCTGGCCTTGTGTGAACAGAAAAGGCCGCTTTTTGCCTGCTGTTTGCGGCGGATCCAACCAGCCGAGCGCTGCGGATTCCGGGCGCGTGGCGTAATGAATGGTGACAATATCGGTTTGTGGTTTGAGGTACACGTTCAGGGCGCTTCCAAAAACGGGATGCAGTTCTGAAAGCGTCCAGGTCGTCTCTTTTTCGGCAGCACCGATGGTGACTTTTTGAATATCGAGGTCGCGGGCATCGAAGGTGATCATCAGCGCACTGTCCTTGGCAGCAATAGTCCAGCGGGCATAGCCGGAAAGGATTTTGCGGTCAAAATCTACCTTGAGGTTCAGGTCGAGGTGTTTGGCAACGGCTTCTTCCGGTTTGGAAAAACTATGGGGGTCAGAAGGTTTGGGCGCGACCACGTCAATTTCATTCTGCCGGCATTGGGTGCTGATTGCAAGCAGGAAAAGCATTAAAATTGTTTTGATTTTGCTCATAGCAATGTTTTGATTTTTTGTTAATATCCTTCTGCGTTTGCGGTCAGTTTTTAAAGGTGAACAATCGAACCACCAAACATACGCCGGAGCCGCGAATAATTACCACACGGAATGATTGTGCATTGAAAAAAATGCGCTTCATTTGCAGCAAAAATAAATCCATTATGATTAAGAAACTTTTCCTTGGCCTGGCGATCGCCGGCGTATGTTCATTCTTCACGGCTGCTACGGCTCAGCCGGGTATGGGCCCCAAGCGCACCATCACCGTTTATGGAACCGCTAAAAAAAACGTGGAGGCGGATGAGATTCAACTCAGCGTCAGCATTCAGGAGTACAACGACGACAGTGGCCTGCGCATTGGTTTGAAAGAATTAGAACCGCGCCTGCTTAAAGCGGTGAATGATGCCGGGATTTCAAATGCAGATATCCGGGTTGACAACATCAGCGGCTACGGCTCTTACAGCATGGAAGGACAAGGATTCCTGGCTTCCAAAAATTTCCTGATCAAAGCCAAAAACATGGCGGTGGTGAACCAGTTGATCGGCAAATTGGGCGATTCCGGCGTATCCAGCGTGAACACCATGTACTTCTCACATTCCCAAACGGATACGTATCTGCGCGACCTCAAGGTGCAGGCGCTGAAAAATGCCCGCGAAAAAGCAGAATTGTTGCTGCGCGCCAGCAATGAGAAGCCGGGCAAAGCCATTAATATTGAAGACATGGAAGATTTGAACAACCCGATGTATCCGGGCGGCGGCCCCCTTGCTTATAGCACACAGGCCGGCGACGCCAAGCCGATGATGAAAGAAATCGGGTTGATCCCGGTCGGCCTGACGGCTTCTATAAAAGTGACGTTTGAGATTGAGTAGAGGTTGGTTGATTGGTTATTTGTTACTGGTTACTGGTTATTGGTGTGTCCCAGTAACCAGTAACAAATAACCAGTAACCAAAATTTATTGCGGTAAATACTGCTTCATCAGCACCAACTGCCCCAAATGGTACACATCGTGGTGCACCAAACCATGCAGCAGCACCGAAAACGTATGTTTTTTGCCGGGCACGATTTCCTGCATCCGTTCGTCGGCCATCGCTTCCAGCAGCCCCAGCAGTTCGTGTTGGGAAGCCTCCAGCCGCACCATAATTTCCGGCCAGTTTTCGGCGGTCACCACCGGAAAATTTTCTTCTTCCAGCACTTTGTAATCGGCGTCTCCTTCGAGTTTGGCAATGGCGTATTCGCGCCAGGCTAAGATATGCCCCGCCAATTCGCCGACGGAATGGCTCTCCGCGAGTCGCCGCGAAGCAAATTCTGCAGGAATGTCCCGCAGGACTTCCATGACCGCAGGCCCGTGCCAGGCTTCGCCGTCAAAGGTGCGCCGGAATTGATCAATGAGGTGGGTGCGTGGTGATTGCATGGTTGTTTTGCTTTTGTTTGCGGGCGGATCAAATGTAGGTTTTTTTTGGGAATTTTGGAGAGGCGATTTCGGCTGTTTGCAACGCTGCTGATGGTTATGTTACGCTTGCTCGCTACACGGCTGTCACTCTAATGTAGTCAACTTAAGGAATCATAACCACGAAGTGGTTGAAGTTGAATAGCCCCCGATGCAATCGGGGGAGAGGGATGAGCGAAAGGTAATGCCCAACCCCAAAAGGGGTTGAATGTCAATACGCTACATCCCATTTTTAACATTCAACCCCTTTCGGGGTTGGTTCCCTTCCCCACTTCCACCTTTCCCCGAATTGCATTCGGGGCTATTCAAATTTGACCCTTTCAGGGTCGTTTACGTCGTTAAGTTGACGACATTAGGCTGTCACTCCCGCCGGGAGTCTGCGACAGGCGAACGGTTGTTTATCGTTTTGATAATATTTGTTTATAGATTAGCCAGGGGCTAAAGTATTTTGGAGATGCAGAAAAAGTGGGATAAATTTGACTTCAAAACAAACACCATGAGCCAGGCAGGGGTTGAAGCAATCGAAAATCGGGCAGTCCGGGTCAGTGAACTCATTGAGGAGATTATCCAGATAAATGAATTGTTAATGCTTCACAAACAGCATGATGCGCATGATTACGAGATGGAACAATATTTGCACCGGCGGTTGGGATTTGCAGGGGAATTGAATGGGCTGCTAAAGCCGTATCAGATTAGGGTTGTGTTTGAGGGATGATTTTTTTACCCGATGAGGAGAACCACATACCGACAAGCAGCCTTTCTCCCGTCGCAGACTCACTGCCGGGAGTAGCAACCCGACGGTGAGCCGTAATGTACTGCCAACTGCCAACTAAAGTCCTGCCAACTACTTCCCCAAATACCCTTCCATCACATTCATCACCCCCCGCAGCGGAATGCGCAACCACTCCGGCCGGGCGTTCATCTCGTAGCTCACTTCGTAGATCGCTTTTTCCAGCATGTACGTGCGCAGCAACAACTGGACGTCTTCTTCTATGGACGGGATGAAGCTGTTGCCGGCGGCGCGATCCAAGTAGGCGGTGAGGTAGAAGCGGCTGACGTAGTGGAACCACTGGTGCGCCCATTGTTCCAGCAGGGCCATGTCATCTTTGCGGTAGTTTTGGTTCAGCAGCAATTGGCCGTAAGCGGCGTAGTGGAACGAGCGGATCATGCCCGCCACGTCCTTGAACGGCGTTTTTTTCAGGCGGCGCTCGCTGATGGAGTGCATCGGTTCGCCTTCAAAATCAATGATGAAGTAATCGCGGCCATTGAACAGCACCTGGCCGAGGTGGTAATCGCCGTGGATGCGGGTTTTGTAGGCTTCGATTTTGCGGCTGTAAATTTCGTTGAAACAATTCAGGATGTCTTCGCGCAGGTCGAGCGCCGCGCGGGCTTCGCGGGCCACGTGTTCGGGCAGGTTTTTCAGGCGGTCTTCCAGCGCGCTGAAGGTTTCGCTCACCAATTTCCGGTGGCCGGAGTAGATGGAGCGCTGGTAGTGTTGCGTAAAGCGCTCGGGCGCGAAAGCTTTATCTTCTTCGCTGGCTGTGGACAAGGCGATGTGCATTTCGGCGGTCCGGCGGGCCAGCAAGGTCACGCGCTCGTACGCTTCGGCGCCGATGAGCGTTTGCAGCGTTTCCGGCAGGTCTTCAATATAGAGCCGGTCGCGGTGGACGAGTTCCGGCAAGACCTGGGCTTTATCCCCCAGCAGGAGCACCTGCTCATAAAAGCGGCTCAACGTTTCCAGCATACTGGTCCAGGCTTCGCCCTGGTTGGGGATTTTATTTTGGAGCAATCCAAGAATGATATAGGATTTTTCCACCCGGTCTTCCAACTGGATACCGCCGCTGTAGCGCGGAGAGTTGGCAAAATTGGTTTTTTCCGACAAAAAGCGCACCAACTCTAAGTCGGGGTTGATGTCCGTATCCAACTTGCGGTAAATCTTGAAAAAGAACTGGTTGTTGTAAATCACAGAAGTATTGCTCTGCTCCGCCCGCAGGATTTCGGAAGCAATGTCCACCTTTTCTACCTTGAGTTCCTGCAACATCCGCCCCGGCTCGAAGTGCAGCGCCCCGTCTGTGACCGGCACCGAAGCGGCATTGCGGATGAGCCAGAACAGTTCGTTGCGGAACGATTCTTCGTAAATGGCATCTATTAAAATCCCTTCTTTATCCGGCGTTTTGAGGTAACAAATTACGCTTTTTGGCTCGTTTTTCAGAAAGCGCAGCATGTCTTCCGGGTTGGTGAGGAAAAGCACCGGCAGGAAATAAGTTTCCGGAAGGCCGTCTGTGTAGCGGGTTTCCACATTCACTAAGTAGGCGATTTCGTCGTCTACCGTGATGGCCGGTGCGCGGCGGGTGCTCAGGGCGACAATTTTTTTCGATTTCCCGCCAAACCAGCGACAGGCCCGCATGTAGTTGGGCAATACCCGTTTTTCAAAACTGCGCCGGGCAGCATAAGTTTGGAAAAAGTCTTTCCAGGCCACCTCAACCTCCAGCGAAGGAATGGCGCGCTCTTTTGGAACGTCGTCCTTTTCTTCGCTCTGTTCAATCAGGAACCAGTAGTAGCCATAAGGCCCGATGGTGAATTTATAGTCGTCTTCGCTGATTTCAAAAAATCGGTTCTGACTAAAAATTTCAACCGGTTGCACCCCTTTGAAGCGCTTCATGTCCAACGAAACCGCTTGCGAAAACTTGGACAGGTTGCACACCACGAGGATGCTTTCTCCTTCGTAGGAACGCACAAAACTGAGAATTTTGCTGTTGTCCGACTCCAGAAACTGGATACTGCCCCAGCCAAAAGCTTTCAACCGCTTGCGCATGGCGATGATGTTTTTCATCCACCACAGCAGCGAAGCCGTGTTGCTGTTTTGGTTGTCCACATTCACCGTTTCGTAGCGGTACATGGGGTCTCGGATGACCGGCAGGAACAATTTTTGAGGATTGGCCTCCGAAAAACCGGCGTTCTGGTTAGCATTCCACTGCATCGGAGTGCGCACACTGTTGCGGTCGCCGAGGTAGATGTTGTCGCCCATCCCGATTTCATCGCCGTAATAAATAACGGGCGTGCCCGGCAGCGAAAACAGCAGGCTGTTGAGCAGCTCAATTTTGCGGCGGTCATTGCCCAGCAGCGGCGCTAAGCGGCGGCGGATGCCTTCGTTGACTTTGGCGCTGGTGTCCTGCGCAAATACTTTATACAGGTAGTCGCGTTCCTCTTCCGTCACCATCGAAAGGGTGAGGTCGTCGTGGTTGCGCAGGAAAAGCGCCCATTGGCTGCTGTCGGGAATAGAAGGCGTTTGCAGCATGATGTCGGTCACCGGATAGCGGTCTTCGGCTTGCAGCGCCACGTACAACCTCGGCATGAGCGGGAAGTGGTAGTTAAGATGGCACTCATCCCCTTTTCCGTAATACTCGGCGGCGTCTTCCGGCCAAAGGTTGGTTTCCGCCATCAGGATTTTACCCGGGTGACGGCGATCCACATGGCGCCGAAGTTCCCGCAGGTAATCGTGTACTTCCGGCAGGTTTTCACAATCCGTGCCTTCGCGCTGGAAAATGAATGCAATGGAAGTGAGGCGCAGGCCATCTACGCCCATATCGAACCAATAGTCTATGACTTTGCGGATTTCCTCGCGCACCAACTCATTGCGGTAGTTCAAATCCGCCTGGTGGCTGTAAAAACGGTGCCAGTAGTAAGCTTGCGCAGCGTTGTCCCATTCCCAGTTCGAGGTTTCATAATCGTTGAACAGGATGCCGGCTTCGCTGTACTTATCCTGACTGTCGCTCCACACGTAAAAATCGCGTTCCGGTGATCCTGCCGGCGCTTTTCGGGCGCGTTGGAACCACTCGTGCGTCGTGGAGGTGTGGTTCATCATCACATCTATGACGATGCGGAGGCCGCGCTTGTGGGCTTCGTCGAGCAGGCGCCGGAAGGTTTCCAGCGTGCCGTATTCGGGGTGGACATCGCAATAATCGGAAATATCGTAGCCATCGTCTTTCAACGGCGAAGGATAGAACGGCATGAGCGACAGGCAATTCACGCCCATGTCTTCCAGATAATCCAATTTTTGAATCAGTCCTTCAATGTCGCCGATGCCATTGCCGCTGCTGTCGTAGAAAGAGCGAATGTGGAGCGCGTAGAAGATGCCGTCTTTGTACCAGTGAGTTTGGTTCTGCGTTTTTTCAGCCATGAATGCACGGTTTGTTTTCGTGCCAAAAAAGTACAGCTTTTCGCAAAAACAAAAGAATCTTTTTTTTCATAACGTTTTTACAAACCTGAATTTGTCAGATTTCCGGTTTGCCAAAACCTGCTTCTCAATTACGGTTGGATTGAAATCGCTATTGGTATTTTCGTATTTTTGCCTGACAAACATCGCAATCCAATACATGAGGCAAAGCAAAATAACAAGTTGTGTGGCAGCACCCAAATGGGTATACTTCCTGTTGTTTTCCTTTTTTTGCAGTTGGTTATCCGCTCAAAACGCACCTGCCTTTTCGGGTTCAGGGACGCCCTTCATCCGCAACTATCCTCCCGGCGAATACGGAGGCCACAACCAAAATTGGGGCATTATTCAAGATCATCGCGGAGTAATTTATTTTGGCAACAGCCACGGTTTGATGGAATACGATGGCGTTTCCTGGAACCTCACGACAATCCCTAATGCCAGAATTGCCCGCTCTTTGGCCATCGGCGCAGATCAGCGCATTTTCGTAGGAGGATACGGCGAAATCGGATACATGACGCCCAATGCAACGCACGAATTGCAGTTTGTTTCCCTGTTGCCGCAGCTTGAGGAACGCTACCGCGACTTCACGGATGTGTGGCAAACCCTGAGTACGCCGGAGGGCATTTATTTTGTCACAAACAAATACCTCTTTCGCTGGAACGGAGAAAGTATGCGTGTATGGCAGCCCCGCACCGCTTTCAATTCCGGTTTTTGGGTCAACGACCAGTTTTATATCCACCAGGCAGAAACAGGGCTGATGCAGCTTACCGGCGACGCGCTGCAACTCGCGCCACAGGGGGAAAATCTGGTCAATGAGCGCATCAAAGCCATGCTTCCTTTTACCCGCCAGGGGCAAAAATGCATCCTGATCGCTACACAAAGCAATGGGTTGTTTTTGTACGATGGCGCTTCCATCACGCGCTTTGCTACGGAAGTTGACGAACTGCTTCGCCAGGCTTCTGTTTTTTGCGCCATCCGCTTATCCAATGGCCAATACGCCTTAGGGACGATGCAACGCGGAATTGTGATCATAGATGCGGCAGGAAAACTCCGGAATCACCTTGAGGAAGCCGGAGGGCTGCAGGATGATGCGGTGTTGTCTTTGTATGAAGACCGGCAACGCGCACTCTGGGCCGGGATGCAAGTGGGCCTTGCGCGGGTGGAAACGGGCAGCCCGTTGCGTTATTTTGACGAAAGGGATGGCATCCGGGGCAGTATCTGGGACATGCTGCGCTACGAGGGGCGCCTTTATTTTGCCAGCATCATGGGCCTGTTTTATTTAGATGAAAAAACAGGCGCCTTCAGGCAGGTAACAGAAGTTTCTTCCCAATGCTGGACGCTCCTTCCTTTTGGAAAATCTTTATTAGCGGGGGCTTTTGAAGGTGTCTTTGAAATCAGCGGAGGGCAGGTTCGGCGCATCTCTGATGATTTTACGTTTTCGCTGCATCGCTCGCAACAGGATCCCCGCCGGGTTTTTGCCGGGCTGCGCAAAGGCATAAAATCATTTTACGTGGAGGGCGACCAATGGCGCGACGAGGGCTATTTCGAGGGGATAGACCAGGAGGTTCGGCATATTTATGAAACGCCCGGTGGAAAGCTCTGGCTCATTGATTATTTCAGCGGCCTCACCCGGATGGATTTTTCCGGAGGCTATACCCGCCAGCCTAAAATCACCCGATTCGATACCCGGCACGGCCTTCCGATCATTGATCGGGTCATCGCGTTGCCAACCGACCGGGGGCTGCGTTTTGCCACGTTAAAAGGCGTTGTGGCATTTGATGAATCTTCGCAGCGCTTTTATCGCGATTCTACCTTGATACAGGAGCTTCCTAACCCGACGATTCCCTTATTTGCTGCCGCCCGCGACCAAAGCGGAAACCTGTGGCTCGTGTCTGACGACAGCAAACAGTCGGGAGTGGCCCGACGCCAGGCTGAAGGTACTTTTACCTGGGATCAAACCCTTTTTTTGCGCATTGCCCAAATGCCGGGTTTCAGCGTTTATCCTGACCCTTTGTATGAGCAGGTGACCTGGATAGGCAGCACCGACAAGGTAGCGCGCTACGATGGCAGCGTGCCTTCCAACCACGCGGTGGACTTCCCTACCCTGCTGCGCGAGGTGGTCGCCAACGGAGACTCTATCCTTTATGCCGGCGCAGAAGTCAAGGCCGATTATCAGCTTAAGCTGGCTTATGCCTATAATTCCCTCCGTTTCCGGTATGCCGCTCCCAGCTTCGATGATGAATCGAAAAATGAGTATCAATACCAGTTGGAAGGGTACGACAAAGACTGGTCGCACTGGAACACCGAAACCTATAAAGACTACACCAACCTGCCGCCGGGCAAGTACCGCTTTTTGGTGCGCGCGCGCAATATTTATGGACATATTGGCACAACAGCAGTTTTCAACCTGCATGTTTTGCCGCCGTTCTACCGAACCTGGGGGGCATATTTGTTGTACCTGCTGCTCATAGCGGGAGCGGGCTACAGGCTATGGCAATTGGTGTTGCAACGCATGAGGCAGAAGCAGCTTCAGGAAATGAAGCAATTAGAATTCAATAAATTAAAAGAGTTGGACGAGTTAAAATCCCGCTTTTTTGCCAACATTACCCACGAATTCCGCACGCCGCTGACCCTGTTGATCGGGCCGGCAGAACATGCCCTGAACCGTTTGCCCGACATGGGCGCCGACGACCTCCGGGGCGTTCTGCTCAATGTGCGCCGCAATGGCTACCGTTTGCTGAATCTTGTGAACCAACTGCTGGATCTGTCGCGGCTCGAAGCCGGCAAGCTGCGGCTTGCTCCCGTCAATGGCGACTTCGTGGCTTTTCTGCGCTATCAGGTAGAATCCTGTCATTCTTATGCCGAAACCCGCCGGATAAAGATGGCGTTCGAGAGCGATATTCCCGAATTAGAAATGGCGTTCGATCCCGAAAAAATTCAAACCATCATCGTCAATCTGCTGTCGAATGCCCTCAAATTCACACCCGAAGGCGGGCACATTGAATTAAAAATGACCACCAATAACTTACCACCGGACGAATCTTCCCAAATTATACTTCAAATCAGCGATACCGGCAGCGGTATTCCGGCGGATGAATTGAACCGGGTATTCGATCGTTTTTATCAGGTAGACAACTCAACAACCCGCCGGGGGGAAGGCGCCGGCATCGGTCTGGCAATGGTGCAGGAATTGGTCAAACTCATGCAAGGCTCCATTCATGTGACAAGCACCCCCGGAGAGGGTACAAGCTTCATGATCGCCTTGCCCTACACCCCGCCGCAACAACAATTACAAGCACTCGACCCTGCATCGGGCCATGAAGAGAAGCTCCTGATGGCCGGTCAATTGGCCGCTCTGTCAAAAGACGGGCAGTTTGCTGAGGACACCGCTGCATACTCGGCCACGCCTCCTTCGTCCCTGCCTCAATTGCTGATTATTGAAGACAACCCCGATGTCGTGGCTTACCTCAAAACCTGCCTTGAGGGTGCGTACCAATTGGAGATCGCATACAATGGGAAGACCGGCATCGAAAAAGCGCTCAACAACATTCCCGACCTGATCATCAGCGATGTGATGATGCCCGAAAAGGATGGCTACGAAGTATGCGACACCTTAAAAAACGACGAACGCACCAGCCACATTCCGATTATTCTGCTTACCGCAAAAGCCGACAGCGCCTCCAAAATTGCAGGGTTGCGGCGCGGCGCTGATGCCTATTTGCCCAAACCTTTTGACCTGGAAGAACTGCTCGTTCGTTTGGAAATGTTGCTGGAAAGGCAAAAACGAATGGCGGTCTATTTTGCAAAAAAATCCGAAACGGGCGCGGAAGCCGAAATGCCGGAACCCCAGGAAGCCTACGATATCGAGGACGTTTTTATTAGCAAGGTTCGGCAGATCATCGAAGCAAACCTGGCAGACTACGACTTTGCCATGCCCCAGCTTTGCCAAATATTGAGCATGAGCAGGTCCCAACTGTTGCGAAAAATGAAAGCCTTAGTGGGCATATCGCCTTCTGATTTCATCCGCTTACACCGCCTGCAAAAGGCCAAAACGATGCTCGACACCAGCGACCTGACGGTGTCTGAAGTCGCCTACGAGGTCGGCTACAAAGACGTTTCGCATTTTTCAAGGTCATTTCGGGAGATGTTTGGGGTTTCGCCCAGCCAGAACAACAAGTAGCTATCCCAATGCTGCGAATATGCCAAAGATTGCTGCGAATCGGCATGGCATTCATGGAGGACTCCTGCAATTTTGTGGCTAAGAATTTTCAGGAATCAATCCGATCCTGAATCAACTAAATCTCCGCTATGCTACACGACCGACCCGCTGTCGGGCGCTGCCTGTTATTGGCTGCTCTCGTAATATTGACCACGGCGAATCTTTACGCGCAAGACGTGGAAGGTGTCGTCAAATCCCTCAAAAACATTCGCCGGCAACCGCTCCAAATCAGCGGCGGGTTAAACCTTTACAGCAATTTTTATCATTCGGATGGCATCGAAGCGCGGCGCGATGCGTTGCAATGGCGGGCGCTGGCCAACCTGAATCTCAGCTACCTCGGGATAGACGCCCCGTTTTCCTTAGCTTTTTCCGACGCCAACCAGCAGTTCAATCTGCCTGCCTACACCTTTGTGGGCATCAGTCCGGGCTACAAGTGGGCGCGCCTGCACCTCGGCGACCGCAGCCTGAATTTCTCCAAATACACGCTGAACAACATCAACTTCAAAGGCGCCGGGTTTGAATTGCGTCCCGGTCGTTTATATGTGGCGGGTATGTATGGGCAGTTGCGGCGGGCAGTAGCCGAAGATTTCAACAGCCAGCAAATGCTCGACCCGGCTTACCGGCGCACCGGACAAAGCCTGAAAGTGGGCTATAGTGGTACCAAATCCGAGTTCAACCTGATTTATTTTGCGGCAAAAGACGACCCCAACTCGATTATTCAGCCACTTACCCGGGTGATTTTGCCTTCGGAAAACATCGTTGTCAGTGCCAGCGGGAAGCAACAATTGGGCAAACGGGTAAATCTGGAAGCCGAAGTCGCTCGCAGTGGCCTCAACCGCGACGTGCGATCCGAGCCGCTGCCCAATCCCAAAAGTGAGCAAAATTTCTTAGGTTTATTTAACCCTACTTCTTCGCTGATCACCGGAACCGCATACCGCGCAAAACTGAATTTTGTCATCAAAGGATTCAACCTGAACACGGGCTACGAACGCATCGAGCGGGGTTTCCAAACCTTGGGCGCGCTGTTTTTTCTCAGCGATGCAGAATACCTGACCCTGGGTTTTTCGCGGTCATTTTTCAAAAACAAGCTGAGTTTGTTTGCAAATGGCGGCCAGGAACGCACCAACTTAGACGATTTTGAGCGCAATGGCACCCGCCGGTTGGTGGGGTCTTTCAATGCGGCGTACAATCCTTCCAAAAAATGGGGATTCAATGCTTCCTATTCCAATTTCCAGAATACCACCAAAATTCGGGCGCTGACGAATCCCGACGCTTTAGTGGACAGCATCATTTTGGCGCAAGCCACCCAAACGGCCAGCTTCTCCGCCATCCACTATTTAAATAATGGCAATGAAAGGCCCTCCTCCCTTTCGTTTTTCCTGACCTATCAGGCCGCCAACAGCATAGTAGACGATGTCGTGCAACCCGACGCAGAATCCCGTTTTCTGAATGGTAGCCTGATTTACGCCTATTCGATCACCGACCAGGACCTGAGGCTGAGCGTGGCGCTGAACGCCAACCAGACCCAATTGGTCAACGTAGATAATTTTGTACTCGCGCCAACGCTGGGGCTTACGAAAGGTTTTTTGAACAAACGCCTGCAAACCAACCTCCGCTTGGCTTACAATCAAATTTTTCAAAAAATCGGCGATAATAGTGCGGTCATAAACCTGAGTCTGGGCAGTAGCTGGCAATTGACCAAAGCGCATACCCTGGGCTTCAATACTACCCTGCTCAACCGCAGTGCCAGCGGACAAACCAACGATGGGTTTCTGGAATGGTACGGGCAGTTGATGTACGGGTATCGGTTTTTGACACAAGTGGGGGGAGCTAAATCCCAGCCCCCTAACCCCCAAAGGGGGAATAATTGATGATTGATGATTGATGAATGATAATTGAAAATGTGGGTTACGTAAACTTCGATTGAAATTCGAGTTCTACATCAAAAATCATCATTCATCAATTATCAATCATCAATAAAAAATAAGTTACCCATTCGTAGAATCAATCGGGTATGCCCTTCGAGGTTAGGGCTGAAAAATATTTATGATTATGAATCAGAGAACAGTTTTGAAATTCCTTGTGGCAATAATCTGCATAGCCGCACACCTAAAGATTCAGGCGCAGGCTTATCCGGTTTCGCTGATCGCGCAATCGGCGCCGCCGCATACGGGTAACTTAGCGGAACTTTCTTTCCCGGGCCGGATTGGCGCTTCCCTGATTCTGAACGACGCATTCGAGTTGTCTTATCAGGTGCGCATGACCGTTGTCATCGAAGGGCAGGGCATCCGGCTGACGACCAAACCGGATTTTCAGCCGCGGCCCATCACGCTTAGCTATGGCTTGCCGGTGCAGATTACCGGCGCCGACCTTGCGGAGTACTTAGACATCAACAACCTCAATTTTGAAGGGTATAGCAAGGAGCAATACCTGCAACAGGGAACCCTCCCGCCGGGCATTTATTCCGTCTGTATGCAGGCGTATGACTACGACCGGTCGAATGACGCGGCGGTGTCGAGGGAAAGCTGTACCGGCATTACCGTTTTCCTGCACGATCCGCCGGTGGTACTCTCCCCTATCGGGCAACAAACGCCCGTTTTCCCGCAAAACCTGGTGGTACAATGGCAACCCCGTCACGTGGGCGGCTTCCCGGTGGAATACACGTTGCAACTGTTTGAATTCGATGAAAACAATACCCTGACTCCGGATTTGCTGGTGCAGTTTAATCAGCCATTTTTAGAAAAAACGGTCAACAACCTCGGTACGAGTTTCGTCTCCACTGCCGATCCACTGCTGGAATTGGGGCGCCGCTACCTCATCCGGGTGCGGGCGCAAGACCTCACAATGCAGAACACGTTCCAAAACGACGGCTGGAGTGCGCCGGAATTTTTCACTTATGGAGAAGCCTGCACCGCGCCGGACAACATTACGGCAGAAGCCCTGAATGAAAGCAGTGCATTGGTGAGCTGGCAACCCAAACCAGGTTTCAACACCTACGTCGTGCGCTACCGGGAAGCCGGAACGTCGGAGGCCAACTGGTACGAAGACGAATCCATCCTGTCGGAACACACGATTGAAGGCTTGGTAGACGCCACAACTTACGAAATACAGGTGCAAACCTTGTGCAACGGCGAATACGAAGGCCAATATTCCCCATCTTATGAAATCACCACCGATTCCATAGAATTTGATACGGCTTTGTTCGACTGTTCGTCCATGGACACCCTGATTCCACCTGCCAATGCAATTGCCATAGAAGCTTTAGCGTATGGCGATGTAGTGCGCGTAGGCAATTTTCAAATGCGCCTGACGGAAATAGCACCGTCCGAAGAAACAGAAGGCGGTTGGGACGGCTCCGGCCAAATCCGGGTGCCCTGGCTGTTTGGCAAAAAGTTAATCTGTACCTTCAGCGGCTTGATGGTGAATACCGAAAAAGAGGTTTTTGACGGCGAAGTGGTCGCGTACAGCGCAGGGCTGGAAAGCATTCCGGAGTTTCAATCGCCCGATTCCATCCTCGCCCAGATCGCCGCAGACGCGACGCCTTCAATGATGGATTTTTGCGGCAGGGTAGACAGCACTCAAATTGAAGCCGAGTCCGATTCAACCCAAACAACGCCCCCGTTAGATTCCTTACAAACAACGCCCCAGGATTCCACACAAACCCAGGCGCCTGACGCCGAAGAAGAAGCGGAAGAAGGCGAGGAGGAAGAAGAGTCGGGTGATGTGCTGGCCGATCCTTTCGCAGACCTCGAAGACGAAGAAGGCCTGCCTTATGACCTTGCGTTAAACGCTGGCGGCAGCACCCTGCCGATTATTCTGGGGGGAAGTCCGAATGCCATCGTCGTTGACAACCTCACATTTACCCCGCTTGGCGCTTCGTTAGATGCTTATTTTTCGGCGGCGCTACCCGGCTCCAACCAATTTGTGGCCTTCCAGGCGCTGGAGGTAAAATTTCATCCCGGCGGATTAATTGGCGCCAATAAAATGCAGTTAATCACCGACATCACCACAGTTTGGAGCAACAAAATCCAACTCACGATTCTGAATAGCGAAAACTCCTACGTCAGCTTTGACTGCGAAGGGTTGCGCGGCATCAGCATTGACGGCAAGGTAGAATTCTGCCCCAACCTGTTGGTTGCCCTCCACCCCGACAGCCTGATCGCCGTACCGGAAGAAAACGTAACCGGTACTTTTACGGCAACGATGCCGCAATGGGGCCAGTTTGTCGCCGATATGAGTATGACGCCGTTTGAAATCCCACGCCTGAAAGACTGGGGTTGGGAAGTGCAAAACATGGTCTTCGACTTCAGCGATGAGGTAACGCCGGCCAGCGTGACTTTCCCGGAAGGCTATTCGCACCCGGATGTAGGCGAAGTTTCCATGGAAGGCGCGGACAACCCTGCCTGGACGGGCTTCTACCTGCGCACCGCGCGGGTCAAGTTGCCGAAAGCGTTTTACGGCTCCCGCGGCGAACCGGTGCAGGCCGGGGTCACGGATGTCATCATTGACCAAACCGGTTTTACAGGCAACGCTTTCGCCATCAACGTTTTATCGCCAGAACGCGGCCGCATGGGCAACTGGGCTTTTTCATTGGATACCTTGCAATTGGGCATTCGCCACAACCAGTTTCACCACGTCGGCTTTTCCGGCACGACGCAAGTTCCGGCTTTCGACAATGCTTTGAAGTACGCTTGCCTCATCCAGCCCGATTCTGCTTACCGGTTCGCAGTAGGCATCGGCGAAGACACCATGCGCATGAGCGCCTGGAAAGCAGACATAGAATTGTATGAAAACACCCGCATCGAACTCGATTACGATGTGAGCGACCGGGCGTTTTCCGCCAGCGCTTACCTCTTTGGCATGGCCAGCATGAAACCCACCGTTGGGCGGGCAGCCAATCCCAAAGACACCCTGCAATTGGCCAGTTTGCAATTCCAGGATTTCGTCGTCAGCACGCAGGCGCCATACCTGATTGACATCGGAACCTGGGAATATTCGGCGGGCAACGAACAAAAACTATCGGGCTTCCCGCTCACCATCCAAAATATTAGTTTGGGGCAGGAAGAAGACGAAGAGGAGGAAGAGGGTTCGGAAGAAATAGAAGAAGGAGAGGAGGAGGCCGAAGACGCACCCTCGGATTCAACCAGGGTTGCCCTGAAAATCACTGCGGCGGTCAACCTCGTGGGCGCCAACGACCGGGGTTTTTCGGCGGAAGGCACGGTGCGGGTTTTATTCGATGTAAAATTGGATACCGCTCAGATGAAACAGGTTTGGACGTATGCCGGCGTGCGGGTGGATCAGTTCAGCCTCGACGCGAGTGGCGCGGCGTTTGAACTGTCCGGGCGACTCGACTTTTACGAAGAGGACGAAGTCTACGGCTCCGGTTTCCGGGCCATGATCCAGGCGACATTTACGCCCAGATTTACCGTCACCGCCGTCGCGCAATTCGGTGAAAAAAATACGTACCGCTACTGGTTTGCCGATGCCTTAGCCACCTTTAACCCCGGCATTGCCCTCGGAACGACCGGGCTTGGGCTTTACGGTTTTGGCGGCGGCGCATCCTATAAAGTAAGTCGGCAGGCCTTTACCAATATCGTGCTGCCCGATTCTGCCAGTTTATCCAATCCCACTGATATGGAAGCGGTCATTGGCAGGTCTATGTCGGGTACCATTTATGTCCCCGACAGCACCGCCGGGTTGGGCATCAAAGCCATCATCGCGTTGGGCACTTTTCCCAAACCCGAAGTCTTCAACGGCACCGTAACATTTGAAGTTATCTTCAACGACAGTTGGGGCATTCGAAGCATTGGATTCATTGGCGACGGGCGTTTCCTGACGCCACCACCGACACCGAGTCAACCGGCCAGTCAGCCGGCCTTGCGTTGCATCCTCAGCATGAACTACGATTTTGAAAACCGGGCCTTCCACGCCGATCTCGATGTGTACGTCAACCACATGTCTATTGTAACCGGCGCTTACGCCAATAACTTAGCTGGACGTGGCACCATCCATACGGATCCGGAAGACTGGTACATCCACATTGGAACGCCGCAACGACGCATCATGATCAGTTACAGCCTTGCCGGATTAGCCAACTTAGCCAAACCCAATCCGGGTGCTGCTTCCAATCCGCAGGATACTTCCGGTTTAGTCATTGACTGGAGTAAGGCAGGTTTACTGCTAACGGCTTATTTAGACGCCGGTACGGTGCTTCCGCCTTTCCCGGACATCCCGCAGCGGGTGCAAAGCATCCTCGGTGGAGGCGATTTCACGATTGTCAGCCGCGACGACCCGCGTTTCGCTTCGGGCGGTGGCATTATGTTTGGCGCTTCGGTGGATGTGAGCATTCCTGACCTTACTTTCCTGATGTTTTATGCGTCGTTTGGCGCAGGAATGGGCTTCGATGTAATGGTCAAAAATTATGGCGTAGACGCCCGGTGCGCCGGCGACGAAAACAGCAGCAGCCCGATTGGCATCAACGGCTGGTATGCTACCGGCCAGTTGTGGGCCTATATAGAAGGCAGCATCGGTATAAAAGTTCGCATGTTTTCAGTCAGCGGAAATTACCGCATCCTTGACCTGGCCTTAGCCGCTGTTTTGCAAACGCGACTCCCCAACCCATTGTGGGCAAAGGGCGTTGTAGGCGGCCGGTTCAGCATCCTCAGCGGTTTGGTGAGCGGCAGTTGCCGGTTCCAGTTTGAAATTGGTAAAAAATGCGACATCGTGGGCGGCAGCGAATTGGCCGGAATCGAAGTCATCGCCAGCACGCAACCCGATGGGAACAGCAGCCAGGATGTGGATGTCTTTGCCCGGCCACAGGCAACTTTCAACCTGGCGATGGGACAAGTCTTTGAATTGCAGGACGACGAAGGCGAGTATCAGGAATACCGACCAAAAATACATAAATTTGAAGTGTTGCAATTGCGGGAAACCGCCAATGGTCAGGATGTTGCAGTTCCGGGCCAGATCCGCTGGAATGAAGCCAACGACGTCGTGGCCTTCAAATCCGACGATGTACTCACCGGGAATAAAAACTTCCGCTTAGTTGTGCAGGTGCGTTTTGACAAAAAAGGCCGCTACGAAAGCGAATGGCGGGAATTGAGAAGACCGAGCGGAACGCCTGAGCAGCAGGAAGCGGTGATCAATTTCACCACCGGGCCAGCACCGGATTTCATTCCTTCTTCCAACGTGGCTTACAGTTACCCACTGCCCAACCAGTTCAACTTCCTGCAATCGGAAAGTTCGCAGGGGTATATCCAGTTGATCCAGGGCCAGCCTTATCTGTTCAAAGGACACGCAGATTGGGATTATGCAAGCGAAGCATCTGCCTGGGAACAGAAAGTGCAATTCATGAACGGAAGCCAGGCTATTGCTACAGGTAATATTACTTACAGCGCGACGCAGAAAAGGGTGAGCTATGCGATTCCATCCGGGCAGTTGCCTGCAAACGCTGTCTTAGCCATGCGTTTGGCCAACCTGCCGTTGGTAGACGATGCAGCAGTGGATGCGAATGTAGAAACCATTGAGTCGGAATTAGTCAATCTGCAAACCAATCCGTCGGATACGGCATACACGAATATTATCCTTCAGGAGCGAGTCGCGCAGGGTTTACAACGGGCATTAAAACCCAAGGCTTTCTACAAATCGAACTTCCGCACCAGTTTGTACAATACCTTCGAGCAAAAAATCAACGCGCTGACGAAAAACGTCAACTGGTTCAATCCGATATTTTTAGACCCGAACGAAACTTCCGGCGCCACCATTAACGATTTTGGCGTATTCGTCACCGGCAATGAATTGTTCGACCTGTTCGATCAGGATGGCTATTACAACGGCGAAGAGCAGGTTGCTCCGCTCATCCAGCCGGAAGCCGACCTGACTACAACGCCCGGCAATTGGTACGCCAATACGATTTACCCGTATATGTACCAGCACTTCCCGGCGGCGGCACAGAACATCACGCTCAGTTGGAGGGATCCGCTGATTTTAGGCAACGTGCCTTCAAAAGCAGTCTGGATTGAACAAACCGAAGACCCGCACAAACTCACACCTGAAAACATAGAAAGCGGCACGACGGCCATTCCGCAGCCCGTTACCAGCTTCGTATACAAGCTGCCGTACCACATGCTGTTCGACGATTTTGACTACAAACACAAATTGAACAACTACGCAGCGTTGCATTCCAACCTGCCGCAAGCCTGGGTAAATTTCATGCAGGGCACCTTCCAGTATGCGCCTTTCGGAAACTACCGGGTGCAGATGAAGTACCATTTACCGGGCAACCCGACGCCAAATTCTCAAATACCGGTAACCATTTTTTACGGAGCAAGCAATTAAGCCATGACCATGATTCGAAAATATCTGCCTATTTGTGCCTTGTTCACGCTCAGCCTGCTGACCGTGCAAGCACAGCAAAACGGACTCACGCCTGCGTCGGAGGAACAACACGCCCTGATGATTACAGGGCGCTCCACCGGCAGCAGCATTAAACTGCGCTGGGCGCCAACTTCGCCCTTAGCCTGGCGGCGCTGCAATGAATCAGGGTACGTGGTGGTGCGCCACACCCTGATGCGCAACAACCAGTTGCTGCCCTGGGAAGAGCGTTCAGTTGCCGTGCCTGTGACGCCGACGCCTGTCCTGCCCTGGAAAACGGAAGCCCAGTGGAAACCCTTGATGGAGCGCAACCAGTACGCGGCCATTGCAGCACAGGCACTCTTAGGCGAATCGTTTGAACTGGAAGCCGGCGAAGCTTCCGGCGCATTGGTCAACCAGGCAACCGAAGAAAGCAACCGCTTCACATTCGGACTTTTTGCTGCCGACCATTCCTACGAGGCAGCAACAGCCATGGGGCTGGCGCTGGAAGATAAAAACGTAAAAGTCAATGAAACTTACCTCTACCGCGTCTATCCGGCCAAACAAATCACGGCGCCATTGGATACGGTCGTGATGGAAGGCGGGCAAAAAATCCCGATGGATTTGCGCACCAGTATTGATACCGGTTTTTTTTCCATTAGTCCAAAAGACAAATTTGCCTTGCCGAAAACATTGGAAGTGAAAGCCGATTTTGGCAACCGGACGGCGACCATCAGTTGGAACAAGACCCTGTTCCAGCAATTCTACGTCAGCTACCAGGTGGAACGCTCGGAAGATGGCCTGAGTTGGCAACCGTTGCGCGATTTGCCTTTTGTGAGTTTGGATCGCCCCGGCGCGCCCTCCGACTTTATGTTCCTTGTAGACAGCCTGCCGATGAACAACCGGCCTTATTTCTACCGGGTTTCCGGGCGCACGGTGTTTGACGACAACGGCCCGCCATCCGACCCGGTTCAAGGCATGGGCATTGATCCGCTGCCGGAGTATTTCCCGTACATCGTTTCGGTGATGGAAAACGATCAGCGCGGTTTCATCATCGGATGGGATTTTAATGTGGCAGAGGAAAGTAAAATTGCCGGCTTCAAGGTGCTGCGCGCCCGAAGCGACCGGGGGGCTTATACGCCCATCAGCGGAGCAGTATTGCTTACGCCCGCTACCCGCTCGTTTACTGACGAGCTGCCATTGCCCGTAAATTATTACAAAATCATTGCCTACGACCAATACAACCGCGAGATGCCTTCTTTCTCAGCAATGGTGCAGTTGGACGACGAAACGCCCCCCGCAGCGCCAGTGAATGTGCGCGGCGCGGTGCTCAAAGACGGCTCGATGGTCATCACCTGGGATGCCAACAAAGAGCCCGATATGCAGGGTTACCGCGTGTACATCGCCAACCACCAGAACGACGAATTTACCCAAATTACCCGCCGGGTCGTTTCGACCAACCACTTCATTGACACGGTCAGCCTGAAAACCCTTAGCCGGAAGATTTATGTGCAGGTTATGGCTTTCGACTTTCGTCAAAATGCCTCCCCGTTCTCCAAAATGGCTACGGTGCTTCGCCCGGACACCATCGCACCTGCCCCGCCCGCTTTCAAAGACCTCATTGCCGATGAAAAAGGCGTCAACCTGACCTGGGCAAACAGCCAAAGCAGGGACGTGCTGCGCCACGAGTTGATGCGCCGGCCTAAATCAGAAACTGTTTGGGAAAAGATCGCCGAGTTTCCGATGCAGACCACAGAAAAAATGACCCGATACACCGACAGCACCGGCGTAACGGGACGCGACTACCTCTATCAGATAGTCGCGGTAGACAATTCTGACCTGCGGGGCTTGTCGCAAACGGTAGAAGCACGGGTTTTAGACAACTTCATCCGACCACAGGTCACCGGCGTGGAAGCGACGCCCGACCGCCGCAATAAAACGGTGGAATTGAGCTGGCAATACGCCGAAATGGATAAGGTTCGCCTTTTTGAGATTTACCGGGCCACCGGCGATGGAAAACTAACAAGGTATCGCGCGTTTTCACCTGCTGAACTGATGTCCGCTGACGCAAACAATACCGGCAAAAAAGCCCGAAAAGGCTTCGCTTACAAAGCACAGGACAAAGATCTGCGCATGAATACCAATTACACGTACAGCGTAAGAGCCATTTATCACGACGGCGGCCTTTCGCCCCTGAGCGAGCCGGTAAAAGTCAATTATTGAGGCTTTTTGATGCATTCAATCTCTTTTGAAAATCAGAAAAATGAATCTCGCCATGAGATATTTGAACATACTTTTTGGAGCTTTTCTTTTCCTGTTTGCCTGCATAAATCTGCAAGGCCAAAACGTCCATGCAGAATTGAAAATGACCAGAGGGTGGTCACGCCAGTTCGGCGGCGACCAGAGTTTTCCACCCGACCCTGAATGGAAAACAACGGCGACTTTCTCCAACGGCATCACCGTAGCGGGAAATCTTTGCAGATGGTTAGACAATTATTGTTACGCAGGCCCTCCCGGTTGTGGAGGAGCCCTTGTATACCCTACTTTTTTTCCTGGTCTCTGCTGCCCCAGAGAGGTGTTTTATAATGATCAGGTCATGAATTTTAATGGTTCGCCTTCTAATTTTTCATTAGCCGACGGTTTCAAAGCAACAGTTAATCTGGAA
>Ga0209573_1002110_pt1 | contig 26871 bp, 21 predicted proteins | sample TNRBio252014_DNA_FD_185870 | JGI IMG/M metagenome (GOLD analysis project Ga0209573, IMG submission 185870) | Wastewater treatment Type I Accumulibacter community from EBPR Bioreactor in Madison, WI, USA - TNR Reactor_6/25/2014_ DNA (SPAdes)... | ecosystem: Engineered > Bioreactor > EBPR >... | reverse complement strand
CCGCAGGCCAGGCGCTTCGACGGCGTGTTCGGCATCTGGTATGGCAAGGGGCCTGGGGTGGACCGCTGCGCCGACGTGTTCAAGCACGCCAACATGGCCGGCACGGCGCGCCACGGCGGCGTCATCGCGATCGCCGGCGACGACCATGTGGCCAAGAGCAGCACGGCAGCCCACCAGAGCGACCACATCTTCAAGGCCTGCGGCCTGCCCGTGTTCTTCCCGAGCGACGTGCAGGGCATCCTGGACATGGGCCTGCACGCCTTTGCGATGAGCCGCTTCTCGGGCGTCTGGAGCGGCATGAAGACCATCCAGGAGGTGGTGGAGTCCTCGGCCTCGGTGGTGGTCGACGCCCAGCGCGTGAAGATCGTGATGCCGGAGGACTTCGCGATGCCACCCGGCGGCCTGCACATCCGCTGGCCCGACGCGCCGCTGGAGCAGGAGGCGCGGCTGATGGACTACAAGTGGTACGCGGCGCTGGCCTATGTGCGGGCCAACCGGCTCAACCACAACGTGATCGCCGGCCCCGCCGACCGCTTCGGCATCATCGCCAGCGGCAAGGCCTACAACGACACCCGGCAGGCGATGGCCGACCTGGGACTGGACGACGACACCTGCCGGCGCATCGGGATCCGCCTGCACAAGGTCAACGTGGTCTGGCCTCTGGAGGCGATGATCACGCGCGACTTCGCGACCGGGCTGCAGGAGATCCTGGTCGTCGAGGAAAAGCGCCAGGTCATCGAGTACCAGCTCAAGGAGGAGCTCTACAACTGGCGGCCCGACGTGCGCCCTAACGTGCTCGGCAAGTTCGACGAGCCCGAAGGCGAGGCCGCCGGCGGCGAGTGGAGCATGCCCAACCCCAGCCAGAACTGGCTGCTGCGGCCCAAGGCCGACCTGACACCGGCCTTGATCGCCAAGGCGATCGCCAGGCGCCTGACCCGCCTGGGCCTGGCCCCGGCCGGCAGCGAGGTCGCCGAGCGCATGGCCGGGCGCATCCAGGTCATCGAGGCGCGCGAGCGCGAGCTGGCCGCCCTGAAGCTCGACACCGGTGACCGCACGCCCTGGTTCTGCAGCGGCTGCCCGCACAACACCAGCACGCGCGTGCCCGAAGGTTCGCGGGCCCTGGCGGGCATCGGCTGCCACTACATGTCGGTGTGGATGGACCGCAGCACCAGCACCTTCACGCAGATGGGCGGCGAGGGCGTGCCCTGGGTCGGCCAGGCGCCCTTCAGCAGCGACAGGCATGTGTTCGCCAACCTGGGCGACGGCACCTACTTCCACAGCGGCCTGCTGGCCATCCGCCAGAGCATCGCGGCGGGCGTCAACATCACCTACAAGGTGCTCTACAACGACGCCGTGGCGATGACCGGCGGCCAGCAGGTCGGCGAGCGCCCCGAGGGCCACTCGGTGCTGCAGATCATGAAGAGCCTGGTCAGCGAAGGCGTGGCGCGGCTGGTCATCGTCACCGACCAGCCGGAGAAGTACGAGGGCGCGGCCCTCGAGGCCGGCGTCACCGTCCACCACCGCGACGAGCTCGACCGCATCCAGCGCGAGATGCGAGAGATCACAGGCACGACGGCGATCCTCTACGACCAGACCTGCGCCACCGAGAAGCGCCGCCGCCGCAAGCGCGGCAAGCTGGCCGACCCGGCGCGGCGGGTGGTCATCAACGAGCTGGTGTGCGAAGGCTGCGGCGACTGCGGGGTGGCGAGCAACTGCCTGAGCGTGGAGCCGGTCGACACCGAGTTCGGCCGCAAGCGCCGCATCAACCAGAACACGTGCAACAAGGACTTCTCCTGCGTCAAGGGCTTCTGCCCCAGCTTCGTCACCGTCGAGGGTGGCGAGCTGAAGAAGCCCGCGAAGACCGCGCGCGGTGACCTGGGTGCCCTGCCCGCGCCACCCGAGCCCACCCTGCCCGCCGCGGACCGCGCCTGGGGCATCGTGGTGGCCGGTGTCGGCGGCACCGGCGTCATCACCATCGGCCAGCTGCTGGGCATGGCGGCCCACCTGGAGGGCAAGGGCATCGTCACCCAGGATGCCGGTGGCCTGGCCCAGAAGGGGGGAGCGACCTGGAGTCACGTGCAAATCGCCGAGCGGCCGCAGGACATCCACACGACCAAGGTCGACACCGCGCACGCCGACCTGGTGATCGCCTGCGACGCCATCGTGGCGGCGTCCAAGGCCACCCAGCAGGTGATGCAGCCCGGCCGCACCTACGTGGCCATGAACGTGCACGGCACGCCCACCGCGGCGATGCTGGCGAACCCCGACTGGCGATTCCCGGCCGGCAGCTGCGAGTCCGCGGTGGCCGGGGCGGTCGGCCAGGAACTGCTGGGCCACTTCGACGCCGAACAGGTGGCCACCGAGTTGCTGGGCGACTCGATCTACACCAACCCGCTGATGCTGGGCTACGCCTGGCAGCGGGGACGCATCCCGCTCGGCCACGCGTCGCTGATGCGGGCCATCGAGCTCAACGGGGTGCAGGTCGAGCGCAACCGCGCGGCCTTCGAATGGGGCCGCTTGTGTGCCCATGACCTGCCGGCGGTGCAGGCGCTGTTCGCCGCCCGCCAGGTGATCCAGCTGGTGCGCAAGCCGTCGGTGGACGAGCTGATCGCGCGCCGTGCCGAGTTCCTGACGGCCTACCAGGACGCCGACTATGCCGCGCAGTATCGCCAGCTGGCCCAGCGGGTGAGGGACGCCGAGGCGCAGTTCGGCAAGGGCACCGGGCTGGCCGAAGCCGTCGCCAAGGGTCTGTTCAAACTGATGGCCTACAAGGACGAGTACGAGGTCGCGCGGCTGCATGCCGACCCGGCCTTTGCGGACCGGATCGCCGGCATGTTCGAAGGCGACTACAAACTGGTGCACCACCTGGCGCCGCCGCTGATTGCGCGCCGCAACGACAAGGGCGAGGGGGTCAAGCAGGCCTTCGGCCCCTGGGTCCGCTGGGCCTTCAGGTGGCTGGCCCCGATGAAGCGCTTGCGCGGCACCGCCCTCGACCCGTTCGGTCGCACGCAGGAGCGCCGCGAGGAACGCGCATTGATTGCCGAGTACCGGGACTGCATCGAGGAGCTGCTGAAAGGCCTGAGTGCCGATCGGCTGGGTCTTGCGGCCGAGATTGCGCGCATCCCCGACGACATCCGTGGCTACGGCCATGTCAAGGCCCGCCACCTCGCGGCGGCGCGGCCGAAGTGGGCGGCGCTGGTGCAGCGTTGGCGGTCGGCGGCGTGAGCCGGGCGTGAGGCGCTGGACGGCGCTGGAACGCGCCCGCTTGCACGACCGCGCCGCGAGGCTGCCGTTTCGCGTCGACGGCCGTGAGGTCGGCTCAGTGCCGCGCCGCGCCCTTGCCCGGGTGTCGATGCAGTGCCCCGGGTTCGTGGTCGACGAGCGCGCTGTCGAGCTCGAGGTTCCTGCGGCGCAGCGCGACTCGGCGCTGGCGATGGCCAACCAGGCGCTGCGGGCGGCCGGCCTGATCGCCGGCTGGCGCGACGAAACGATACCCCTGCTCGACCCCGCGACCGGCCAGGCGCTGGCCACCCTGGAGCGTGCGGCGGCGCGCTTCTGGGGCAGCCTGACGCTCGGCGCCCATGCCACCGGCTGGATCGCCGGGGCCGACGGCCGCCCGGCGGCGCTGTGGATCGCCCGCCGGGCTCTGTCCAAGGCCACCGACCCCGGCCTGTACGACAACCTGGTCGGAGGAGGCGTGCCGGCCGGGCAGACTCCCCTGTCCACGCTAGAGCGGGAGGCCTGGGAGGAAGCGGGTCTGCCGCGCGACCGCTGGCGTCAGCTCAGCCCGGGGCGCACGATCGGGCTCGAACGCGATGTGCCCGAAGGCCTGCAGCGGGAGTGGCTGCACAGCTGGGACATCGAACTGCACCCTGAAGACGAGCCGCGCAACCAGGACGGCGAGGTCGAGTCGTTCACGCTGCTGCCGGTCGCGCAGGCCCTCGACCTGGCGGCCGGCCGCGAGATGACGGTCGACGCCTCGCTGGTCACGCTGGACTTCGCGCTGCGCCGCGGCCTGCTGCCCGCAGCCGAACACCAGGCCCTGGCGCCGCGACTGGCCGCCCTGCAGGCCTGAGCGGCCGCTGTGGCCCGAGGGCGACCGGCCATGTCGACCGCTGCGGCAGGGCGCTCAGCTTGACCTGAACGACTGTCCGAAGGCGAACACGGAGTTCGGCACCGCGCTGGGGATGCGACGTGGCGCCACCGCCGGCGCCAGCAGGCGGCGCGCTGCCGTCGGCTCGGGAACCCGGACCCCGGCCGCCAGCTGGCCGTCGACCAGCGACTGCAGCGTCACGGTGGCCAGGTGCTCGCGCATGACCCGGTCCAGCGACTGCCACAGGGCGTCATGGGGCCCCGCCGGCCCGGCGGCCGAATCGTCGTCGACAGCCTCCACGATGGCGGCCACGGTGATGCGTTCGGCCGCCATGGCCAGCGTGTAGCCACCACCGGGTCCGCGGGTGCTCTCGATCAGGCCCTGGCGCCGCAGCCGGCTGAACAGTTGCTCCAGGTAGGACAACGACACCCGCAGCCGGGCGCTGATGGTGGCCAGCGCCACCGGGCCCGAGGCCTGCCGCAGTGCGAGGTCGATCATGGCGTCGACGGCGGAACGGCTCTTGGTGCTCATGCGCATGGTGGTGACTCCTCGAAACCTCGCCCGGTCACTCCCGACGCCCGGCGGGCGAAAACTCCGGTGCGTCGACGCCGCGAACTCTAGGGATCGGAGAGCTTCAGGTAAATTCGCAGTTTCAAGCTGATCATTTCCGTTTTTCCGAACTGTTCCGCGATGAGTCTGAATTTCCGCCACCTGCAGTACTTCTGGGCCACGGCGCATGCCGGAGGCATCGTCAAGGCGGGGGAGCGGCTGCACACCACGCCGCAGACGCTTTCGGGACAGATCAAGCTGCTCGAGGAACGCTTCGGGCGCAAGCTGCTGCGCAAGCGGGGTCGCAACCTCGAGCTGACCGAGGACGGGCGGGTCGCGCTGCGCTACGCCGACGAGATCTTCGCGCTCGGCGGCGCGCTGGAGTCCGCCCTGCAGGCGCGCCATTCGGCGGGCCGGCTGCTGGAATTCCGCGTCGGCATCGCCGATTCGGTCGCCAAGTCGGTCGCTTACCACCTGCTTGAACCGGCCCTGCAGATGGCCGAGCCGCTGCGTCTGGTCTGCGCCGAAGGCAAGTTCGACGAGCTGCTGGCGCAGCTGGCCCTGCACCGCCTGGACCTCGTGATCTCCGACGAGCCACTGTCCAGGCGCGTCAGCGTGAAGGCCTACAACCACTCCCTGGGCCGATCTCCCACCAGCTTCTTCGCCTCGCCCTCGCTGGCCGCCCGGCTCGATGCGGGCTTCCCGCAATGCCTCAATGGAGCGCCGATGCTGTTGCAAGGCGCCTCGTCGTCACTTCGCCAGCAGTTCGACCCCTGGCTGATGCGCTACGGACTGGCCCCGGCGATCGTCGGCGAGTTCGACGACGGGGCGCTGACGCTGGCCTTCGGGCGCCAGGGCCGTGGCGTGTTCATGTCGCCGTCGGTGCTCGAGGACGAGGTGCGGCAGCAGACACAGGCCCTGGTCATCGGCCGCAGCGACGAGCTGATCGACGAGTACTTCGCGATCTCGGTCGAAAGGCGCATCCGGCATCCCGGCGTGGCCGCGATCACCGAGGCGGCCCAGCGCGAATGGCGAGGCATTTCCCAGCCCGCCAGCGACGCGGGTGCCCGGGACAGGGACAATCGGGACACCGACCTCTGAGCCGATGACGAGTCCTGCAACCGAGTGCAGTTTGCAGCTGGGCGACCAGGCCCGCGTCCATCTGGGTGATGGTCGCTGCGTGGCCCTGGGGCCGTCCGACGCCCTGCTGCTGGCCTGGCTGGCCCTGGAGGGGCCGAGTTCGCGCGAACAGCTGGCATCGCTGCTCTGGCCCGGCAGTGAACCCGAGCATGCCCGCAACGCGCTGCGACAGCGGTTGTTCCGGCTGCGGCGGCAGTGCGGGCGGGCACTGGTCGAAGGCGGTGCCCAACTGCGGCTGACGCCGGGGCTTCGCCACGACCTGGGCGACGCCGCGCCGGCGAGTCGGCATCTGTTGGCCGGGGTCGACGACAGCGGCCCCGACCCGGCCGCCGCCTGGCTGCAAGGCCGCCGGCGCCAGCATGAGGCCCGCTGGCGGGCCGGCGTGCTGGCCCGCATCGACCGACTGGAGGCCGACGGCGACACCGCGCAGGCCCTGCCGCTGGCGCTGGCGCTGGTCGACGCCGACCCGGCAAGCGAAGAGTCGCATCGCCGGGTGATGCGGCTGCACTACCTGCGTGGTGATCGATCGGCGGCGCTGCTGGCCTTCGACCGCCTGGAAGCCTGGTTGAAACACGAACTGGGCAGCCCGCCCAGCGCGGCAACGCTGTCGCTGCTGGCGTCGATCTCGCGCACGGATGCAGAGCCGGCCGACCATGGCCCGGCCCCGGAGCCGCGCGCGGAATTGCCCGCCAGCGTGCTGCGCCCGCCACGCCTGATCGGGCGCATGGCCGAACTCGAGGCACTGGACCGCGCCTGGGGCGCAGCCACGCCGGTGTTGCTGGTCGGCGAAGCAGGCATCGGCAAGTCGCGGTTGCTGCAGGCCTTCTGCCTGGGGCGGGACGGCGTGATCCGCGTGGCCGCGCGCCCTCAGGACGCGTTGACCCCCCATGCCAGCCTGGGGCGGCTCGTGCACGCCGCACTTGCCTTCGAGCCGGCGTGCATGCCCCACTCGCTGCGCCCCACCCTGGCGGCCTTGTGGCCCGATCTGCTGCCGGGGTCGGCCCCGGTGCGCGCGTCGCGCGCGCCGCTGGCCGCCGCCTTGCAGGCCTGGCTGGACGGCCTGCAAGGTCGGGTCGAAGGCTGGGTCCTGGACGACTTGCACTTTGCCGATGAGGCCAGCCTGGACCTCCTGCAGCCACTGCTGGCCGGCCTGCCGGAGGCCACATCGATGCGCTGGTGCTTCGGCTCCCGTCCCCCATCGCCCGGTGGCCGGCTGTCGAGCTTCGTCGATGCCCTGGCTGCCAGGCCCCTGACCCGCCTGGACCTCACGCCCCTGGACGAACCCCAGATCGCCCAGTTGGTCGACTCGCTCGGCCTGCCGGGCGTCGAGGGGTCCATGCTGGCTGGCAGCCTTCGCCAGCGCAGCGGCGGCAACCCGCTGTTTGCGCTCGAGACGCTCAAGCTCGCCTGGGCCGACGGCGGGTTGGGCAGCGCAAGGGAGCTGCCTCGGCCCGCGTCGCTGCAACAGCTGCTTGCGCAGCAGCTGCAGCGGCTGTCACCGCCCGCGCTGGCCCTGGCCCGGGTGGCTGCCGTTGCCGGCGTCGACTTCGACCTTGCGCTGGCCGAGAAGGTGCTTGCCCGCAGCGCCCTGCTGCTGACCGATGCCTGGGCCGAGCTCGAGCGCCGGCAGGTGCTGGTCGGTGCGGAGTTTGCCCACGACCTGATCCTCGAGGCCGTGCTCGCCGGCGTGCCGGCCGTCATCGCCCGTCACCTGCATGGCCAGGTCGCCGAAGCCCTCGAGCATGCCGATGGCGAACCCGCCCGTGTCGCCGCCCATTGGGAAGCGGCCGGGCACAGGGCGCGCGCGCTGCCGGGGTTGCAGCATGCGGCCGACCGCGCACACCGGGCCTTGCGCGAGCAGGAGCGCCTGGGCTTCCTGCTGCGTGCCGCCGACATCGCCGAGGACATGGCCGATGCCGACACCGCCTTCGACTGCGTGGCCCAGGCCTGCGAGACGCACATGAACAGCATCCGGCAGGCCGACGGCTACCCGCTCCTGGACCGCCTGGACCGGCTGGCGCACAGCCCCCGCCAGCGTGCACAGGCGCTGGGCCTTCGCGCCTGGTACTGCGCGCAGCTGGCCGACGGCGATGCCGCCGTCAGGCTCGGCCTGGAGGCCCTGGCCATGGCCTTGCCCCTGGCAGACGCGACGCTGGAGGCGCAGGTCCGCCAGCGACTGGCCACCTCGCTGGCCATGGTGGGCCGATTCGACGATGCGCTGCCGCATCTGGCGGCTGTCCAGGACTGGGCGGCCGCCGCGCTGCCGAGCGAGGACCTGGCGGAGTTTCACGGCAACTTTGCCGTCGTGCTGGACAACCTGGGCCGTCCCGGCGAGGCCTGGCCGCATCACGAGCGAGCCCGACTGGCGGCCATGGCTGCCGGCGACCCCAACCAGCAGGCCACCCAGCTCGCCAACCAGGCCGTCAATCGGCTCAATGCCGGGCATGTCGACGAGGCGCGCGAACTGCTTCGGCAGGCCGAGCAGGGCGTCCGGGCGCTCGACCGCCGCGGCAGCTCGGCGGCCTTCCTGCGCGTGCTGTCCATGCAGTGCGCACGCGCCCAAGGGTGTTATGCCGAAGCCTTGGCCGCCAGCGACGACGCGGAGGACCTGCTGCGCAGCCGCAACCCGGCGCGGCTGCCCATCGTGCAGCTGCTGCGCGCCCATGCGTGGATCGAGCTGGGTCAGTGGACGAGGGCGATCCAGGCCCTGGACGCCTGTGCCGGCCAGCTGCCGCCGCACTATGAAGCCCGCCGCGGCGTGCTGGTCGCGCGACTGGCGCGCTGGCGGGGCAGGCCGGCACCCGAAGCCCTGCAAGCCGCCCGTCGCGTCGCACCGGCCAATGGCTGGCCTGAGGCGCGCCTGGCGGTCGACCTCGAACAGGCCGAAGCCTTGCCCGCCGCGCAGGCCGCGCAACTGCTGAGGGCGGCGCGCGCCGAGGCCCGCGCCATGGGGCTGGACGGCGTGGTCCTGGCCGCCACGATGCGCCTGGCCCGCCTGCAGGGCTCGGCTGAGGAGGCCCGGCAGGCCCTGGAACTGGCCAGGCACTGCGAGGCCTCCGGGCTCTATCGCGGCGAGCTGTGGTTCAGTGCGGCCCTCGCCCTCGAAGCCGCCGGCGACGCCGAAGCCCGCGCGGTCGCGCGCCAGGGCTGGCAATGGGCCCGGCAGGTGGCGCGCGACCAGGTACCTGCAGCCTACCGGGACAGCTTCCTGACCCTCAACCCCATCAATGTCCGCCTGCGGACTCTGGCCGGATGAGCGTCGACGGTCACCCCCCACCCCTTGTTCGTGGCCCGCCGCGACTTGCCAGACGACGCCGCACAAGGTCCACTGCGGCCTCCGCAGACCTCCGCAGTCCTGCCCTCGAGGAGACCTTTCGATTGAAGCCGACCCCGTCCACCCTCGCCACCTTGACCGCCATCGTGTTGTCCGGCCTGTCGCAAGCCTGGGCGCAGTCCGCTGCGTCCACCCGCTACGACCCGGAGACCCGCCGACTGCACATCCCCTCGGTCGACGTCGGCGACAGCACCTTCGAGGACGTGGTGCTGGCCGACCAGGGGGGGTACCTGTTCACGCTGGAGAGCGCGCGCGAACGCAAGCCCTCCGGGGGAGGCACGGCGCGTTTCGACCCTGTGACGGGCGTGCTGAGCCTGCCGGCGGTGCAGCTGGGCAGCAGCACCTATGTCGACGTCACGCTGGCCGACCTGGGTGGCCTGCGCTTCTCGCTGCGCGGTGCGAGCGAGTTTCCATCCACCACGCGGGACGAGATCACGGCGTTCCTGGCGGCCTTCGACGACCTGTGGGCGACGGCCGTGCCCGCGAACGGTGCGCAGCGGCTGTCACTCAGCGACAGCTGCTACCTGCATGATGGCCGCACCAGGGACAGGCTGGTCGCCGACATCGATGCGGACGCCGCACAGACCGCCGCCCGGGACAGCTACCGCATCGGTCAACGCAGCAGCGCTGTGCAGATCCTGGGTGAGCGCAAGTCGGTCAATGCCGATGGCAGCGCCAGACATGAAGTCGACATCCAGTACGACCTGCTGTACACGGACGGCACGAACTCCAGCGGTGTGCGCGCGACGCTCATCTCCGGCAGCTCCGAGGGCACGCCCGACTGCGCACAGGCCCAGTCGGCACCTCAGTGGCGCTTCTGGGGCAATCGGCAGAAGGTGCAGGCCCTGGTGCGCTCGCGCAACCTGCGCGACGAGCGCTACTCGGTCAACACCGGCGTCGCGCTGTCTCCGGCGGTGTCCTATCGCCGGGACCTGCAATGGCAGGTCAGCGACCCCATGGGCCACTCGACCTATGTCATCGTGACCGGCCCGGGCCCGGCCGGGGTGGTGGCCGGCGCGCCGGTCGAGTTCTCGCTCAAGCTGATCTCCCCCCGGCTGCTCGCCACGGCGCCGGAACTCGCCGGCAAGGCGGGCAACTTCCGCAACTGGCTGCCCGACGACGCGTTCAGGTTCTGCCGCAGCGCCCTGTCCGGTGTGCCGGTGGCCGCGCTGGCCGATTGCACGGGCCAGGGCGCAAGCGCCAACGACTGGGGGCTTTCGACCGCGTCGCCCGACGCCACGGCCGACGCGAACTTCGCCTCGCTGGGCTTCGTGGCCGGTGGCACCTACCGGTTTGACGTGTTCGACGACGACGGCTGGAAGACGGTCAACGGCCACCTCGGCCGCACACCGGTGGCGCGCTACTTCGCCACCCTCCAACAGCTGCCCTACAACTTCGTCGACCTGGCCGGCAGCTCGGCAAGCACCGACCTGTTCCCGCGGCTGAGCGTCAGCGGCCAGACCATCACGCAGGTGCAGGCCAACTTCAAGAGTGCGGCACCGGCCCCCCTCGCCACCACCTGGACGCTGCCCGGCACCCTGCCCGACGGCGAGGCTTTCGGCCTGGTCACCGGCTGGGAGTACTTCCAGGGGCCGGCCGCCACCAACATCGGCACCATCTTCAACCCTGCCTACCGCTACCTGTCCTACATCCACCCTGGAAGCCAGTCGGCCGCCGCCGACTGGCCGGTCGCAGCGACGCCGACCGACATCAGCGCCAAGACCTACGTCGAATACCTGCTGCAGTACAGCGACCGCGACGGCCGCCAGATCAACAGCCGGCTCTCGTTCCAGTAGACGACCCGATTGCGCGGGCGCCGGCGCGCGGGCCGCCGGGGGGCAGATGGCGCCAGGGCCCGACTTGCCACAGAATCGGCCGCGCGCCGCCTGTGCCGGTGGCTGCGGAGGAGCGAGATGCCGGGTGACCCCATGCCGCTTCGCCTGCATGTCCCCGAGCCCACGGGCCGCCCGGGGCAGGCGACCGATTTCTCCTACCTGAGGGTGTCCGCGCCGGGCGAGGTCCCCCGACCGGCGGTGGACATCGTGCCCTCGCACACCGGCACGATGGCATGGAAGCTCATCCGCGTGCTCGACGACCACGGGCAGGCCGTCGGCCCCTGGGCTCCCCGGGTCGAGCCCGAGACGCTTCGGCGCGGCCTGGTGGCGATGCTGCGCACGCGCGCCTTCGACGCGCGCATGCTGATCGCGCAGCGGCAGAAGCGCATCTCGTTCTACATGCAGTGCCTGGGCGAGGAGGCGGTCGCCGTCGCCCATGCACTGGCGCTCCAGCCCGGCGACATGTGCTTTCCCACCTACCGCCAGCAGGGCCTGCTGCTGTGCCGGGACGATATCGACGTGGTCGAGCTGATGTGCCAGCTGCTGAGCAACGAGCGCGATCCGCTGCGCGGCCGGCAGCTGCCGGTCATGTACTCGTACCGGCGGGCCGGCTTCTTCTCGATCTCGGGCAACCTGGCGACGCAGTTCGTGCAGGCCGTCGGCTGGGCGATGGCCTCGGCGATCAAGGGGGACACGAAGATCGCCTCGGCCTGGATAGGCGACGGCTCCACTGCCGAGGCCGACTTCCACAACGCCCTGACCTTCGCCCATGTCTACCGTGCGCCGGTCATCCTCAACGTGGTCAACAACCAGTGGGCGATCTCGACCTTCCAGGCCATCGCCGGCGGCGAAGGCACGACCTTCGCGGCGCGCGGCGTGGGCGCGGGCATCGCCTCCTTGCGGGTGGATGGCAACGACTTCCTCGCCGTGCTGTCGGCGTCGCGCTGGGCCGCCGAGCGGGCCCGGCGCAATCTCGGGCCGACACTGGTCGAATGGGTCACGTACCGCGCCGGCGCGCACTCCACGTCCGACGACCCGGCGCGCTACCGGCCGGCCGACGACTGGCAGAAGTTCCCGCTGGGCGACCCGGTGGCGCGCCTGCGGCAGCACTTGACCGGGCTCGGAGCCTGGTCGGACGCGGAGCACGATCGCACGGTGGCGGCGCTGGACGAGGAGATGGCCGCAGCCCTGAAGGAGGCATCCCGGCACGGATCGGTGCAGGACGGGCATATCCCGCCGCTGGCGACGATGTTCGAGGACGTGTACCGGCAGATGCCGCCGCACCTGCGCGAGCAGATGCGGCAGGCGGCGGCGGAAACCGGCGTGGCGTAGGCGGCGGCATGGCAACGATGACCATGATCCAGGCCCTTCGCTCGGCGATGGACGTGCTGCTGGGCAGCGACCCCGATGTCGTTGTCTTCGGCGAGGACGTGGGCTATTTCGGCGGCGTCTTCCGCTGCACGGAGGGGCTGCAGGCCAAGTACGGCAGGCACCGCGTGTTCGACTCGCCGATCGCCGAGGGCGGCATCGTCGGCACCGCGATCGGCATGGCGGCGAATGGCCTCAAGCCCGTGGTGGAGGTGCAGTTCGCCGACTACTTCTACCCCGCTTCCGACCAGATCGTCTCCGAGGCGGCCCGGCTGCGCTACCGTTCGGCCGGCGACTTCACGGCGCCGGTGGTCATCCGCATGCCCTGCGGCGGTGGCATCTATGGCGGGCAGACGCACAGCCAGAGCCCCGAGGCCCTGTTCACGCATGTCTGCGGGCTGCGCACCGTGATGCCCAGCAACCCCTATGACGCCAAGGGGCTGTTGATCGCGGCGGTGGAAAGCGGCGACCCGGTGATCTTTCTCGAGCCCAAGCGCCTGTACAACGGCCCCTTCGACGGCCAGCACGACCAGCCCATGGTGCCCTGGTCCCGCCATCCGCGCAGCGAGGTTCCGGAAGGCCGCTACACGGTACCGCTGGAAAGCGCCGCCGTGGTGCGGCCCGGCGAGCAGCTGACCGTGCTGACTTACGGCACCATGGTCTATGTCGCCGAGGCCGCGGCCCGACAGGCCGGGGTCGATGCCGAGATCATCGACCTGCGCAGCCTGTGGCCGCTGGACCTGGCGACCATGGTCGATTCGGTGAGGAAGACCGGCCGCTGCGTGGTGCTGCACGAGGCGACCCGCACCAGCGGCTTCGGCGCCGAGCTGGTCTCGCTGGTGCAGGAACACTGCTTCTACCACCTGGAAGCCCCGATAGAACGCGTCACCGGCTGGGACACGCCGTACCCGCATGCGCTGGAGTGGGCCTACTTCCCCGGGCCCGAGCGGGTCGCGCGGGCGTTTCGAAAGGTACTGGGCGAAGGGCTCCCATGAGCATTCACACGATCAGCATGCCCGACATTGGCGAAGGCATCACGGAAGTCGAGCTGGTCGAATGGCGGGTGAAGGTCGGCGACCGGGTCGCCGAGGACCAGATCCTGTGTGACGTGATGACCGACAAGGCGGCGGTCGAGGTGCCCTCCCCGGTGGCCGGCCAGGTGCTCGAGCTGGGTGGCCCGGCCGGCCAGATGATGGCCGTGGGCTCGGTGCTGGTCCGCATCGAGTGTGCGGACGCGCCGGCGATGGCGAGCGTGGCACCCGCGGCCGCGCCCGCGGCGGTGGCCGCGCCACCCCCCACGGCACTGTCGCCCCGCCCGGCCCCCGACACCACGGCCAGCGCGTCAACCACGCCGACCCTGCCGCCTGCGGCCCCGCCTTCGCGGGCCGCGCCACGCGCGCTGGCCGCGCCGGCGGTGCGGCAGCGCGCCCGCGCCCTCGGCATCGAACTCGCGCAGGTGCGCGGCAGCGGCCCTGACGGGCGCGTCGAGCATGCCGACCTGGACGCCCTGCGTGGCGCACGCGAGCAGGACGTGACGGCGATGGCCGGTGCGTCCAGCGACGCCACGCGGGAAGTCAAGCTGATCGGCCTGCGCCGCGTGATCGCGCAGAAGATGCAGCTGTCCAAGCGCCACATTCCGCACTTCACCTATGTGGAGGAAGTGGATGTCACGGAAATGGTGGCGCTGCGCGACGAGCTCAACCGCCTGCATGGCGCGCGCCGTGGAGAGCTCTCTCCGCTGGCCTTCGTGGTGCGTGCGGTCGTGCGCGCCGTGGCCGCGTTTCCCGCGGTCAACGCCCGCTTCGACGACGAAGCCGGCGTCGTCACCTACCACCAGGCGGTGCACCTGGGGGTGGCCACGCAGACCGACGGCGGCCTGATGGTGCCGGTGCTGCGGCAGGCACATACGCTGGACCTCTGGGCCTGTGCCGACGCCATCGCGCGGCTGGCCACCCAGGCGCGCGCCGGCAAGGCCACGCGCAATGAACTCACCGGCTCGACGATCACGGTCACCAGCCTCGGCAAGCTGGGCGGCATCGCCTCGACGCCGGTGATCAACCATCCCGAGGTGGCCATCGTCGGCATCAACCGCATCGTGCCGCGACCCATGGTGCACGAGGGCGGCGTGCAGGTCCGCCAGATGATGAACCTGTCGTCGTCCTTCGACCACCGCGTGGTCGACGGCGCCGTGGCGGCCGCCTACATCCAGCGCGTGCGACAGTTGCTGGAGCGACCGGCGCTGCTGTTCGTCGACTGAACGCCGGCGCACGGGCCGGGGTCAACCCGGCGCCGGCAGGCGCAGCGGCGGCGCGGTCCCGCAGCGGCCCTTGCATCGCCCGGCGCGGCGGCTCAAAGCCGCAGCAGCTCGTCGCCGTCGCCCGCCTCGCAACCCGCCGGCAGCTCCGGGCCCTGCGACCGGGCCAGCACATGGCTTCGGGTCCAGCAGAACTGCAGCCTGCGTGACGCCGGGTGACGGCGCAGCACGAACGCCTCGAGCGACGAGGGCATGCTGACCCGCAGCCTTGCGCCGTCCAGATCCTCCTGCGGATGGTCGTCGAGCTTGAACCAGGGCAGCAGCGCCGCACCGAGCAGCAACCAGGGCGCACCGATGTCGAACAGGTGCGCCGGGTAGGCCTGTCCGGCCAGCCAGGCCTGGGCGCGTTCCCGGCTCGCTTCACCGGCGGTGGTCCCCGACCAGGCCGTGGCCAGCAGTTCGGCCACCCACTGATTGCAGTTCTGGTAACGGGTGGAAAACGCATGCGCATTCGCGCTGTAGCGCGTCGACAGCAGGCGCACGGCCAACCGGTCGTCGCTGGCCGCCTCGCGTACCGGGGCCCCTTCGGCGCCCGCCAGCAGGATCAGCGACAGGCGGCCAGCATCCGCCTCGGTGCCACCGAGAAGAAAGCCGGCCAGCCCCTGGTCGAAGATGCGCGGCCGGTCCTGCGCGCAGTCGTAGTACAGCTGGCGCACCACCCACAGGGGTTGAGCTGCGGCTCGCAACGCGATGCCGGCATGCGAGTGCGCCAGGGCGAAGCGCGAGAGATCGACACCCGAGCGCGACACCAGCGCCGCCGGCGCGGCGGCCTCGTCGAGACGCTGCTGGATGAACCCGGCCACGCGCAGCAGCCGGTCCCACTGCGCGGCGTCGAGGGCCGGCGCCGTGCCGCATCCGGGGTGCGAGGCCACCGCGCCGCCGGCGCAAAGCAGCAGACCGCAGGCGGCGATCAGCTGCCGCCAGGTGGGCAGTGCGGGTCCGCGGCGCCGGCGGTGCCTGCTGCGCCCCTCAGCGTCCGCCACCAGGGCCATCGACCGGGCGCACCGCAAGGCCATGCAGCCAGCCCTCGTCAAGCGCCAGGAAGAAAGGCGTCAGGGGCTGGCCAGCCGCAAACTCCAGCCCATAGGGTCGCGGTTCGACGCGCACCCGCGCGCCCGCCCGCAGCTGGTGGCGCCGGACCAGCAGGGTCGGCAGTTCGAGCAGGAGCGTCCTGCCCTCGGCTTCCTGCGCGTCCCCCGCGTGCACGGGCGCACTCAGGGTCAGGCGGTGCCGGTCTCGACCGATGTCGACGCCGGCAGTGACGCGATAGTCGCCAGCGGCCGCGCGCCGGTCGGTCCGGCTGACGCTGTCGCTGGCACTGCTGACCGATTCCGACAGGCTGCCCACGGCGGCCGAGACGCTGTCGCTGGCCAGCACCGAGGAGGTGCTGGCCGCACCCGCCCCGTGCGGCAGCAGAGCAGCCGCGGTGCACAGGAGGACGGCGACCCGCCTGGCTCGTCGAGCCCGGCCGGACCCGTTCAGGTCGGTTGAATCAGCCATCGGCCATGAGCATAAGGCAAGGCTGGGCAAGTCCAGCCAGGGATGCCGTGCGGCAGGCGGGTCGCCGCGCGGAACCCTGTGGCTTGACCCTTGTCCACGGCACCCCGTAACGATCGCATAACGGTGGTCGGCATAAAACCTGCCTGAGCACAGCCGCACAGGAGCCGGACCATGGGCCTACGCCTCACCCTTCGACCCGAATTCGCCGAGACATGGACCACAGCCACGGCGGTATCGGCACCGGCCAGCGACCCGCTGGAGCAGATCGTGCTCGCCGAGCGTCAGGAGCGCACCCTGCTGCAGCTGGTGGCCTGCGCGGCCATGGCCACCCTGCTGCTGGCCCTGGCCGGCAGCGTGATCGGCGGTTGATCCCCTGGCCGCGGCCCGCGGTCCCGGGGCCTTTCGTCAACCGCGAGCGGAGGGCGACGCCGCAGGGGCCGGCGCCCGGCCACTGCCGCGGGTCTGCACGTCAGGCGGCAGACGCATCAGTGCCGGGTCGGGCTCGCCACGCCTGAGGTTCTGCAGCCGGTAGTTGACTTCGCCGCTGCGCGGGTCGAAGTCGCGCGAGCTGAGCGTCAGCATGAGGTCCGGCGAGGTCCACACCTCGCGCACGATCTGGATGGGCTTGTCGTTGCCGATCCGCCCGGCTTCTATCGTCCAGGTGGTGCGCTCGCCGTGGGCGCGCACGCCTTCGACCTCCTTGCTGCCCAGGGAGCTGCTGGCACCGGGGCCACGCGGGGCCAGGCCCTGCAGCCGCAGGCCCAGCGACGTCGGCCAGGGCGGCGGTGCGGCCCCGGGCTTGTCCTCCATGCGCAGTACGCGCACCTCGACCTCCCGCCGGTCGCGGCCCTCGCCTTCCTGGCGCGTGATGAGCACCGGCGAGACGCCTGGCCCCACGCCGGCCCCCGGCATGGGTGGCGCAGGGAGCGCCGCTGGCGCCGCTGGCGCCGCGGGCGCGGCCCTGGGCGTGGCAGGAACGGCCGGTGCGGGCGGGGCCGGGGGGGCGGGCGCCGTTTCGCCCCGGGACATCGACCGCGCCATGCTCTGCGCCCACTGCCGCATGCGCTCCGCGTAGTCCCGCCAGGCGCCGCTGTCGGCCCCGGCCTCGGCGCGCGGGACCACGATGCGTGCGCTGCCGCCCAGGCGGCGCGCCGACTTGCTCTCCGCGTCCAGCACCCAGTTCTCACCGCCGACCGGGTCGCGCAGGTAGACCACGCGGCGCCCATGGCGCTCGGTCTCCTGCCGGGTGCGGCCTTCGGCGTCGCGGCACAGCCGCGTCTGCTGGCGGCGCACGATGCGGTTGGGTGTGCCGCCGGCGCCGTCGGGCAGCCACTGCACGGTCTCGTGCACGGCGTCTGCACAGTAGGGCGCACCCTTGACCACCCGTTCCCTGCCCATTTCCTCGTTGGCGAAGGCCAGCGTGTCGCCACCCAGGTCCAGCGCCCATGACAGGCCCTCGCCTGCGGCCTGCGCCACCTCCAGCGCCTGGTCGATCAGCACGCGAGGCGACAGCGATTCCGGGGGGGTGTCTGCCAGCACAGGGCCGGCCAGCAGCATGCAACCCAGAGCGGCCGCCAGGGCTTGCGCCGGCAGCGCCGCCAGCGCCAGGCGCCGTGGTCGCGGATTCGAGGCGCGGCCTGCCGGCAACGACTCCAGCGGCAGCGGGGTGGGACGGCAAGCTTTCATGCGTTCTCCTTCGATGGCGGATCGGGTCCGCGGTGAGAGGGTCCTGGACAAGACCGGCGTGGGCGGCTGGGTCAGTCTGGCGGGGGCGTTCGTGGCGGCGGCATCAACGCAGCAGCCGCACGGCCAGCACCTCGCCGCTGGCGTGCAGCAAGACCTCGGCGCGCACGCTCTCGCCGGCGCGACCCGGGTCATAGGGCAGGCCCAAGGCCGCCAGCCTGTACTTGGGCAGTTCGGTGCGCACCAGCCAGGCCCCCTCGGCCGCGCCCGGCGACAGGGGCAGCCAGGCCTGGCCGACGGACAGCGGCAGGAAGTCGCTGGCCGGCGCCGCCGCCCGGGACATCGGCGGCTGTGGCTCATGGGCCATCAGCAGCGCCGCGGCACACAGCACCACCAGGCAGGCCACCATGCCGGCCCATGCCCAGGGCCGGGCCGCCGCGGCCCGCGGCGGGCGTTGCACTGCCGGTGCGGGAGACACAGGGCGCGCCAAGGCGGCCACGACACGGGGAGACATCGGTGGCAGCGGCTGGTCGGCGAGCTGCCGGGCAGCGCGCCCGAGCAGGAGCGACAGGGGCATGTCGGGCGGGCGGTTCATGGGCGGTCCTCGGCCAGCTGCCTGGCCAGTTGCCGGCGCGCGCGGTGCAACCGCGTGCGCAGCGTATTGAGTTCGATGCCGGCGATCGCCGCGGCCTCGGCATACGAGCGCTCCTGAAGGTCAACCAGCACCAGGGCCTCGCGGAAGGGCCAGGGCAGGCTGCGCACGGCCGCCCACAGCGCGTCCAGGCCCTGGTCATGGACCAGCAGCTCTTCCGGGTTCGCCGGGCTGCCGTCGGCATCGACCTCGGAAGCGTCTTCGCTGGGCGGCCAGGCCTCTCCGACCGGTCCGGCTCGCCACTGAGCCAGCACGCCATGCCGCGCCACGCCGGCCAGGTAGGCGCCGATCGAACCCCGCGCCGGGTCGAACCCCTGGGGCCGCGTGGCCAGCGCCACGAAGGCCTCCTGCGTCGCGTCTGCGGCCCAGGAAGGGTTGCCGCACAGCGCCAGGGCGAAGCGGTACACCGGGCCGGCTTCGCGCCGATACAGCGGGTCCAGCGCCGAGGCGTCGCCGGCCACCAGGCGTCGCCACAACGACACCGCGTCGCTGCCCGCCGGCCCGGGCGGCAGGAAATTCAACATGGGCTCCGACGCCTGTCCATGTCGTCATTGAGAGGGTGGCCGCGAAAAGTTCCCGCCAGCCCGCTTGTCGGCAGTCGACGCAGCCTGTCGGGCACGCGGCGCAGGCTGTCGTCGGCCCCTGGCAGCCACCGGCGCCGGGTCGCTACATTGCCATCCAACGACGCTGCGACCCCCCGTGCCCATGACCGCTTCCGCCACCACCGCCGATCTCTGGTCCCAGCGCTGGCAGCGGTTCGCGACGGCCGCCCTGCGGGCCTTCCACCGCTACGCGAGCTGGCTGGTCGGCATCAGCTGGCGGCGCTTCATCGTGCTGTCCGTGCTGCTGATGATCGTGGCCACCATCCTGCCCAGGCTGCCGCCGTTCAGCTGGAGCATCTCCGAGACCATCGAGGAGCCGGCGGCGCGCACCCCCAGGGCGCCCCGACCGCCCTCGCCGCGCAAGCCGGCGGGCGAGCCGCCGGCGCCCGAGCGGGAACCCGTGATCCGCATCGAGAAGCCGTCGCGAAAGCCCGGCCAGCCGAGCGAAGGCATCGACATCCACATCGACGAGCGCGGCGTCCGCATCTCGCCTCGAAAGGCCTCTTCCGCGGCGTCGGCCGCTTCCGCAGGGGCCTCTGCGGCGTCGGCGGCCGGCGACGCGCTGACGATCAGCCTGCCGCCTGGCGTCGACCGCGAAGCCGTGCGGGAAGCGATAGAGGAGGCGCGCGACGCCATCCGCGAGGCCGTGCGGGCGCAGCGGGAAGCGGCGCGCGAGGCGGCCGAGCTGGCGCGCGAGGCGCGCGAAGCGGCCGCGGAGGCGGCACGCGAGGCCGAGGCGGTCGTCGTGGAGGCCGGCGAGGCCCTGGGCGGGCCGGTCTCCCGGATCAAGCGCACGCGGCACCTGCACTGGGGCGACTTCCTGACCGACCTGGCCCTGCTGTGGGTCCTCGCCTCGGCCATCGTCAAGGCGACCTACAAGGGCCGCATCCAGGCCGAGGTCAAGGCCGCGCAGGCCACCGAGACCGCCGAGGCCGAGTCGCTCAAGCGCCAGGTGGTCGAGGCCCGCATGGCCGCCATGCAGGCCCAGGTCGAACCGCATTTCCTGTTCAACACGCTGGCGTCCATCGACCACCTGATCGAGACCGACCCCGCCCGTGCCAGCCAGATGCAGAAGAACCTGATCGCGCTGCTGCGGGCCAGCATGCCCACGATGCGCGAGGCCGGCGACAGCACGGCAGCGCGGCACCTGGGTCGCGAGCTGTCGGTGATCCGGCCCTACCTGGAGATCCTCAAGGTGCGCATGGAGGAGCGGCTGACGACCTCGATCGACGTGCCCGACGGGCTGGTGTCGGCCGAGTTCCCGCCGATGATGATCCAGACCCTGGTCGAGAACGCGATCAAGCATGGCCTGGAGCCCAAGGCCGAAGGAGGCCACCTGTCGGTCAAGGCCGAGATCGTGCACGGCAAGCTGCAGGTCACGGTGGCCGACAGCGGCCTGGGCTTCGGTCGGGCCGCCACCGCCGGCACTGGCGTCGGCCTGGCAAACATCCGCGAGCGCCTGCAGCTGCTGTACGGCCCGCGCGCCGCGCTGACGATCTCCGAGAACCCCGGTGGCGGCACGGTCGCCACCATCGTCGTGCCCTACCGCAGCATCGAAGGAGAAGCTCCATGAGCGCGCAAGGCCGCCCCCAAGCGCTCATACCGGAGCCCCATGGGGGCGAAGGTACTCCAGTGAGCGCGCCGGACCGCTCCCAAGCGCTCATACCGGAGCCCCTTGGGGGCGAAGGTACTCCAGTGCGCGCTCAGGCGACCGTCGCCCCCGTTGCCGTCCGTCTTGCCGGCCCTCGCCGGACCGCCTGGGTGAACGGGCTGGTCGCGCTGCTGGCCATCGGCCTGCTGACCGTGCTGGCCCTGGGCGTGCTGGTCAACGCCATGCCGGCCATGCCGGTGTCGCTGTCGGTCGGCGGCGAGCGCGTGTTCGAAGGCCTGGCGCTGGCCGAGATGCCACCCGCGCACAAGGTGGTGCTGGCCGGCGTCGTGCTGCTGGCCGCGCTGGCCGCCCTGATCGTCATCCCGCTGGCACTGCTTCTGGGCGCGCTGGCCGCCGCCGTCGCCCTGCTGGCCGTGGTCGTGCTGCCGCTGGCCCTGGTGGCGCTGCTGCTGGCGGTGCTGCTTTCGCCCTTGTGGCTGCTGGCCTGGGGCCTGTGGCGGGCCGCCACCTGACCAGGTCTCGCCGCCGGCCGCCCTTCCCGCCGGCCGCTGGACTACGATGCAGCCATGAGCGAACCCCGAACGCCCGCGGTCGCCGCCCGCGCCGTGCTGGCCGACGATGAACGGCTGATGCGCGAGCAGCTGCGCGCCCGCCTGACCGAGGTCTGGCCCGAGCTGCAGGTCGTCGCGGAGGCGAAGAACGGCGCCGAAGCCGTCGCGCTGGTCGACGAGCACCGCCCGGACATCGTCTTCCTGGACATCCGGATGCCGGGCCTGACCGGCATCGAGGCAGCGCGCCAGATCGCGCAACTGCCGCCGCGCGCCGATGCGCCGCAGGGCGGCGCCGGCGAGGCCGCAGAGGCCGACGAGCTGCTGCCGGAGATCGTCTTCATCACCGCCTACGACCAGTACGCCGTCGAGGCCTTCGAGCAGGGCGTGGTCGACTACGTGCTCAAGCCGGCCGAGCGCGATCGCCTGCGGCTGACGACCGAACGCCTGCAGCGGCGGCTCGAAGCCCGGCGGCGCGGCGACGACGTTGCGGCGGCGCCGCCGGTGCCGCTGCAGCGCCTGCTGCACCAGCTCGCCGCGCGCGCCGAACCCGGTCAGCGGCCGCAGTTCCTGAAGTGGATACAAGCCAGCGTGGGCAGCGCGATCCAGATGATCCCGGTCGACGAGGTGCTGTTCTTCGTCAGCGACGAGAAGTACACCCGCGTGCAGACGTCGAGCGTGGAGGCGCTGATCCGCAAGCCGATCAAGGAACTGGTCGACGAGCTCGACCCCGAGCGCTTCTGGCAGATCCATCGCAGCACCTTGGTCAACGTCTCCGCCATCGCAGGCATCGCGCGCGACTTCCGGGGTCGGCAGATCGTCTCCGTCAAGGGTCACGCCGAGAAGCTCGAGGTCAGCCGCAGCTACACCGGACTGTTCAAGGGCATGTAGGGCGCCGGGCATGCGCGCTCCCCGTGTCGCGCGTCGGCGCACGCCCCCGGGCACCCGGATGCCACGCTCCAGCGGCTGGCTGGCCCTCCTGGTCGTCGCCCTGTTCGCGCTGCCCATGGCCGCAGGATCGCTGTGGTCGCTGGGCTCGGCGGCCTGGCTGCAGCTGACGGCGTCGCGCCTGCCGGGCACCGTGGTCGAGAGGTCGGAACACCGGCCGACACAGCTGGTCGTCGAGTGGGTTGCAGCCGATGGCGAACCCCACCGCGTGACCAGCGCCGGCTCCGACCTCTACGACGACATCGCGCACGGCGACACGGTGTTCGTCCTCGTCGATCCTGCCCACCCCGCCGACGCGCGGCTGGACCTGTTCGTCGAACTGTGGCTGGTGCCGCTGGTGCTGGCCGCCTTCAGCGCCGTGTTCTGTGGCGCCCTGGCCTTCATGTACAGCCAGGTCAGGCCCGGGCGTTGACGAACACGCCCTGCTGCCGCAGCAGTTGCAGGGTCAGCAGCTCGGCGTGCAGCAACCAGCGCCTTTGCGGCAGAGGCTGGCAGGCGACGACGACCGCGACCGCGTCGAATCCCGGGGTGATCACCCGCAAGGCGCTGCGCACCGCGACCGGCTCCGCAGCCACGACCCCCAGCCCGGTGAGCGACACATCGCGCAGCTCACCCGACAGGTCGTCCGGGCGCCCCGGCAGCCGCAGGGTGACCGTCATCGGCCGCGCACTGCGTGGGCTGCGGCGCCGGCCCAGCAGCTCGCTGCGCTCGTACTCCGGGCGCCTGAACAAGGGGCTGCCGCAGCGGCCGCAGCGCGAGTCGACCTGCAGGCCGCGAGGCAGCGCCTGCCGGCAGAACGGGCATTGGCGGTCGGCCTGCCAGGTGCCCGGGTCAGGAAGGTGGCGGGTCGCGCCCGGCGACGGCACCGGCCGACCCTGCGCATCGGGCGTCGGCGCGCTGGTGCGCCGCGAGCGCAACTGCTTGTCGTAGGCCGCGCGCCGCGCCGGGTCGGACAGCACCGCGTAGGCTTCATTGATGCGGGCCGCCGCCTCGTTGTCGCCGCCCAGGTCCGGGTGCGCCTTGAGCGTGCTCATCAGCGTGCGGTAGCTGGCGCGGATGACCTCGGCAGGCGCCTCCGGCTGCACATGCAGGATCCGGTACAGGTTGCGGCGTTCCTCGGTCATCGCAGCGCTCGCGAGGGCAGTGGGACCGGGATTATCGATGCCCGCCTCGCTCAGCGCTCGTCGGCGGGCGCCAGCCAGGATGCGATGCACCACTGGGCCAACCAGTAAGTGGACAACACCCACAGCGAAGCGAGAGGCAACGGCCCGGCAAAGCGGTTCGTGGCCAGCAAGGCGTCGCTGGTCACGAACAGCGCGCCGCCCAGCGCCAGCACACGCGAGCGGCTGCCCGCCGGCGCGTCGAGCCAGAGCGCCGCAGCCTGCGCACCCATGGCGGCCAGGAACACCACGTACATGAGCACAGGTGCGCGCAGCCCGGCCGGGATCCCGGGCCACAGCAGCCAGAGGATGCCGCCTGCCACCAGGGCATAGGCCACGAAGGGCAGTGGGCGCGATGCCAGCGGCCTGTCCCGCGTGAAGGCCACCAGGTAGGCCCCATGGGCCAGCAGGAAGCAGACCAGGCCGGGCAGGAAACCCTGCTGCGGCCACAGCAGCGCCACGTCACCGGCCAGCGACAGCACGAGCCCGACGAGCACCCAGCGGCGCTGGACCGGCTGCGCCCGCCCCCGGCCGGAGGCGAACACGATGACCAGCACGGTGGTCAAGGGCTTGAAGACGAAGGCCAGCCATGGCAGTGCCAGCGCCCAGGGCGCGGCCAGGATGCTCAGCGCAGCGGACACGAGCGTGACAAGGGGCAACAAGGGCTTCATCGGTCGGCTCCGCCAGGACGCCCGATGATGCACTCCCAGCCAGCCCTCAGGGCCCGCCTTCGGCCGTCGGCAATGACAGGAAGCCGACCACCAGTGCGGTCAGCAGAACCAGGCCGCCCAGGCTGCACAGGGTGATGGCCGCGCTGACCTCGCGCACCAGGCTGGCCGGACCCAGCGGCCCGAACCCGGCCTGGCCCCAGGCGTGCACCGACTGCAGACCCCAGGCCAGGCCGGCGGTGAGCAGCGCCGCCCCCAGCAGGCCGCCGACCTCCAGTGCAGGCGACTCACGCAGCCAGCGAAGCAAGGCCCTGTCCTCCAGCAGGCCTTCGCGGGCACCGACCATGCGCACCAGCAGGCCGAAACTCATCGCCGCCAGGCCCAGCACGACGCCGGCCTGGGCGTACAGCAGCGAGTGCACGTCCAGGTCGACCCGGCCCAGGCGCAGCGGGCCGGCGAGCAGCGGCAGGTACAGTGCCAGCGCGCCGCTCAGCATGGCCAGGCCGGGCAGCCAGAACAGCCAGCGCGGGCTGAACAGCAGCATGAAGCGCAGGTGGCGCCAGCCGTCGCGCCAGGGCCGCAGATGGGGCGGGCGGGAACGACCGTCGGGCGACAGGGTCGTCGGCACCTCGCTGATGCGCAGCTTCATCAGCGTCGCCTTGATGACCATCTCCGACGCGAACTCCATGCCGGTGGTGCGCAGCCCCATGCGCAGGAAGGCGTCGCGCCTGAAGCCGCGCAGCCCGCAATGGAAATCGCCCACAGGGCACTTGAAGAGCAGTCGCCCGATCCACGACAGCACGGGGTTGCCGATGTAGCGGTTCTTCCAGGGCATCGCGCCGGGCGCGATGCCGCCGCGAAACCGGTTGCCCATCACCAGGTCGTCGCCTGCCTCGAGGCGGTCGAGGAACGCGTCGAGGCGACCGAAGTCGTAGGAGTCGTCGGAGTCGCCCATGATCACGTACTCGCCACGGGCCTGCAGCGCGCCGGCCGCCAGCGCGGCCCCGTAGCCGCGACGCGCCACCGACAGCACGCGCGCACCCAGCGACTCGGCGATGGCCTGCGAACCGTCGCGGCTGCCGTTGTCGGCGATCAGCACCTCGGCCGCGATGCCGCGGCGGGCAATCCAGCGCTGCGCCTTGCGGATGCAGGCCGCCAGGGTTTCAGCCTCGTCGAGGCAGGGCATCAGGATGGTCAGTTTCATGGAAATGTCGCCACAGGGCATGGAGAACCAGCAAGGACGCCAGCTGCCAGAGCTGGATGGACGGCCCCAGGTAGAGGACGTTGACGCCCGGGAACGAGGTGGCGTCGATCAGCGCCAGCAGCGCGATGCGGATGCCGGCGGACAGCGCGCACAGCGTGGCCACCCCGGCCAGGGCCGTGGCGCGCCGGCGGCGCCACTGCAACAGCCCCAGCAGCAGCCAGCCGCCAGCGGCCACGGTCATGAGGGCGGGTGCGGCGCGGCCGTACGCGGCGGCCAGGCGGGCCTTCCAGCGCAGGGCCCCGGGCAAGGGGCTGCGATCGGTCTCGGCGATGTCGATGTGGATGCGGCTGTCGTCGTCCAGCCCGACGCCCCAGCCAGGCCTCAATGCCGACAAGGCGATGGCCTGATCAGGCCGGCCCTGGCGCGCCAGGCGGCAGTCCGTGCCGGCCGGGCGCTCGAGCTGGAAGCGGCTGTGGTCGACGTCGTCGCGCCGCAGCGCGCGCTTCAGATCCGGGCTGGGCAGCCTCGGGATGTGCTCCACCACCTCCTGGCCTGCGGAGCCGCAGCGCAGTTCGATCCAGCGGTCGCCCGCGGCGGCGAACCAGCCGGCAACGCGCCAGCGATCGGCGGCGGCCATGGGCAAGTGGCGCGGGCGGCCCAGGAAGTCGTCGAAGGCCGCCAGCCGCGGGGCCGGCCCGTCGCTCGGGCCGGCGCTCAGCACCACGCCTTCCCGGTAGGCGCTCATGCCCAGGGCGCGGCGCAGCGCCGGCCCCAGGCGGGCCCGGTCGGAGTCGCTCATGCGGGGCAGGAACGACCAGCCGGGCGCAAGGCATCGCAGCCGGCCCTGCTCACAGGCGGCCTGCAGCTCGGCGGCGGCGCGGCGGTAGAACGTGGCCGCCTGCGCCGCGCTGCCGTAGTGGCCCGCCTGCGCGACCGCCTCGCGCAGGGCCCACATGAACCAGCCACCGGCGAAGTCGCCGCAGGTGTGCGGGTAGAGCCGGCAGCCGTCGATCTGCAACGGGTGGCGCGGCCTCTCCAGCAGGGGCTGCAGCTCGCGCAGCGCGGCGCTGACCGCATAGGCGCGCTCGCGCTGGGCGCGTGTCACCGGGACGAAGTCCGTTCTGCCGCCGGCCTCGATGCCGGCGAGCCGCTGCAGCAGCTCGACGAAGGGAGCGCTCTTGAAGTCGACCACTCCCCAGTGGCCGTAGCGCAAGCCGTTGGTGGTGCTCAGCAGCAACAGCACCAGCGCTGCGCCGAGCGCGAAGCCGGCCCAGCGCTGCCCTCGCAGCCGGCGCCGTGGCGCCGCCTCCGCCCGGGCCGCCCAGGCCGCATGGGCGGCCAGCAGACCGTAGGCCGGAGCGACCCACAGGCCCTCTTCGCGCGTCGCCCAGAAGAGACCGCAGGCCGCCCCCAGGCCCACGCTGCCCCACACCGGCCTGCCCCCGTGCGGCCCCAGGCCCGCCACGGCGGGCACACGCAGCAGGTGCAGCCAGGAGGCGGCGACCACCAGCGTCAGCGCCTGGTAGAGGTGATCCCTGACCACGCGGGTCGGCAGGCAGGCCGGCTGAACCACGAGCACGGCCCAGATCAGCAGCACCCAGGGGCGCGACATGCCCCAGCGTCGAAGCTCGCAGGCCAGGATCGACGCAGCCGCCAGCTGG
>Ga0209573_1002109_pt1 | contig 26885 bp, 19 predicted proteins | sample TNRBio252014_DNA_FD_185870 | JGI IMG/M metagenome (GOLD analysis project Ga0209573, IMG submission 185870) | Wastewater treatment Type I Accumulibacter community from EBPR Bioreactor in Madison, WI, USA - TNR Reactor_6/25/2014_ DNA (SPAdes)... | ecosystem: Engineered > Bioreactor > EBPR >... | reverse complement strand
CGCCCAATCCGCCGCTGCATTCGGAAAAAATCGTCACCGAACGGAAGATCTTCTTCCTCGATCTCAAGGAGAACGACCGCGGCAAGTTCATCAAGATCACCGAGGACGTGCGCGGCCGCCGCGACACTATCATCCTCCCCATCGACGCCGCCCAGGAGTTCCTGGACGCCATGATGCGCACGCTCGACGCCGCAGGCGTGGATGAGTAGGGGCGGCGGACAAGAGTGTCCGATGGCTCGAAATGGTATAAAACCAAGAAATTGACCACATTGATGAGGCTTCGGTCCGCACTGCTGTGGCTTCTGTTTGGAATGCTTGTCGCCGGGCTGCCCCTGCTCGTCGAGTTGGGAAGGTCACGTTGCCACTATTCGGAAATCGACACTTTTTTCAAAGGCAGCTTGGACGACAAGCTGGTTGTTGGGATCTCATTCATCGAATATCAGGGTTCTGGTTTCATGTCTGGGACGAATTGGAAGGTTCAACTCATCAATCCTGATCGTGCACGAATCACGGTCTATGAAAAGAGTTCTGTCTTTCAGGAGAACGTGCCGCATCAGCCTTCAATTGAGATCAAAGACGGTCAGATTCATCTGGATGATGGCGAAGAAAAGCTCGTGATTTCTGTTCAGCGATCTGAATCGAAGAGCCGATGAAACCGGCCCTCTGCGTATCACAGCATCGCCCGCAGCGCCTTGCGATCCACCTTCTGATTCCCGGTCTTCGGCAGTTCCGGCAGGAAGATCACGCGGCTGGGCACCTTCGCAGGCTCCAGCTTCGCGCTCAGCGCCATGACGATGGCCTTTTCATCCAAACCTTCACGCGAGACGGAAACAAACAGGCACAACTGATCCCGCGCCTCGTCCTTCACGCAGCCGGCCGCCACCACGTCGAGAATCCTGCATGCCTCCTCCTCTACCTCCGCCGGACTCAGCCGGTGCCCCTTGTGCTTGATCAGGAAATCGCTACGACCGTGGAAATGCAAAAAACCCTCCGCATCCACGCTGCCAAAATCACCGCTCACCAGCACGCGTGAGTGGCCTTCGCCCATGAACTTGTAGCGCTTCGCCGTCTCCTCCGGCGCGCGCCAGTAGCCCAGCGCCAGATGCCGTCCGCGCACGCACAGCTCGCCTGTCTCGCCGGGAGGCAGGCGGTGGCCGCTCGCATCCATCGCAAACACCTCCGTGCCGTCCAGCGCACGGCCCACCGACTCCGGTTTCGCCTCCAGCTCTTCCGGCAGCAGGATCGACACGCGCTTGCACTCCGTCAGCCCGTACATCGGAAAAACCCGGGCCTGCGGGAATAGCTCGCGCAGGCTTTGGATGTAACTCTGCGGCAGATGATCGCCCGTGTTCGTGATCACCCGCAGCTTCGGCAGTGCCACGGGCCGATAGCGCTGCATCTTGATCAGCCCACCAAACAACGTCGGCACGCCCGGCAGCACGCTGATCTCCTGCGCCGCCAAAATGCGCGGCAGTTCCGGCCCCGCCATCTCCGGCCGACCGATGAACACGCTCGCGCCCACCATCGCCGCGTAAAAGAGCTGGTACAGCCCGTAGTCGAACGACAGTGGCAGAAAAATCGCCACGCGATCCTCTGCTCGATACTGCAATCGCTCCTGAATCGCCGCCGAGACGAAGCGCACGTTGTCGTGCGTCAAAATCACCCCGCGCGGCGTGCCCGTCGATCCCGACGTGAACACCAAAAACGCCGGATCTTGGTCAATTCCAGGAAACGGCACGTGCTTTGGCTCGGGTGCCGCGATCAATTCGGCAAACGGAGTGCGGACGCCCCCGTCCGCCCACACGAGCGGTATTTCGCCGAATTCTTCCCGAAGTGAGGTCGTGGACTGTTCGAGCAGGCCCAGCTTCGGCTCCGTCTGCTCCAAAATGCGCCGCAGCCCCTCCGCTTTCATCTGCGGATGCAAAATCACCGCGATGGCCCCGATCTGCGCCACGGCGAAAAACATCAGCACCGTTTCGATCCGGTTCTCCGTCACCATCACCACGCGGTCCCCGCGCCCAACGCCCCTCCCATCCAACCACGCCGCGATGCTCGCGATCCGCCGCCACGCCTCCACATACGTCAGCGATTCATCTCCATGCCTCAAATACTCACGTTCCGGCCAGCGTCGCGCGCCTTCGCGCACATAGCTCGCAATCGTCCACGCCGCATGCGGCCCGTCAGGAAAAAAGGAGTGTTCGTCGAGAGTCATGAGGCAAACCGTCCAAAACGCTACGGTCCCGCCCGCGCGAAATCAACCATTCGTCATTCGCCATTCGGGTTTCGTCATTTCCCCACCCGCATCCACCGCACAGCCTCCATTCCACTCGCCAGTTCCTTCACGCGGATTTCCCACGTCCCTGGATTTTCATTCGGCGCGAGGTTCAGGCTGAGTTCGACGATGCCATTCTCGGCGGCATAAAAGCCGCTGCCTTCCGCAGATTTGCCGTTCGCATCGCGGATGTCCACCCGCACCGGGATCACCGCTTTGGTGGGTGTGTCCTGCGTGGTGGTGATGTTGATCACAGCTTTGGCGCTGTTGCCCACGGTGGCGTTCTCCGGCACCTCCAGTTTGATGCCAAGCAGCGGTTTCGGCATCACCAAGAAGATTTTACCGTCGCAGGGGCCAATTTCGACCGGCCAGCTCATGTGACCGTCCTCGCGGCGTTTCGGCACGATGAACTGCGTGCCGGTGAGTTCATACACATTGGCCGATTCCGCCTTCAAACTCACGATTCCCTTCGAAGGCAGCCCGTTTTCCATCACAAGGCCGTGCTGGCCCACATAGGTGCCGTATTCGCGATGGTCATTCACCACGAAGACATATGTCGCGTCGCCAAATTTCCGCGTGCGCACGATGATCTCGGGATTGTCACAGTTTGCGCGCTGCGGCAGCGCGAAACCGCCGAGCGTCTTCGCAAGCTCCAGTAGCTTGGCTTTATCCTCAGCGGCCTTTTTTTCGCGTTTGAAGCTCTGGATTGTGAAATCGGCCTTCAAGCCGGGGCAGAGAAACTCATCCGCCACGATCTTGCCGCCCTTCTTCTGCCAGTCAGCGATGCGTGCGACGATGGATTTCGTCAGCACATCGCAAGACGGCATCACGAGCACCTTGCGGCCGCTGAGGCCGTTTTTGAGCAATGTTTCCTCGTAGAGGATGTCCGTCTGCACATGCGCATGTTGAAGCGCCAGCCAGACATCGGCCTCCCAGCCGTTGTTTGAGCCGTAACCGCCGCGCCGAGCGAACATCTGCGAGGTGAAGCTCTCCAGAAATGCCACCTCGCTTCGCTCATCCGGAATCGCCATCAGCGTCGGCCCCAGCGGCTCGATCACATCGTGGATGAGCTGCTTCAAGAGGGGCGCGGTGTTCGGATTCGTGAAACGATAGCCGCCTGGGCTGTCCGTCTGCACAAGCGACTGCCAGCCGTGATACATAATGCCCTGGATGGGCCGCGAAATCTTCGTCCACAGCGCCTCCTTCAAATGCATCGGCGCGATGGTGATGTAGGCCGCCTCGGGATCATGATCCTCCCACGCCACGACCTCGCCGGGTGCCTTGCTGCCCATCGGTGCGGTTTGGGAGCGATACCAGATGAGTTGCGTCATCTTCATCACGCGCTGGTTCTTGCCACTGGCCGCGCTCATCGCGAAAAGCTGGTCCGCGCACATGCCGATCTTCTGCGGATCAGGATAGGTGTAGGTCCAGTGCGAGATCACATCCACCCCGCCGCCCGCGCCACTGATGCTCGGCTGCCGCACGGCGGGATCGAAGAACGTCCACACCTTGCCGCTGCTCTTCACGCCTTTGTGCAGGGCGGTGTGCAGGCCATTCCAGCCGTCTCCCACCGTCCAGAACCAGCGCAGGTATTTCAAAATGGGATGATCATCGGCGATGACACAATCTGCGGGGAAATCCTTCAGCTTTGTCCAGTCCACGCCACCCTTTGTCGTGATTTCAGCCGGGATGTCGGTGCCGGCGAACTTCTTGTAAGCCTCCACATCCACCGCGTTGAAGCTCACTTGGCTGCTGTCACGCACTTCGGTGTCGATCAACGCCGTCGTGAACGCGGGATGGTCGCCATACGCCTTCGCCACGCTCATGCCCACCACCTGGAAATACGGCGCGAACTCCGGCGTCGATGCCGCGATGTCCTGCCGCACATACGGCTTCCCGGCACGATCCACGCGCAGGTTTTTCGGATCGCTCTCCAAAGCGCGGCTCGGCGACAGGCTGGCGACAACTTCGAGGCCGTTTTTGAGCGCGTCGTCGAGCATGGCGCGATTCTTCGCGATCACCTCCGGCTTCGCGGGCGGTCCGACGGCACGGTTGGCCCAGAGCGAGCCGTAGTCTGCTCCCAAGCCGATGAAGTGTGTGAATCCGATGTTTTTGAGTCGCGGAATCTCGCCACCACCCGCACCCCACATGATCACCGGCATGCGTGGCGGCAGGCGCGGCACGATTTGCAGCGTCGTGGACTGCTCCGTGGCGTAATCGCCGATCTCAAACCTCGCTCGCAGGTCGTATTCCGCTGCTTTGAGCGCCGTATTGAGCACATACTTCGCCGCGAAGCTCTTTCCAGCCGCGAGATCGGGCACGATGAAGTTTTCGTCCTTCGCGCCCAAATTCACCGACAGCTTCGCGCCCGTCATCGTTTCGCGCCGCAGATTGGTCACCACGATCTCGACCGGCTTCGCCGTCTCCATGCGGCGCCACACCTGCCGCGTCGTCGCGATCTGCATCTGCACACGCTCAAAACTCAGCACGCCCTCGCAGATACGCACCTCGTCGATCAAACCGGGGAAACCACCGTAATTGCTGCCCAGCCTGTCGCCGATGCTCAAGCCCTTCGTGCCTGGAACCACCGCGCCGTAGCCCTCCAGCTTCGCTCCACCTGCTGCTGTGCCGTTTCGATAAAATTTCCCCTCGCCCGCGCTATCGTAAGTGAAGGCCACATGCTGCCACACATCCGTCTCGAGCTTGAAGGGCTGCGAGTGGATCGTCTTCGACTCCGCACCGAAGCCCAACGTCACAAACATCCTCCGCAGGCCGCCTTTGTCCGCCTCGCCGATCTGCCACTGGTAGTCCGTGTGATCGACATATTTCTTGTCGAGCAGGAAGCAGCGCAGCTCCGGCTTGAACTCCGCCTTCGCCTTGATCCACATCTCCATCGTGAACGCTGCTTTGACCGCCTTCACCTCCACCAGCGCCGCATGACGCTTGTCCTGCACCGGAAATCCTGGGGATGACTCCAAGGCACCGCCGAATCTGCCTTTCGCATTCAAAACGGCTCCGTTCAGCTTCAGCCCATCCGCTTTCTCAAACGACCAATGCCCGAGCACATGCTTCCCGGTCACATCATCCTTCGTGTAGCCTGTCTCCCAGGTTTCCTGAAGGGCGAGAGCTGACCACGGAAAGCATAGAAGACACGGAACAAGAAAGCGGAGCATGCTGAGATAAGCCGACATGAGCCCTGTCTCTTTCAGCGAAGTCATCGCGTTTGTAGCTTCGTCCACGCCTCGAACTCACTCGGACGCAGCCGGTAGCGCATGATGCTGCCGGGATGGAGAGCGGAGAGCTCTTTTTGCACGACTCCGACGAACTGCGCACGCTCGGCAGGTGGCAGGGCGGCGGCGTGCTTTGGCAGAGTGCGCTTGGTGGTGGCAGCGTTCATTTTGCCCTGCACGACGGCGCGCACGGCATCGCCGATGGCGGCGCGGTGCTTGAGCCGGAAGGGATCAGGGTCGCCGAGAGACTGGCGCACGGCGGCGTAGCGGGCGCAGGAGCGCTGGTAGGCCCACACGAAGACATCGCGCAGGCATTCGACACGGTTTTGCTCATACACGACGAGCGTGCCGTCCACATAGTCCGCCTGCTCGACCTCGATGAAGGAGAGAGGACAAAGATTGTGCCGGATGAGCGGGATGTTCGCGGCAAGGCGGGAGACGCGTTTGTTCACGTCCTCGAAGGGCTGCAAATACGGCAGATGCACCATGACGAAGAAAGCCTGCTCGAACGGATCGCGAATGGCCTCCGCTTTGGCGAGGAGCTGGTCGAAACGCTGCTCGACGAGCTGCGGAACCTCCAGCGGATGAAACACGGTGCCGCTGATGCCGACGGCGCGGCTGCGCAGGCGGCCGCAGGCCTCCGGCTCGCTCATGAGGTTGTCGGAGAGCATGGCGTGCAGGTTGCAGATGGTGTGGCGGTTGAAGCCGATGCCTGCGGCCTCCTCGGCGAGCATTTCGATGGCCTGCTTGTGATTGAGGATCATCTGGGCCTCGCGGGCGCTGTGGCCTTCGGCAGCGGTGCCGACTTCGAGTAAACGCTGTGTTTCGAGAAGTGAGTAGGTGTTCCCTTCGAGGCGGCTGGAGTTCCAGGAAAGGTCCACCAGCAGGCGCTGGAGCACCTGGCGCAGATAGGTTCCCGCCGGCAGGTCCGAGAGGCCGACCTGGCCCAAAGCGAGGAGCTGCTTCCGTATGGCGGCGGGCAGGTAAAAGGTCTTGTTCGGCTGATACGCGTCCAAAAAGCGGCCCTGATAGCCCACCGGCGCGCGCTGCGTGAGCGGGCGACGGATGGCGGCGCGAAGCTTCTCCGACTCCGTGGAGAAAACGGAGGTCGAGGCTTGCTGGAGTGTCGAGGCCGTCGTCACAGGCCGTGCTGCGGCTGACGAGGGCAGGCGGTAGCGTCGTGCCTTGGTGGCGCCTTCGGCGATGAGGTGCTTTTCCGCCACCAGTCGCTCCAGGCGGCGCTGGAGCGTCCGCGTGCTCAGGCGCAGCCGCCGGTTCTTCGCCAGATCACCGAGCGAAACACCACCAGGCATCCCCTCCACCACCTGGAGGATGGCGGCGAGATCGGACTCATCTGTGGTGGCTTGTGGCATAATTCGTTTAGCGCTTCATTTCGGCATTTTACGAAGGGGAATGGCATCAAATTGGCGCAATCGTGGCATAATTATGGCGGAATAATGGCATAATCCACGGGATTGCGCCAGCACTGATATTCATCCTCGGTTTCCGCCCATTCACACCTTCACCTCCACCAGCGCCGCATGCCGCTTGCCCGAGAGAATCGAACGCCTCTCTGTTTTCCCCAAACCCAACAGCGGATTGACCTTGCCACGGCACAGGCTTTTTGGCGAAATCATGACAAACCGATTCAGCCATGGAAAAATTCGTTCCCCAGAAAGCCCATCGCCCTTTGTGGGCATGTATCGCTATTGGCGCAGCGTTGGGACTGCTTTATCAAGGCTTTCAGCTCCTGACGGTCCCTCAGTTGCATTGTGTTGCCAAACTCGTCGCCTCGCCTGTCTTTGGGGCATTCAAGCCCGAGGACGACGGCGTCAGTGACTTTTCGACAGTCACAACCTTTGCCGCAACGCTTGTCGAGACACTCGAATCAGCTGAAATCCAGCGTCGCGCCCGTGAGCGTGTTCGTGCCCTGAACCCAGAACTTGCTGAGCCCGATGTGCGGATCAATGCAGCTCAATTCAAGGGAAGCGCGATCTTCAATGTCGTCGCGTCAGGAACCGATGGCATCTATGTCCGAACGTATCTGAATGCGTTGCTGGACGAGTTCATCGCCTTTCAACACGTCATCCGAAGCCAGCACCAGGCGAGGTTCTTCAAACGCTTGTTCGATGAGTTTGAGGAAAAACGCGCGGCAAGCAGCAAGGCGGTTGAACCAGCGGAACGGGAGCAACTGGAGGCTGCTTACAAGACGCTGTTCGAGCGTCTGGCCGGTTATCAGACCACGGTCGAGGACACAAGTGAGGTGGCGATCTTTGAGCGCGCAGGCGTCACCTATAGTAAAGCTCAAGACTGGGCGTCCTCACTCGGCTTTGGAGCAGTGCTCGGCATGATTCTCGGTGCTGTATTCTGGCACCTTTCAGCAATGGCAACTTCTCTCCGTTCCCTTCTTTCGGAAACCTGATCGTCACGAATCACCCCTTCACCGCCCAACGCAGCTTCGCCGGTCCAGCGCGTGGGTTGTCGCGTGTTTCTTGCGATGACGGGCGGATCACCTCGTCGTTGGCAGAGCTGAAGAGGCCGCTGCGCAAACCGTCGCGGAAGAGGTGTTTCACGCGGCGGTCTTCGCCGGAGTGGAAGGTGAGAATGGCGACGCGAGCGCGGGGGCGGAGGACGGCGGACAGTTGATGCAGGAAGGTGTCGAGCGCGGTGAATTCCTCATTCACGGCGATGCGCAGGGCCTGAAACACGCGGCGCACGGTGGCTTCGCGTTCTTCTTCGTCCATGCGATGGGGCAAGGCGCGGCGCACGGCCTCGGCCAGCGAGCGGGTGGTGGTATGATCCGTGCCGGCGAGCGCGTCGGCCAGCAACGAAGCATGGCGTTCGTCGGCGTTTTCTTCGAAGATCGTTTTCAACTTCGCGGCGGAGAGCTTTTGCAGCAGGTCGCGGGCGGAGACGCCGCGCTGCGGATTCATGCGCATGTCGAGCGGGCCGTCGTGTTTGAAGCTGAAACCGCGGGCGGGATTGTCGAACTGCATGGAGGAGCAGCCGAGATCGGCCAGCAGCACGTCCACGCCATCGCTCCAGTCCAATTCAGCGAGCGCACGGGGCAATCCGGCAAAGTTCATGCGTTTCACCACAAGCGCGGAGTCCTCGCAGCCGCTGGCACGCAGTCGTGCCTCGGTGCGCACGATCTCGATGGGGTCTTGATCGAGCGCGAGCAGTGTTCCACCGGGCTGCACGGTCTTCAGCAACGCGCTGGCGTGGCCGCCGTAGCCGAGCGTGCAGTCCACGGCTCGTTCGCCGGGCTGCGGGGCGAGGATTTGCATGATCTCGTTCAAGAGGATCGGCACATGCTGTCCGGCGGGCGTTTTGCCAGACGCACGCACTTTGGCGATGGTTTCGGCGTAGCGCTCGGGGTTCAGCTCCTTGTATTTGTCCTCAAAACGACGCGGATTTTTGCCCGAGTAGCGCGGACGACGGCGATGCGGTGTTGGAACCTCGGCTTCGCTCACAGCTCGTTGTATTTGGCGTTCGATCCGCGTGCCTTCGCCACGGGATAGCGCGATTCATTGCGCTCGATCTTGTCGAGCATCGCCTGGCCGAGATCGACGCCAAGGTTGTGGGCCAGTTCGAAGAGCAAAATGCCCACATCGGCCATCTCGTCCTTCAGCTCGGGCATTTTGTCCTTCACGCGCTGCTCGATCTGCCCCGGCTGCTGCCAGACGAAGTGTTGCAGTAGTTCACCCGCCTCGGCGGTGATGGCGATGGCGAGTTCCTTCGGGCTGTGAAACTGCATCCAGTCCCGGGCGTCGCGAAACGCGCAGATGCGCGCGGTGATTTGTTCGATGGTCATGGCTTCATGATGCGGTGCGCACCCGCAGGAGCAACCGGGAAGGCGACAAGATGTGCGCAGAGTGTCCCAAAGGAAGGATTGACGCCCATGAGCGTATCAAGGATGCTCCACCATGAATATGAAACACATCACCACCCTCGCTGCCTGCCTTTCCCTCACCACAGTCCTGCATGCCGCCGATGAGCCGCCGGTGGACTTCGTGAAGCAGGTCAAGCCCATCCTGGCCGATCGCTGTGTCGAGTGCCACAACTCGGAGACGATCTTCGGCGAGCTGAATCTGCAAAGTCGTGAGCTGGCCTTCCGCAAACGGAAGCTGGCCCCGGCCATCGTGCCTGGCGAGCCCGAGAAAAGCATGCTCTATCTCGCGCTCACGCTGCCGCCGAAGGACAAGAAGGCCATGCCCGCCACCGGACATCGCATCCCCAAGGACGAGGCAAGCATCATCCGCCAGTGGATCAAGGAAGGTGCCAAATGGCCTGAAGGCAAAGAAGGTGTCGTGTCGGTTCAAAGGAAGAAGTCGTAGATTTCCTGAGCCAATCGATGGCTGCCGGGGCTTGTAACTCGGAAGACAGGCAGGAAGATGGGTGCCCGCAGCCATGAAACACCCCGGTCTTCTTTCTCTCTTCTTTTCCGCGACACTTTGCCAACTGTCAGCCATCGAGATTCCACCGGGTGGCACCGATGTGCGTGGTGCGGCGGCATTGCAGGCGAACTCGTCCCCTGAAGCAGGAAAGGTGGAGTCGCTGGCGGTTGGAAAGCGCATCACGATCACAAAAGCCGATCCGGCGAAGGCTTACGCGGCACAGTTCACCGCGCCGATTTCCACCGAGATCGCGAAAAACGAGCGTGTGCTGGCGATCATAAAGGCGCGGGTGGTTGGCCATGAGGAGTCCGGAGAGGTTTTGGCGAAGTTGCAGCTTCGTGGAGTGCCCTACACCGAGTTTGGCGATACTATTGGTGTCGGCATCCATCGCGAGTGGACGGAGCAGCCGGTGGTGTTCATCGTCAATGACGTGGTGCCGGCTGACAAGGCCGCCGTGGTGCTTCTGTGCGGGCAGAAGGAGCAAAGTATCGAGGTGGAGAGCATCCGAGTGCTCAAGTATCCCGCCTCGACGGATGTGAGCGGCTTCCCACGCGCGAAATTGATCAAACGCAGCTACGCAGGCCGTGAGCCGGACGCGCCGTGGCGCAAGGCGGCGCTGGAGCGCATCGAACAGCATCGAAAGGCGGATCTGTCGATGATTGTGAAGGGTGACGATGGCAAACCGCTGGCTGGGACGGAGGTAAAGCTCTCGTTACGCCGCCACGCCTTCGGATTTGGCTCCGCCGTGGTGGCGAAGCGCTTCAACGGCGAAAGTGAGGATGACCGGCGCTACCGCGAGATCGTGGACAAGTTCTTTAGCATCGTGGTTTTCGAGAATGACCTAAAGGATGGCAACTGGTCACCGGATTTCGATTCGGAGCGCAAATCGAACCGCAATGCAGAACTGGAAAAGGCCTTCGCTTGGCTCGCCGAGCGCCACATCGACGTGCGAGGTCACTATCTCATGCAGGTGGCCACGCCGTTCAATCTGCATGACATCAAGGACAACGCCGAGATCCGCCAGCGCACGCTCGACAGCGTGAAAGAGCGCATGGCCTTTGTGAAGGATCGCGTCATCGAGTGGGACGTGATCAATCACCCCATCGCCTGGGGCGGTGCGGACATGCTGAACAAACGCCCCGGCCTGGAAAAACTCGACCGCGAGGTCTTCACGCTGGCGAGATCGCTCACGAAGCTGCCCTTCTTCATCAATGAGGATCAGGTCTTCCGTCCAGGACCGCAGCATGACGACACGTTTGCCTACATCGAGTCGCTGAACGCCGCCGGTTTCACGGTCGCGGGTCTCGGCAATCAGGCGCACTTCCATGAAAGCTACCTGCCGTCCCCGGAGCATCTGCTGGCGGTGACGGATCGCTTCGCGAAGATCGTGCCGCATCAGTCCATCACAGAATACGACATCGTGACCACCGAGGACGAGGAACTGGCGGCGGACTACACGCGGGATGTGCTCATCGCCGTCTTCAGCCACCCGGCTTACACGAGTTTTTTGTTCTGGGGCTTCTGGGAAGGCTCGCATTGGAAACCCGAGGCGGCCTCATGGAGCAAGGACTGGAGCATCCGCAAGCGCGGCGAGGTGCTGGAAGAATGGATCGGTCGGAAATGGCACACCGAGGTCACGTTGAAGACGGATGAACGCGGCCTGGTGAAATGGCGCGGCTTCCCCGGCTGGTATGAGGTGCATGCCACGGGTCACAAGCCGGTCGTTTTGAAACCAACGTGGTGAGGAAACCGCGAAACCACAGGCGACAATCCAAGTTGAAGCTCGGAACATCATGAACACGACTTTCTTCCACATTCCACTCAACCGCCGCAAGCTGTTGCACAGCCTGCTTCTCGCCACGGGCGGCATCATCACTGGAGATCTTTATGCTGAGGCGCTGACACTCACGCCACGATCAACCGAAGGACCGTATTACCCCGATCATCTGCCGCTGGATCAGGACAACGATTTGACGCAGATCGTCGGCGGCAAGGCTCCCGCGGGCGGCGTGGTGACGGAAATCGGCGGACGGCTGCTCAACGTTGATGGCAAGCCGATCCACGATGCGGTGATCGAGCTTTGGCAGGCAGACAACAACGGCTGCTACCTCCACAGCAGGGGCGTGCAGAAAGGCAAGGAGCGTGACCCGCATTTTCAGGGCTTGGGCAAGATCACCACGAATGCGAAGGGCGAATATCGCTTCCGAACGATCCAGCCGGCGCTCTACACCGGCCGCACACGGCACTATCACTTCGCTGTGGTGCAAAACAGCAAGCGCATGCTCACCACGCAGCTCTACTTTGCCGGTGAGCCGCAAAATGAGCGGGACGGCATCTTGCGCGGCATTCGCGATGAAGCGCAGCGGCTCTCCGTGATCCGTGAATTCAAACCGAAGAACACGGGCAGCCAGGACTTGCTGGCGACATGGGACATCGTCATTGGCATGACGCCGGAAGATCCCGAGCAGCGTCGAAAAGGCCCGCCGCCAGGGCCACGGCCAAGATAGCGGCTGCTTGCGGTTACTTCTTCGCCTGCCGCTGCCGCACGCACTCAAACAAGCACACACCGGTGGCGACGGAGACATTGAGGCATTCGACTTTGCCACCCATGGGGATCTTGACGAGAAAATCGCAGTGCTCGCCGGTGAGGCGGCGCATACCGGGGCCTTCCGCGCCCATGACGATGCCGATGCCGCCTTTGAGGTCGATGTCGTAGAGGCTCTGTGTGGCTTCATCGCCTGTGCCGACGAGCCAGATGCCGAGTTCCTTGAGCTTGTCCATGGCGCGCACGAGATTGGTCACGCGGATGAGCGGGATGTTCTCCGCGCCGCCGCAGGCCACACGCACCACGGTCTCCGTGATGGGTGCAGTTTTGTCCTTCGGCATGATCACGGCGCAGACACCTGCTGCATCGGCGGTGCGCAGGCAGGCGCCGAGATTGTGCGGGTCCTGCACGCAGTCGAGGATGAGCACGAGCGGGTTCTCTTTGCCTTCGAGCACCGTGGCAATGTCTCCCTCCTCATAGACGCGCACCTTGTTGTCGGAGCGGGCGTGACGGTTTTGACGGGCGACGGGTGGTTGGGAGGGACGGTCGGGGCGCATGAGATTGGGTGGATAGTGCGCCGCGAATGAGGTTTGGCAAAATGATAGAAGCCTGAGATCACTTCATCAACTTAGCCAGATCGGGAGCCACCTTGCCCAGTTCCTCGGCGATGATTTTGGCGATGACCTCCGCGCCGTGGGTGTTTAGGTGGGTGTGGTCGGCTTTGCCATCTTTGCCGGGCGGGTTGAAGGCGTCGGAGGCGGTGACGCCGAGCTGATTGTGCAGATCGACACTGCGGACAAAAAGATCGACGAGCGGCACCTGCTGCTCGGCGGCGACTTTGCGGGCGGCGTCGGCCCAGGGCTTGAGTTCGCCGCGAAGTTTGCCGTTGTCGAAGGTGCGGCGGGCCAGGGAGGTCACGAGGATGGGTTTGGCGCCAATGGCGCGGGCTTCCTCGATGTAGCGGATCAAATTTTGGCGGTAGGTGGTTTCAGGATCGGTTTCGCGCTTCGGACCTTTGCCAGGCATGTCATTGTGGCCGAACTGGATGAGGATGAAGGCTGGTTTCGAGTCGATGACCTTCTTCCAGTTGCCGGTGTCGCGGAAACTTTTGCTGCTCTGGCCGCCTCCGGCGAAGTTGAGGCATTCCGCCTCGGGCTTGAGCAGTTTGGCGAAGGCTGCGCCCCACCCTGCCTTGTCCGTGACGGTGGAATCACCCGCGAGCGAGACACGCGTCTTGGTGTCGGCGGCGTGGAGCAGCGAGGCGAGAAACAGGGTGCAGAAGGCAAGTCGGGCGATCATGAGGACAGGGCGAACATTCGTATTCAGCAGCATCTTGCAGATTTCTTGAAGCGGGTCGAGATGAGGAGGTGAAGCGGCGTATTGTCCCGCCATCTCAACCGATACCTGACTTCTGTGAAAACCCCGACCTTATTCTTCTCGACGCTGTTGTTCGCTTCTGTGCTCGCAAACGCCGCGCCGGTGCCCTTGTTCGATGGCAAGACCTTCAACGGCTGGGAGGGCGAAACCACGAAAGTCTGGCGCATTGAGGATGGTGTCATTCTCGGCGGCAGCATGGAGGGAAACCCACAGAACGAGTTCCTCGCCACGAAGAAGCCGTATCGAAACTTCCGCCTCACGCTCGAATACAAACTCAACGGCACCGAAGGCTTCGTGAACGGCGGAGTGCAGTTTCGCAGCGTTCGGATCAAGGAGCCGCCGAATGAGATGTTTGGCTATCAGGCGGACATCGGTGCGGGCTACAGCGGCTGCCTTTACGACGAGTCACGTCGCAAGACCATGCTCGCCAAGCCTACTGAGGAACTGATCAAAAAGGCCGAGAAGCCCGGCGGATGGAACACCTATGAAATTCGCGCCGAGGACCAGCGTATCCAGCTCTTCGTCAATGGCGTGCGCACCGTGGACTACACGGAGCGCGCCCCGGACATCGCGCTCAAAGGCAACATCGCCCTGCAAATCCACGGCAAGTGCAAAGCCGTGATCGCCTTCCGCAACATCCAGATCGACGAACTCCCCGACGCCCTCGTCCCCGGCCCGAAGGACATCATGAATCGCTTCGGCAATCCCGACAGCGCCCCAACCGCGCTCGCGCCATTCAAGGATGGCAAGTTCGAGATCTCGGACGGCGAGGTCATCGTCATGGCGGGCCAGACGAATTTCGTGCGAGAGCAGAAGGCAGGTGCGCTGGAAGCCATCCTGACCCACGAACTGGCGAAGCAGGCTCCGCGTTTCCGCAGCATGGCCTGGGAAGGGGACACGGTTTACGAGCAGTGGCGCGACCTGAACTTTGGCGACTGGAAGTCCCAGCTTGATGCCGTGGGCGCGGGCATCGTGATCTGCCAGTTCGGTCAGGTGGAGGCCTTTGATGGCAAGGCACGCATCGCCGAATTCACCTCCGCGTATCATCGCCTGCTGGATCAGTTCAGGGCACGCACGCCGCGCCTTGTGCTGATCTCGCCCATGCCTTTTCAAGCCACTGGCCAGCCTCATGCCCCGGACCTCACGAAGCTGAATGAGGACGTGAAAGCCTATGCCGATGCGGTGAAGGAAATCGCCCGGCAACGCGGTGCGATCTTTGTCGATCTCTTCACGGCGATAGCCCGTGATCCCGGCTGCATGGCTGCCTTCACCGACAACGGCATGCACCTCAATGAAGGCGGCCTGCGCTATGTCGGGAGGCTCATTGCCCAGCAGCTCGGCGTGTCTTCGAGTGACTCGGACGATCTCGCGGCACTGAAGGTGGCCATCGTGGAAAAGAACCGCCTTTGGTTCGACTGCTGGCGTCCCGCGAACTGGTCCTTCGTCTATGGCGACCGCGTGACGCAGATGTTTGGCAAGCCTAGCACGGACGCACCTTCACTGCGTGAAGGTTTTGAATCTCACAAGCCTCTCATCGCGAAGATGGATGCGCGCATCCATGACATCTCACTTGGCAAAGCGGTGCCAGCCATCGAGCCACTGCCAAAGCCCAAGACCGAGCCTGTACTGACGCCCGAGCAACAGATGGCCGCCTTCACCGTGGCTGAGGGATACGAGATGAATCTCTTCGCCTCCGAGCTGCAAGACGTCGCCAAGCCCACGCAGTTCTCCTGGGATGAGCGCGGACGCCTGTGGGTGGCCTGCTCGCCTACTTATCCGCAAACTTTGCCCGGCCTGAAGCCGAGTGATTACATCCTCGTGCTCGAAGACACGGACCACGATGGCGTCGCTGACAAGCACACGCGTTTCGCCGAAGGCCTGACCATGGTCCAGGGCGTCGAACCCAGTGACGGTGGCGCGTATGTCTGCGACTTCGACCAGCTCCTGCTTCTCAAAGACAACGATGGCGATGGCCGGGCGGATTTTAAACAAGTGCTCTTCTCCGGTTTCGGCATTGGCGACACGCATCAGCTCATCAACTCCATCTGCCACGGTCCCGATGGCACCCTTTGGTTCAGCCAGGGCCTTCATGCCTTCTCCCGCGTGGAGACACCACATGGTCTCGCCATTCTCGAGAAAGCCGGCCTCTGGCGCTACAACAAGCACACGCAGAAGATAGAAGGCTACTTCAACGGTGGCAAAGCCGGTCACAACTGCTGGGGCGTGGCCTTTGATGATTACAACCAGGTCTTCCACAAGAGCGGCGACCGCCCCGTGGGCTACTTCAGCACGCCCGGGCTCTTCTCCATCAAAGACCCCGATGAGTATCACCCCATCGGCGCCCTGTTCGACACCAGCCCGAAGACGAACTCGCTCGAAATCATCGGCACAAAAGCGCTGCCAGATGACATCCAGGGCTGCGCCCTCATCGGCGGTTACTTCGGCAGCGTGGTCGAGCTGCATCGCTTTGAGGACGACGGCAGCGGCTTCAAATCCACGCAGCTTCCGAAGCTCGTGAAGAGCAGCGACACTTCCTTCCGCCCCGTGGATGTCAGCGTCGGCCCGGATGGAGCGATGTATCTCTGCGACTGGTTCAATCCCGTCATCGGCCACTATCAGGCCAGCTACGCGGACCCGCGTCGTGACCGCAGCCATGGCCGCATCTGGCGCATCACGGCGAAAGGCCGCCCCACGGTGAAGCAGCCCGATCTGAGAATGATGGAGCCTCCCGCCCTGCTGGAGCAGCTTCATTCGCCGGAGCGTTGGACGCGCTATCAGGCGAAGAAACTGCTTTTCCAATGGGCAAACCCACGCGGCATCGCCGCTGCGGATGCCTTCATCGCGAAAGAAACCGATGAGCGCGTGCTCATGGATGTCTGCGGTCTTTACGAAGCCTGGCAAACTGCGAAGCCCGAGTTGCTCGCACGCCTGCTCACCGCCAAAGACGCTCGCGTCCGCGCTTATGGTGCCCGCGTTCTCGGCGTGTGGCAGGATACAGGGCTGCTCGCCAAAGCCGCGAATGACGAGCATCCCCGCGTGCGTTTGGAAGCCATCGTCGCCAGTGCGCGCATGATGAAGCCTGAGGCCATCACCATCGCCGCACAGGTGCTCGATCATCCGACGGACAAGTTCATCGACTACGCGCTGAAGCAGGCCGTGAAGGCGCTGAAACCGGATGTTGCGAAGCTCACCTTTGCCAAGCCAGCCCACGCCGAGTTTGTCAAAAAAATCGCCAGTGCCGCGCCCGTCATCGCGCATCCCGGCAAGGCCGTTTATGACGCCCTCTGCCTGAACTGCCATCAGCCCGAGGGCAAAGGTCTCCCAGGCGTGTATCCGAGCATCGCGGAGAGTGACTGGGTCAAAGGAGACACGGCAAAGCTTATCAAAATCGTGCTTCACGGCCTGAGCGGGCCGATCAAGGTCAATGGCAGTGACTTCCCGCAGCTCGCCCCGCTGCCCATGCCGCCGATGGGGCTCGATGATCAGCAGATGGCGGACGTTTTGACCTATGTCCGCGCCGGGTTTGGAAATCAGGCCGCCGCAGTCACTCCAGCGGAGGTGAAGGCCGTGCGAGCGGCCAACGCGGCCCGTGCCACCCTCTGGACGCAGGAAGAGCTTCAGAAATGATCACGCGGCAATGAGCCGCCATCTCGCACGATGAATCTCGCGGTCGATGTCGAGCCAGCTTTGCTCAAAGTCGGTCGTGGGATAAAAAAACGCGTCATCAGGCCAGTCCAGACGCTCAAACTGATGTTTTCGTGAGTCGAAGCTCACGAGCGCATCCTCAAAGTAGGGCTGGTCGTCGGTTTTGAGTAGGAACTCACCCCCAGGGACGAGGATGCGCGTGAGGCCGTCGAGGAACTCGGCTTGATTCACGAGACGACGCGCAGCGTGCTTCTTCTTCGGCCACGGATCAGGGCAGAGCAGGTGCAGGCGGCTCACGCTCGCCTTTGGCAGCAGCCAAGCGACGCTGTAGGCGCTTTCCAGGCGCATGACGCGGGCGTTTGGAAGCTGCATGCGCTGGATTTTCCGCGCCGTTTTGTCCACACGTCCCAGCATGCGCTCCACTCCGAGAAAATCGCGCTCCGGGTGCTGCACCGCCATGCCGGTGATGAAAGTGCCGTCACCGCAGCCCAGGTCGATTTCGAGCGGACGCGAGGGGGCAGGAAAGATCTCGTCGTGACGAAGTTCGCGAAAGTGATCGGGCGGGATGAAAACAGGGGCCATTGGGTGAGAAGAGTGACGCAGAAATCACTGCTCCAGGCTTTATAGCCAAGGTGGAATGATCGCGACTCCAAATCGCGATGATCAGCAGAATCACCTCCTGCTCATGCCAGAATGCCTTTGATCACATGCGCCGGATCGACGCCGGTGAGGCGGAAGTCGAGGCCCTGGGAGCGGACGCTGAGGCGTTCGTGATCGAGACCGAGCTGGTGCAGGATGGTGGCGTGGATGTCGTGAACGTGGACGGGATTTTCCACCGCGCCGAAGCCGAACTCATCGGTCTGGCCGTAAGTGATGCCCGGTTTGAAGCCGCCGCCGGCAAACCACATCGTGAAGGCGTCGATGTGATGATTGCGACCGGTGGACTCGCGCACTTCGCCCATTGGCGTGCGGCCGAATTCGCCGCCCCAGATGACGATGGTGTCGTCGAGCAGGCCGCGCTGCTTGAGGTCTTTGATGAGCGCGGCGCTGGCCTGGTCGATGTCCTTGCTCTTGAGCGGCATGTGCTTCTCCAAATTCTCCGTCGGGCCGCCGTGGTGGTCCCAGTTGGTATCGTAGAGCTGCACGAAGCGCACACCACGTTCGACGAGACGACGGGCGAGCAGGCAGTTGCGAGCAAAGCTCGTCTCCTTCGGGTCTTTGATGCCGTATAGGTCGAGCGTGGCCTGCGATTCGCCGCTGGTGTCCATCAGCTCAGGGGCGCTGGTCTGCATGCGGTAGGCCATCTCGTAAGCGTTGATGCGCGTGGAGATTTCATCGTCGCCCGTTTCAATGAGGCGTTTCAAGTTCAGCTCACGCACGGCATCCACCACCTGCCTCTGCTGCGCGGCGCTGATTTCTTTCGGCGTGGAGAGATTCACGATAGGATCTCCCGTGTTGCGCAGCGGCACGCCTTGATACGTCGTGGGCAAAACACCGCTGCCCCACAACACAGCGCCGCCACGCGGCCCACGCGGCCCGCTTTGCAGCACCACGAAACCGGGCAGGTCTTCGCACTCGCTGCCGAGTCCGTAAGTCACCCACGCGCCCATGCTGGGGCGTCCAAACAGGCCGCTGCCAGTGTTCATGTAGAACTTGGCGGGCGCGTGATTAAACAGGTCCGTCTTGCAAGTGGTGACGATGCTGAGGTCATCAACGATCTTCGCCGTGTGCGGCAGATAATCACTGACCCAGGCACCGCACTGGCCGTGCTGCTTGAAACCGATTTTGGGGCCGAGCAGATCGCTGCGGTGGCTGCTGTCCATGAAGGCGAAGCGCTTGCCCTTCGTATAGCTCTCAGGAATCGGCTTGCCGTTGAGCTTCGTGAGCAGTGGCTTGTGCTCAAACAGCTCCAATTGCGACGGTCCGCCCGCCATGAAGAGGAAAATGACGTTCTTCGCCTTGGCCGGGAAGTGCGTCTTCTTCGGTGCCAGGGCCGCATCTCGCGCCATAAGCGATCCAAGCGCCATCGAGCCAACGCCAACGCCGCAGCGACTGAAGAAATGACGGCGAGTTTGAGAAAGGAGGGCGTTCATGTGGATGGGATTGGATACGTTGAAAGCGGAACGAGTCTTGTCATGTCAAAGCCCGCCAACGATGGCAACGGGCAGGTCGATGGCGACGATCTCGCCTGCGGGCGTGCGAACGAAGTTTCCAGACACGGCGTCACAGATCACCAAACCATCCTCACGGCGGCACCACACGTCATGCATGCCAGAGGGTCGGTGCGCCGCACGCGGCAGCGGTTCAAAGCGGAGCGCTCGTAGCGAATCGGTGATCTCTTGCTCGTCGGGAGGCTCACCGACGATGAAAGGCTGCGAGGTGATGATGCTGGGCGTCTCTGAATCGCCTGCCTGATCCTGGGCGATGGCGAAAAGGCGAATGTCATCGCCGAAAACGACGTTCGCCAGCCCACAGCGTACCAGATATTGCGAAGGCGTGTCGGGCAGCAGCCGCCAGCGCCCGCGTGGATCGAATCCAGGCACAAAACCAAACTGCTCGCGCCAAGTGGCTTTGTAGATGCGACCGTCGTGCGGCTCTGCGCGAAAAATCAGATGCTCGCCACCGCCGCCACCGGCCTTGTGGCTCGAAGAGAGCGTGAAGTCGATTTGGGCTTGGCGGAGTTCAGCCACTTCTGTTTGGCGATCCGCGTGGCCTCCAGCCCAGCTTTGATCTGGCGATCCACTTCTTCCGAGGAGACGCATGGCTGCGCCAGTCGCAAGGCTCGCATTTGGTCCGGGTCGGTGATCATGGGGAAAGAGTATGCTATGCCAGGCACGCTTGGCAAGGTCGATGGCAGCGGGTGGAGGGCTGACGGGCATTTTATTCGCGTGTCACCGTCTCATCCAGATTCAGCAGAGTGCGGGCGGCGTTCAGGGTGTCGAGTTTCTTCAAAACAGAGAGTTCATCAGGCTTCGGAACGCGGGAAGTGCAGCGCTGGAAGGCGGTTTCGAGGCCGTCTTTGGCGATGATCTTTTCCAGCGCCATGGCGAACTCGAAGAAGCCGGTGTCATTCATCAGCGTGAGCGCCTGGAGCGGTGTGTTGCTGCGGATGCGGCGGGTACAGGTGCTGAAGCCTTCGGGCGCGTCGAAAACGGTGAGCGAGGGCGGCGGCGAGGCGCGGTAGATAAAAGTGTAGAGGCCACGGCGGTATTTGTCCGCGCCTTTGCTGGTGGCCCAGACACGCTTCACCTGGCCCTGGCCCATGACGCCGTCTGGAATCGGTGGATAGACGGGCGGACCGCCGAGTTTGGGCGAAAGCAGGCCGCTGGCGGTGAGGGCGACATCGCGCACGACCTCGGCATCGAGACGAAGCCGCGTCTGACGCGCGAGCAGGTAGTTGGTGGGGTCTTTCTCGCGCAATTCAGGCCGGTTGGCGGAACTTTGGCGGTAGGTGTGCGAGGTGACTATGGCCCGATGCAGCTCCTTGAGGCTCCATTTTTTTGTCATGAGCTCGGTGGCGAGCCAGTCGAGCAATTCAGGATGGGAAGGGGCCGTGCCCTGCATGCCGAAGTCGTTTTCCGTCTCCACGATGCCACGGCCGAAATACTGCTGCCACACGCGGTTCACGATGACACGCGCCGTGAGCGGGTTCTGGGGACTGACGATCCATTTCGCGAGGTCGAGGCGGTTTGGCTGCTGGCTGGTCGTTTCAAAGGCATGCAGCACCTTGGGGGTGCCGGGCGTCACTTCATCCGCAGGCCGTGTGAAGTCACCCTTGATGAAGACGGTCGTTTTGCGCGGCTTCGACAGCTCCTTCATGACCATGGTGGTCACGCCTTGGTTGAGAAGGGTGTCGAGTTCCCTGTGGCGGTCGTTGAGCTCACGAAACGGCCCCACGCCGCCGACACCAGCGGCAAACAGGCTTTGGTTTTGCGCGACGTTGCGCTTCGCTTTCGGCAAGGCGAGAATTTTGGTGAGGAAGGGCGACAGGCTTTTTTTGATCGCTGGCGTCAGGCCCGCCTCCCACGCGTCCAGCTCGGCGGCGTGATCCTTGATGTAGGCTTTGACCTTGGCATCCACCTCCTTGAACTCAGCGGTCAGCTCACTGACATCCATGCCGGGGTCGAAGACCTTCATCACCGGCTCGTCCTGGTTATTGAGGAAGGCGAAGAACTGATAATACTCCTTCTGCTCAATGGGGTCGAATTTGTGGTCGTGACACTGGGCGCAGCCGATGCTGAGGCCGAGCCAGACGGTGCCGGTCGTCGCCACACGATCGAAAACGGAGTCGATGCGGAACTGTTCCTTGTCGATGCCGCCTTCTCCATTGATCTGCGTGTTTCGATGGAAGCCAGTGGCGATCTTTTGCGCCTCGGTGGCGTTCGGCAGCAAATCGCCCGCGAGCTGCTCGATGGTGAATTGATCAAAGGGCATGTCCGCGTTCAAAGCGTCGATCACCCAGTCGCGGAATTTCCAAATCTGGCGCGGAGCGTCGATGGAGTAGCCGTTCGAGTCAGCATAGCGCGCCTGGTCCAGCCACCAGCGTCCCCAGCGCTCGCCGTAGTGCTTGCTGGAAAGAAGTCGGTCCACCAGCGCTGCATATTTTTTGTCCGACCAGTTGGACAGGTCTGACAAGTCAGACGGAGAAGGCGGCAGGCCAGTGAGATCAAGGAAGACGCGGCGGATCAGCGTGGCGGGATCGGCTGCGGGTGAAGGCTTCAAATTCTCCTCCGCCAGCCGCTGCTGGATGAAGTGGTCGATGCCGCCCCCAGCGTGTCTCTTCGGCGGCTCGAAGGACCAATGGCGCTCATACTTCGCGCCTTGCTCAATCCAGATTTTCAAAATCTCACGCTGCCGGGCCGTGAGCGGCGGCTTGTGGGACTTCGGCGGCGGCATGAGCTCGTCCTTGTCCTCGCTGATGATGCGCTGCCAGGCGTCGGACTTGCTCAAATCTCCCGGAACGATGCCGCGTGAGCCATCGTGATCCTGCGTGGCGCCGTCGAATGTGTCGAGCCGCAGGTCGGCTTCGCGGTGCTTTGGATCGAAGCCGTGGCACGCGAAGCAGTTCTCCGACAAAATCGGCCGCACATCGCGGTTGAATTCGATCTTGGACGGCACGGCGGCGTGCATCGAGGCCAGGGCAAAGGTGGAGGAGATGAGGAGGCGGAAGGTCATCGAATGTAGAACGAGTTTTCCAACTCGATCTTGTGCGGGAAACCGAGTTGGAAAACTCGGTTTACATCAAGCCCTGGATGTCGATCAGATGAAGCTGGCGGCCGTTTTTGCCATCGGGAGCGTCAATGCAGACCCAGCGCTCGTCACGGCTGCTGCGCGGATGGCAGTCCACGCGCCATTCGCCTTTGTATTCCGGCGGCTGCGGGAAGTAACCGAGGTCGATGCGCTTGTTCGTGGCGATGTGATACAGGTGCGGCGTCTGGATGCGGCGCACGCCCTTGGGATAGGTGTCGTTGAGAATCCACTCGTTGTTCTTCAAATAGGTCAGGTGGCCGCTGCCATCGAGCACTCCATGGCCGATCTCCGCCACGATGCCGCTGTCCTTGTCCTCGAAGAGGAAATCGCCCCATTCGGGATTGCCGAGCCAGTTCTTGCCCTGCGAGAGGATGTGCGTGGCATCACGCCAGATGAAATGGGATGCGTAGCCGTTCGGAATGACGATGCGCAGGTCGCTGCCGTCCATGTTTGCGGTGATGAGGCGCGTGAGGTGGCCGCCCTTCGGCTGCGTCCAGCGGTGCAGCATGATGAAGCGTTTCCCATCCGGTCCCACGAGCAGGTGATAAGCGTGGTGCTTCGAGGTCGGGTGGTTTTCCATCACTTCGCCGGTCTTCGAGAGCAGCTCGTGGCTCACGATGAGTTTTTCCGCGCCGGTTTCGAGATTCACATGCGTCACACCGCTGCCAGCCGGGGCCATCTCATCGAAAAAGCGGTCTTTGATGCCTGCGTAGCCATAGCCTGGACGACAATCGGCCACGCGGGAGAAATCACAGCTCACGGCTTCCTTGCCATTCGGGCTCAAAGAGTAGATCGGAGCTGGCAGCGTGTGCTTTTCCATCGTCTTCACGTCGAGGATGTGGCAGACGTATTGGTCCTTCTCACGGTCGTTCCAGATCACCTTCGACTCCGTTCCAGGAATCCATTGCAGCATGCAGCCCTGCTGCCAGTTCCACGCGTTCGACTTGCCGAGAGGAATCCATTTGTCCCCGTCCTGGATGTCCACCATGCCGACCTCGATCACGTCATCCGCCGTCGGTGAGCGATGCTCAAAGCCGACCTTGTTGCTGAGCAGGAAGCGATTCGTCGGATCGAATTGGAGCTTGTCGTAATACGCGAACCAGTGGAAGCCGGGGCCTTTCGTGATCATACGCGTCGGCGGGAAATTCGGGGCTTCCTGACCGCGAGCGGCAAAGGGTGCGAGGGCAAGCGTGGAGAGAAACTGGCGGCGGCTGGGGCGGGAATTCATGGCTTGGAAATTACGCTTGAGTCTCTCATTTGTTTTGGCCCTTGGCACTGGAATCTTGCGCAAGTGGCCAGCCCAGACGAATTCCCGCCATGTCCGCCGCCATCCCGAACGAAATGATCCTCGCCTCCGCGGGCTCGGGAAAGACGTGGCAGCTCACGAACCGCTTCATCGCGCTGATGGGCCAGCAGTTGCTCGCAGGCCAAGACGTGACGCCGGAGCGCATCGTGGCGGTGACTTTCACGCGCAAGGCGGCGGGCGAGTTCTTTGATTCGATCCTGGTGAAGCTGGCGAAGGCGGCCTCCAATGCCGAGTTTGCGGCAAACCTCGCCGGTGATGAAAAAAACGACCCCGAGGCCAAGGATGATCCGCTGCGGCCGATTTTGCGGGCGTTGAAGCCTGCGGATTATCAGAAGCTGCTGCGGGTGTTCATCTCGCGCATGCCGCGTTTGTTCCTCGGCACGCTGGACAGCTTCTTCTCGGCCATCCTGCGTAGTTTTCCCGCCGAGTTCGGTCTAACGGGAGATTTCGAGATCCTGAGCGAGCATCTCGGCGGCATGGAGCGTGAGCGCGTGTGTCGTGCGGTGTTTCAACGCACGCTTCCCGGCTTCAAAGCCCGCACGGAAGGCATCGCGGCCCAGCAGGAGTTCTTGGAGGCGTTTCGCCGCGCCACCTTCGGCAGGGAGGAGTCCAGCATCCGCGCTGTGCTGGATCAGTTCATCGAAAACCAGCATGAAATCCTGCTGCATGCCGCCAATGGCGCGTTGTGGGGCAATGCGCAGGCCATCTGGCCACAGGGCAGTCACTGGCTCGAAGCGAAGGTCGATCTGAAAGAAGCGACGCGGCACCTGATGCAGCTTTTGGAAGCTGCGGACACGTCTGACAAGGCGTGGGAGTTCTGGGAGGAGTTCCGCGATCAACTGGGCGATTACCAACCCGGCGGCAAGTTGATGAACCGCGTTGAGTTTTTCGTGAAGAAGGCATTGGAGCAGTGGCCGGACATCGAGGCGAAGAACTGCACGCTCACCGTGAACCGGCAGAAGCAGACGCTCGAAGGCCGCCTGTGCGATGCCTTTGCCGCCATCATCCGCCACATCGTCGGCAGCGAACTGCGCACACGGCTGGAGCGCACGCAAGGCGTGTGGGCCGTGCTGAACCAGTATGAGCAGACGTGGTCGCGTCAGGTGCGGCGGCGCGGACGGCTGACGTTTCAGGACATGGAGTTGATCCTCGCCGGGCATGAATTTGCCGCCGGACTGCCGAAGCCGATGCTCTCGCAGGTGCCTGGAGAAGACGAGCGCCTGCGCATCGACTACCGGCTCGACGCGCGCTACGACCACTGGCTGCTGGATGAGTTTCAGGACACGAATCACATCCAGTGGTCGGTTATTCAGAACCTCATCGACGAAGCCGTGCAGGACACGAGCGACGAGCGCACGCTGTTTCAGGTGGGCGATGTGAAGCAGGCCATCTACGCGTGGCGTGGCGGTGACACGCGGCTGTTTGAAGACATCTACAAGCGCTACAGCTCCGAGACCGTCCAGCGCATCCACAAACGCCCGCTGAATGTCTCGTGGCGCTCTGGTCACGATGTCATCGAGATGGTGAACCGTGTCTTCGGCAACGAAACCGCGCTCGCTGAGCTGCAACTGCCGCAGGACACAATCAAGCGCTGGCCCTGGCAGCCGCATCAGGTCGCGGGCATTCATGACACGATGCCCGGCCATGCCTTGCTGCTGCACCCGATTCCCGCAGAAGGCGAGAAAGTGACCGAGGAAGACCGCTTCGCGCTCACGCTCGGTCTGCTGGAGGAAATTCAGCCGGTGAAGCGCGGCCTGAGCTGCGCGATCCTCGTGCAGAGCAACAAAACCGGCCGCGAGCTTGTGGACTACATCCGTGCGCATTCAAAGTCGCGCATTCCAGTGATGTGCGAGTCGGAGATCGCCATCGCCACGGACAATCCGCTCACGCTGGCGCTGCTGAGCGTCATCAAGGCCGCCACGCATCCCGGCGACTCGATGGCGTGGGAGCATCTGCTCATGACGCCCTTTCGCCCTCTGCTGGAGGGCAAAACGCCGGGCCATCTTGCCCGCGAGGTGCTGCAAATGATCTTCGACGAAGGCTTCGAGGCCGTGCTGTGGCACTGGACGCGTGAGCTGGAGAAGAACGATGTGACGCTGGATGCCTTCAGCAAGCGACGCGTGGAGGATTTCGCGCTCGCAGCCCGCTTGTTTGATCAAGGCGGCAGTCGTGATGCGGATGAGTTCTTAGCTTATGCGTCGAGTTACACCGTCCGCGAGCCAGACACTCAGAACGCCGTGCAGGTGATGACGGTTCACAAGTCGAAGGGACTCACGTTTGACGGCGTCATCCTGCCGGATGTCGAAGGCAATAAGCTCACCGAGCTGCGTCGCGGCATCGGCGTGAAACGCGACCGCGAGCGGCATGTGGAGTGGGTTTTCGACCTGCCGCCGTCGGAGTTCGTGAAGGCGGATGACATGCTGGCCGCTTTCCGCGCCGATCAGGAGGCCGACGCGGCCTACGAGGAGCTGTGCAAGTTCTATGTGGCCCTCACGCGCGCCAAGCATGCGAACTACATCATCGCCAAGCCGCCGAGCGAAAAGTCGAGGTCGAACAACTTTGTCAAACTGCTCGATCTCACCCTCGGCGCGGAGAAAAAGCCGCCGCAGCGCGAGTTCGGCGGTGTGCAGGCCGAGGTGGTCTTCGAATCGAGCACCCAGGCCACGAATCCACGCTGGTTTGAGGTGCCAAGGAAGGTCGAGACGCCCGTCGAGGCCGCTCAACCTGAACCCGTCACCGTTTCAGGCCGCCAGCGTCCGGTGCGCCGCACGCCGAGCGGTTCGGAGACGAGCATCGTCACGGCCAAACAGCTCTTCTCACGCGGCGGACGTTTCGCCCGCTCTTATGGCACGCTGGTGCATGC
>Ga0209573_1002108_pt1 | contig 26905 bp, 12 predicted proteins | sample TNRBio252014_DNA_FD_185870 | JGI IMG/M metagenome (GOLD analysis project Ga0209573, IMG submission 185870) | Wastewater treatment Type I Accumulibacter community from EBPR Bioreactor in Madison, WI, USA - TNR Reactor_6/25/2014_ DNA (SPAdes)... | ecosystem: Engineered > Bioreactor > EBPR >... | reverse complement strand
CCAAACTCGGGGAAACCCACACCGCGCTGGGCAATTTGGACCAGGCTTTGACTTTTTTTGAGGAACGATCTCGATTAGGGCAAGAACTCTACGCGGCCTATCCGCAATATTTGGATTTCAAAAACGGCTTGGCCATTGCTTATTCCAAACTCGGGGAAACCCACACCGCGCTGGGCAATATAGACAAGGCTTTGACTTTTTTTGAAAAAGGCTTTGAATTATCTAAAGAACTCTACGCGGCCTATCCGCAAAATGTAGAATTCAAAAATAACTTGGCCATTGATTATGGACAACTCGGCTCAACCCACAGCGCTCTGGGCCATTTGGACCAGGCTTTGACTTTTTTTGAAAACTACAATTCATTAGAAAAAGAACTCTACGCGGCCTATCCGCAATATTTGGAATTCAAAAACGGATTGGCCATTTCTTATTCCAAACTCGGCTCAACCCACACCGCGCTGGGCAATTTGGACCAGGCTTTGACTTTTTTTGAGGAACGATCTCGATTAGGGCAAGAACTCTACGCGGCCTATCCGCAAAATGTGGACTTCAAAAACGGATTGGCCGTTGCTTATGCTCAATTAGGCGTATTCAGTCTGGAGCAACTCAAAGACAAGACAAAAGCAAAACCTTATTTCCAACAAGCCGAAGCGCTTTGGGTGGAATTGGTTCGGGATGCTCCGCAGCATTCACAATTTCAGCAATACTTGGAGTTGGTCAGGCAATATCTGACGGGGTTGGAATAGCATTCAAAATAGGTGAAAATCATTGTCATTCCCGCCAGGGAATCTTTACACGGCAAGCAATTTCATCGACGACAGAAGTCTGATGCTACATACATGCTCTGTATCCATTATTACTTTTTAGATTCAGATTCAAGACGTAAAAAAAGCCGACCCCCTCAGCATCCACCAAGAAGGCCGACTTCCCCCCTATTTCTTCCCATCCACCACCACTCGCTTGGTCACCACAGGGAATTCCCTGGTCGTGACCCGCACCAGGTACATGCCGCTGTGAAAACCGGAGAGGTCGAGGTTTTTAATGGCGGTTTGGACTTCTTGTACTTCCGCAAAGTGGAGCAATTTCCCCTGCAGGTTGTAGACTTCAATGTGGACCGGCAGGCCTATGTACTGCGTCAGGTCTAAATTCAACATACCCGAAGTGGGGTTGGGGAACACGCTGAAATCAACCGTCATGGGCGCTGCTTGCAGCAGGTCGAGAATGGCCGGCGGCGCAAGCGCCTGGCCGCCGTTGCCGGTGTGGCTCACGTTGGCAAAAGTGGCGGTTACGGTGCTGTTTTGCTGGTAGTTGGTGACGACCAGCCCGATTTCGATGCATGCGTTCATCGCAATGATCTGGGCCATGACGGGGATCCAGTCCGTGCCATTCGCGGAGGCGTAGCCGGTGAATTGGTTGCCCTGGCGCACGATGCGCAGCCAGTAGCGCCCACTGCTTGCAAACTGCTGCGGGAATGCTTGTCCGTTAGTGACAACCCGAAGCTCTCTGCGATGCAAACTACTCAGGTTGGTCATCAACTGGGCCTTTTTAGCGCCCAGTGCATTGCTCTCGCGCATGATGACGCCCGCCCAACCCATACTGGTACCATTTATACTGGTGACCTGCGCGGTTATGCTGCCATTGCCGCAGAGGCTGCGCCGGGCAAAAGCCAGGGCATCGGAGGTGTAGGGAGACGTGTAATAGCAGTTGCTGCCCGTGAGCGACCATACGCGGCTTGTGGGGTTATATGCAGCGCTGCTGCCGCAACCCACGGTGCCGTTGTAGCTGCTCCATCCGCAGGGCAGGCCGGATACGGTGACCTGTGCGACGCAGGAAGCGGAGTTGCTGTTGTAGTCGGTTGCCGTTACTGTAACCGGCACAACCTGCCCGATTTGTGCGCAAGAGACGTTATCAGTCGATATCGTTACATTTTGTATGCCGCAGTTGTCGGAGGCACTGACGAGGTTGTTAACATCAAGCGACAGATTGGAATCCCCATTGAAGTCAACAGAAGTATTGAAGCAAGAGACTATCGGGGCAATATTATCGATCACATTCATCTGTAAGATTAGGTCAATCGTATTACCTGCGGCGTCTCGGCCGGTCACGGTTACCTCACTGGCGCCAATACCCCAGTTGACATCTACCAAATAAAAGCCGAATCCATCTGGTGTGACGGTTACCTGTGTACCGGGAGATGCCGAGACGCTAACGGCGTTATTGGCGACGATAAAGCCGTCGCAATTGTCGAAGCCGTAGACGTAGTATTCATCGTGGCGGCCGCATGAACTTTCGGATGAAGATGCCGTCTCAAAATTGACCGTCATGCCTATCGATGTCTGTGGGTCGTTATCCGCGAGAATATTTCCAAGAGCGTCAGTAATAGAAAAGATAGGTGTACTTAAGTCAGTGCCATCAGGCACACAGACCTGAACAACCATTGGAGGGAGGGGGTTTGCCGAATTGCTTTTTTGTATCGTTACTGTATAGCAACCGACGCCCGCGTTAGAAAACAGATAGCTGCCCGCGGGTTGATCAATATAATTTGTTCCTGAAATAACCGGAGGGGTAGTATTGAGAGGGCCCGAGTTAGCAATTGGCGAGGCACTTATCGAATACTGTCCAGGACAGGTACTCCCTTCGGTTATCGTTACCGTAAATGAACCGTTGGGTACATAACCGGGGCTATTATACGTGCAAAGCGGCTTCTCAGCAATAGCATTTACGCTATAAGGTGTTTCTAGCGTAGAAAATACGACCGGTCCTGCACAACTTGATACGTGAAAGGGTGGTGGGATTCCATCGCAAGTTTCGCTAACATAATATGCCAAATTAGTATTTGTGAGAAGTCCACTTACTATAATGCTGATTTGGCTCCCTACAACCGTCATACTTGTAACTGGAGAATAAAAGCTCACCGCATCATTATTAAAGCACACTGTAGTAGAGAATAAAGCCTGTTCGCTTTGCGGACAGCCGAAGGCGTCAATGGCCATGCCTGCGGGGCCAACTGTCACTACCCAACAATTATTAGTAGGCGTATCATTAGAAACCCAGCGCAACTCCGCAGAATTCTGACAGACGTTGTGGGCGCCTGTCAAGGTTGGACGTGGGCACGCGTATACTACAACTTCCAACAGGGCACTGACGCACCCTGTGGATAAATCTCGTAATGCCCCATAAAAAGTAGTGGTTTTATTGATTGTAGGTTGAAACAAATTGGCAGTACTGGCATACAATTCAGCAGTTAGACTCTCATTGAACCAAAGTACTTCATAACCAGTAGGTGGATTACACACTATTAGCGTAGCTTGCTGTCCTGAGAATACAGCAGTCACAGATGCAGGGTCAAGTGTAGGAGGAGTTTGCGGCATGGCTGTGAAGCAGTCCGGACAGGCTTCAAAAAGCCAATCCGTATTATTAAATACGTCGTCACTATTGGCGCCGGCATAGGTAAATGCAGAGCCTGAAGCTTTGATATCTGTCATGTAAAGAAAGTCCAAACAGACAGGGTCGCCGTCTTTGTGAAGGATTGCCTGAATACCTAAGTTAGTCGATTTGATTTCTATTGGGAAACCACCATAACCTTCTGCAATAAAGTCCCCAAGTGGAGTGATAGTCTGGGTCGAATATGCACCAATCTCATAAGTAGCTCCTGGTGAAAAGCTTAAAGATTCATAAGAATTATTACCATAAATTCTTGCACTTTTTAGAAAGGTTACAGAATGGAAGTTACACCCATTATTCGTAATATCAGTTGTTGCCTCACAAATCAAGTTGTAAAAAGAATGATTACCACCATAAAATCTTGGAGCGCAATTACCTCCATTGTTTGGATCCTTTATGTAAATTGTGGATGTACCGGCATTAAAGTTTGTCGTATTACTAATTTCAAATAGAGTACAATGGAAGCCAAGCCCTCCTATATAAACATTAGAATTTCCAAAGCTTAGAGTTCTTGCTGAAGAACCTGAGGAATAGAACCGGTAGCCAACTGTCAAATCTTGCCCGTTAGTGTATAATGCCCCACTCAAGTGACGCAAGTGGTAGCCGGATTGGAAGGCATCAAGTAATGTCCAACCACCACCTATACCATCGAAAAACACATCTCTGTTAAATATTTTACCCGCAGAAGTAATTGTCTTACCTGATGTACGTGCTTTGAAGTATACATCCCCATTGAAAGTTAAATTCATGCCAGGTACAAATTTTAATGAGCCATATATATATAATTTACTATAGCTAAACCCAACTAAATTTGGTGAATTGAGTACCCCTGTCCAATCCATGTCTTTACAAAACGCAATTGACGGATTAAGAATAACTTGTTGCCCAAGCTGACTAAAACCGGAATTTTGATCAAAAAATACGTTATCAAAAGGAGTTGGAATACACTCACCGCCAGTACCCCCGCTTGAAAGGGACCAATGTCCAGGATCATTCCAGTTGCCTGCCCCTCCTACCCAATACAAGTTTCGCGGCGTCGAAGGAAGAAATGTCCAACCTGCATTATTGCCTAAGTCAGCACTATTGGTGGCACTAAACGTAGTCCCGCCAGCAGCGTGAATATCCTGCAATATCACATAGTTAAGTGCTAAGCTACCCGTGGTTTTTTTTATTTGTGCGGCACTGCCTATATTAGTAGAGACAATAGTAAGGAAGTTACTACATACGCCATTGCCATTAAAGGTGCCATTTGGATTAATGGTTTGTATTCTACCGCTTCTCAGATTATATACTTGCCCTGCGGTGAAAGTGAGTATATCGAAATTATTGTTGCCATTGATTGTTGCACCTTTTAAAAAAGTTGCTGAATGGAAATTGTTATTAAAATTCAATAACTCAGTTGTTACTTCGCAAATTAGATTGTAAAAGGTCTTATTTCCACCAGAGAAAGTAGGTATACAGTTGCCAACATAATCCAATCCTTTCATGTATATTGTAGATGTGCCAGCATCAAAGTTAGTTGCACTGTCGATCAGAAAAAGTATGCATGTAGAACTGATACTACCAATATAAATATTTGAACTGCTAAACTGCAAAATTCTGGATGCTGAACCTTGCGAATAAAATCGGTAGGCAACCGTTACATCCTGTCCATTCGTATATAATGCTCCATTTAAATGATATAGGCGATAATTAGTATGGAAAGCATCGATAAAAGTCCAACCACCGCCTAATCCATCGAAGTATACATCTCTTTGAAATTTTCTGCCGGCAGAAGTAATAGTCTTGCCGGGTGTATGCGCCATAAAATGAACCTCACCCGTAAAAGTGAGATTCATGAGCGAGATAAATTTTAGAGAACCAAATATAAACAGCTTATGCTGACTAGGACCGGCTAAGGTTGGCGTAAATAACGCACCTGTCCAGTCCATATTTTGACAAAAGGCGATTAAGGGATTAATGTTGACCTTCTGACTGGGAGCAGAGAACCCGGAATTTTGATTAAAAAATACGTTATCAAAAGGTGTAGGGATACACTCCCCCCCGGCGCCACCACTAGAAAGTGACCAATGGGATGGATCATTCCAATTTCCATTTCCCCCCACCCAGTACAAATTACGGGTTGCAGCTGGAGGGAAAGTCCAACCGGTATTATTACCCAAATCAGCACTGTTTGTCGCACTAAATGGTGCACCACCCGTAGCATGTATATCTTGTAAAACTAAATAATCGAGAACCACACTGCCTGTTGACTTCTTGATTTGAGCCGCACTACCTGTGTTATTTGAAACGATGGTTAAAAAATCCATACAAGAGCCATTGGCGTTAAAGTCTCCGCCAGTATTGATGGTTTGTATAGTTCCACTAGATAAAGTATACACTTGCCCTGCTGAGAAAGTCAGGATATTGTATTGATTACTCCCAGAAATATTAGCATTTTTTAGAAATGTTGCTGAATGAAAGTTGTTGTTACCGGATACATCTACATTTACCTCGCAAATCAAATTGTAATAGGTCTTATTTCCACCGTTAAACCTTGGTATGCAACTACTACCAGTGTCAGGGCCTTTCATATATATTGTAGATGTACCTGCATCAAAGTTTAACGTATAGTTTATTTCAAAGAGAGTACAGCTTTGGCCAAGGCCTCCAATATATATATTTGAACTTCCGAAATGGAGAGAACTGGTCACTGTACCTGAAGAGTAGAAACGATAACCAACTGTTAAGTCTTGGCCATTTGTATGTAATGCCCCGTCTAAATGTCGCAAGTGGTAATTGGCCCGAAATGCATCAAGCAGCGTCCATCCTCCCCCCGTACCATCAAAAAACACATCTCCGATAAATTCTTTACCCATAGAGGTTATCGTTTTTCCTGTTTGAAATGCCCTAAAATGCACCTCTCCCAGCACATTCCACTGCATACCGGAGATCAGCTTCAGCGACCCATAAATCCATACCTGTTTATCGCCAGGTCCACTTAATACTGGCATATTCCCGGCCCCTGTCCAGTCCATGTTGTGACAATAAATTATCGTTTGGTCAATCGTTACCGTCCCGCCCGAGGGAAATGAATTCGCATCAAAAAAAACATTATCCATGGACTGCGGTACCTGATCGTGGAATATCGCACCACCTGAAGTGGTAGCCCAGTGGTTGTTGTGGTCGCTCCAGAGGCCGGAGCCGCCTACCCAATAATAATCAAGTGCAAAAAGAGAAGATAACTTCCATAAGACTGCACAGATCACAAGCGCAATTCTGCGATAAAGGCTATAATTTTTCATACATAAAATTGTTAAGGTAAACTATAGATACAGAAACTAATATCAAATACCCTATTCCTGGGGGAAAGAGAATAGGAATCAGATTAAATGAAATAAGCTAATGGTGCATAAATAGTATTGTTGCCACACATATAGGGGGGATAAAAAAGTATGGCTTTGATATACATGTATAATAGAAACATGTATATAACAATAATAATCCTCTCGCCTAAATGTATGAAAATTTGTTCGATATAGCACTGAATACAAATGACTTTTTTTTCACTTTCACATTGATAACAACTCTCAAATTTCTCTTGTGCATATTTTTATACGCATCCGAAAAGAAGCCTCGCAGCAGCATGGTAACTCAAAAAAATATCGCCTGGCTGATACTTTTTCCGCTACATCGCCCTGCATGCTTTAGATATAAAGCCGGCCCCCTCAGCATCTACCAAGAAGGCCGGCTTCCCCTCTATTTCTTCCCATCCACCACCACTCGCTTGGTCACCACCGGGAATTCCCTGGTCGTGACCCGCACCAGGTACATGCCGCTGTGAAGACCAGAGAGGTCGAGGCTCTCAATGGCGGTTTGGACTTCTTGTATCTCCGCAAAGTGGAGTAATTTTCCCTGCAGGTTGTAGACTTCAATGTGGACCGGCAGGCCGATGTACTGCGTCAGATCAAGATTCAGCGTACCCGAAGTGGGGTTGGGGAATACGCTGAAATCTACCGTCATGGGCGCTGCTTGCAGCAGATCGGGAATGGCCGGTGGCGCAAGTGCCTGGCCTCCGCTGCCGGTATGGCTCACATTGGCAAAGGTGGCGGTCACGGTGCTATTTTGCTGATAGTTGGTGACGACCAGGCCAATTTCGATGCACGCATTCATAGTGATGCTTTGCGTCATGACCAGGAACCAATCCGTGCCATTGGGCGAGGCGTGGCCAATGAATTGGTTGCCCTGGCGTGTCAAACGCAGCCAATACCGGTTTTGACTGGAAAACTGCTGTAATGTGGCCGGACCATTTGTGACTGTACGGTATTCTCTTCGACTCAACGTGCCCAAATTGGTCATCAACTGCACTTTTTTCGCCCCTGCGTCGTTAGTTTCTCGCATAGTCACACCTGCCCATCCCAATCCGCCTGAAATGCCAGTCACTCGCGCTGTAATGCTGCCGTTTCCACAGAGGGTAAGTTGGGCAAAAGCCAGTGCGTCAGAGGTATAGGGCGGGCCGTAAAAACCATTGGTGCCCGTCACATCCCAAGTACCTGTAGAGGGATCGAAATTAGTGGTTGAGGTTACCCCGCCTACAGAACCCGAATCGCTGCTCCATCCACAGGGCAGACCAGAAACGGTTACCTGGCTTATACAGGTGGTCGCATTATTGTAAATATCGGTAACAGTAGCCGTGACTGGTACTACCTGTCCGATCTGTGTACAGGAGATGTTATCAGGCGATAAGATCACACTTTGTATGCTACAGTTGTCAGAGGCCGTGACGAAATCATCCGAATTCAGAACAATGCTGGTTTGTCCATTAAATTCCAGCGCAGATGGAGAACAGACCGCAGTTGGAAATATGCTGTCTGCTTTATTCACCACAAAGGAACAGCTATTTGTATTGCCGCTCGTATCAGATACAGTAAGCATTACTAATATCTCGCCAACTCCCGATATGAGAGTACCGGCAGGAGGTAATTGCGCAACGTTATGAGTGTTACATACATCGTTCGTTGTTGCTAAATCCCTGTAATCCGCTAGCACGCCTGAACAGCTATTATTTAATTCAAAAGTTTGGACTCCAGGACAGGTGATCTCCAACATGGGGAGTGGCTGCTGATTCACAATGATGCGGAAGTCTTCTTGACGAACGTTTCCAGAAATGTCCGTTGCCGTCAAAAGTACTGTATAAGTACCCGGAGTAGCTGACACCTGATACGATGGGCCACCGCTAGATAGTACTACGGCACCACTTGAACCCGTAGCTATTTGGACGTTGAAGGAATCTATACCGCAGTTGTCAGTAGCGCTAGCTTCAAAGGTTACTATTGTCGTACTCGGATCACAGAGATCAAGGTTAACGATAATATCTTGAGCAGGATATAAGATGATAGGTGCTGATATATCAGGCTGAGCAATGACCGTGATTATTTGATCAATGACACCTACATTACCCAATACATCAGTGTACGAAGCTGAAACCAGATAATTACCTGTTGCCGGGAACGTTACTAGAAATTCGCGGTAGTTGTTGCCCGTGAAGTTCACTACAGCCATTGCACCTCCGAAATTCACAGCCAAATTGTTGAAGTCCACTTCGTTCTGATTGCACAGGTCATCCACCTGGAAGGCAATCACACCTGTTACGCTCGTCGCGCATACCGGTATTGTAAACTGCGAGTTGCCTAAGATTGAAATCACTGGATCCACATTGTCCGGAACCGCCATGATCAACGTCAGACCCGTTGGATTGTTTGCAATGTTGCCCGAAGCATCCCCGGTAAAGATCGAAACGGTGCTCGTGCCCATGCTCCAGTCTATCCCGACTAAGTAAAAACCGAAACCATCCGGCATTACGCTGACTTGGGTACCTGGAATCATCGTATTTGGAATCGTTACTGCCGAAGCGCTTACTGCGTTGTTCGCTGTGATGAAGCCGTCGCAGTTGTCAACTCCGTAAACGTAATACTCCTCTTCAAGGCCGCATTCACCTTCCGGCACTTGTACCGTGCCGAAGTTGCGCGACGTGCCTGCCGCCGTCAGCGGATCGTTGTCGGCAATTATATTCCCCAATACGTCCGTAACATAGAAAATAGGTTGGACATTATCGCTGCCATTGGGTACTGTTACAGTAATTGTCACTGGATTAATCTGTGGATTGCACGGGCCGGTTTCCGTTACCGTTACGGTGTATTGCCCTACGCCGGCATTGATAAACGAGAATGTGCCGGCAGGAAAACCGATATATATATTTGTAGTGAGCGGTGGTGGTGTTGAGCCATTGAGGCCGGAACCAGGTACCGGAACAGCCTGTACCGTATAGATGCCGGCACAAGCAGCGCCGTTATTAACAGTCACAGTAAAGGAGCCATTGGGTACATAACCCGGGCTTGCATAAGGGCATGTTGGAGGCACGGCATTTGCACTCAACGTATGCGGGGCGTCATATTGAAGCGTTTGAAAGATACCAGGCCCTGTGCAACCCGATACGTTATTCGGCGGCGGGAAGCCGTCGCAGGTTTCGCTCACGTACCAATTATACATCGTACCGGGCTGGAGGCCGCTCACACTAATCGTGATTTGGTTGCCTACAACTGTCATGCCAGTAACCGGTACGCTAAAGCTCGGCACGTTGTTGATGTAGCATACCGTGGTGGTGAACAATTGCTGACCGCCGTCGGGGCAGTTGGCTGCGTTTATTGTCATTGCGCTACCCCCGACAGTTATCACCCAGCAGTTGTCAGTGGGCGTGCTATTGGAAGTCCAGCGCAGGTTAGCAGAAGTGACGCCGATGTTTGTAGCCCCATCAATAGTCGGTGCTGGGCATGGCCCATTATTTTGTATACAATTAACCCCTGAAGGCGCATCCCCACTAATTGTCCAGCCTTTAGTGGACACCAAGTAGTTTCTTGCAGTTACGGCATTTGTTCCATACTGCCTGCCGCTTGCGCCCAAGCTACGGCTATTGGGAGTAGATGGATTATTGCTCCAGCCGATCAAAGTAGCGGAATAGTTGTTGCAAGCCATACCACTGCCTTCAAGCATATTGGTCAAATTAACCGAGCTGTTTAAAATTAAATTACTCAGATTTTGGTTAAAGGCACTGGCAAAGCGAAACATCTGGGTCATATCGGTTACCGCTGCCGTATTCCAATTGCCAATGGGCTGGTTAAAGGAATAGGCATATTGAAACATATATCTCATATCAGTGACTTTCGCCGTATTCCAATTGCCAATGGGCTGGTTAAAGGAATAGGCATATTGAAACATAACGCTCATATTAGTGACTTTCGCCGTATTCCAATTGCCAATGGGCTGGTTAAAGGAATAGGCATATTGAAACATAACGCTCATATCGGTCACAGCAGATGTATTCCAGTTGCCAATAGATTGGTTAAATGAAGTGGCTTGGCTAAACATATAGCCCATATCGGTGACTTTCGCCGTATTCCAATTGCCAATGGACTGGTTGAAGGAATAAGCTAATTGAAACATAGCCCTCATATTGGTCACAGCAGCTGTATTCCAGTTACCAATAGATTGGTTAAATGAAGTGGCTTGGCTAAACATAAAGCTCATATCAGTCACAGCAGATGTATTCCAGTTGCCAATGGGCTGGTTAAAGGATGTGGCTTTGCTAAACATACCGCTCATATTAGTGACTTTCGCCGTATTCCAGTTGCCAATGGACTGGTTAAAGGATGTGACAGAGGTAAACATCTGGGTCATGTCGGTCACTGCGGCCGTATTCCAGTTGCCAATGGGCTGGTTAAAGGATGTGGCTCGATAAAACATGCTGAACATACTGGTCACTGCAGCCGTATTCCAATTGCCAATGGGCTGGTTAAAGGATGTGGCATGGGCAAACATAGCGCTCATACTAGTGACTTTCGCCGTATTCCAGTTGCCAATGGGCTGGTTAAAGGAATAAGCTGTTTGAAACATAGCGCTCATATTAGTGACTTTCGCCGTATTCCAGTTTCCAATAGGCTGATTAAAGGATGTGGCATTGTTAAACATAAAGCTCATGTTTGTAATTTTTCCCGTATTCCAGCTTCCGATGTTGATAGGCCCATTTAAGCTCCCGCAGTCCGCAAACATGAATGACATATTCGTCACAGCATTCAAATTCGGCACATCAGTAGCGATGATGTTCAGGTTGTTGCAACCATAGAAAGCAGTCCCCATGCTGCTCCAAGGAATTGTGCCCCACTGATCAATGGTAAGCAACTTGCTTCGGTCACCGCTATTGTTGAAGTTAATCTGTGTAAAATTACCACTGCCTGGATGGATGCTAACGCGATAAGTACCAGCGTAGGGGAAGGTCACAGTAGTGGTTCCATTGCCAATGGCAGTTCCATTGTTGTTAGGATTTGCCACTTCTTCCCATAATATGGTATAATTGCTTCCGGTGCCAGGTATCCTGATTTGATTGCTGGAAGAAACACCTGGATTGTCTGTTTTCCAAATCGTAATGAAGGCCTCTGCAGGGTTGACAGTATTACAGGCGCCAAGGGCATCTCCCATAATTGTCCACCCCTTATTGGTTACTAAGTTAGCTCTCGCTTCAACTGCATTCGTTCCATACTGCCTACCAACGGCGCCGAGGTTGCGGCCATTGGGAGTATCTGGATTATTGCTCCATCCGATCAGAGTTGAAGAGTAGTTGTTGCAACTCATGCCGATGTTATCAAGCATACCGGATAAATTAACAGAACTGTTTAAAACCCAGGCACCCAAATTTTGATTGAAGGTCGTAGCATAAATAAACATCTCGGTCATATTGGTCACCGAAGCAGTATTCAAGTTGCCGATGGGTTGATTAAATGCCGCAGCTCCGTAAAACATATGCCCCAAATTCGTAACAGACGATATGTTCCAGGTATTGACAGGCTGATTGAATGCTAAAGCTGCTAAAAACATAGAGCCCATACTCGTAACAGATGCGGTATTCCAGCTACCGATGGGTTGGTTAAAGGAGATTGCATTGGCAAACATACCAATCATGTTGGTAACCGCCGATGTATTCCAATTACCTATGGGCTGGTTAAAAATCGTAGCCCCTTCAAAAAGGCTGTTCATATCAGTAACAGCGCTAGTGTTCCAATTACCAATATTTCCGTTAAATGAGCTACAAAACTTAAACATAGATGCCATGCTCGTTACCGCCGACAGATTCGGTATATCGGTAGCATTATAGGCTAGATTTTCACAACCATAGAAGGCTCCTTCCATACTGCTCCATGATATTGTACCCCACTGATCAATAGATAAGAGCTTCCTGGAATCCGGATGATTACTAAATTGGATTCGAGTAAAAGTACCACCCCCCGGATGAATACTCACACGATAAATGCCGGCGTGAGGAAATGTCACAATAGTAGTACCATTGCCTAATGCCGTTCCGTAGTTGGTAGGATTACCCACCTCTTCCCATAAGATGGTATAATTGCTACCGGTACCCGGTATCCTGATTTGATTACTTAAAGTAGTCCCTGGGTTATCTGTTTTCCAAGTCGTAATAAATAAATCAGCCGGCGGGCATTCCTCGCACATAGGACCCGGTTGGGAAATACTAAAATTTGTGTTAGATACATCAAAAAAGATATTATTATTGGCACGCACCATGATTCGCGCACTGGCCGTTGGGCTATTGGGGATAGTTACGACCTGTACGCCATCATTGGCCGTTTGAGATGCCAAAGTATAAGGGTAGGTATATCCCCCATCTACAGAAAGTAAAATATCTACATTGGGGCAGAGTACCGGTAGGGCATTCGTGTTGGCTACATTCCATGTAACGGTTTGCTGTGAAAGACCTGGCCAGTTCACTGCTGTGTTTGGTGTGGTCACCACAAACGGGCCCGCGATGGAGGTAATGTTTACAACCATATCATCATTACTCGGACAGCCAAAAATTAAGGCGTCCCTAACCGTCAACCGAAAATTTAAATTACGACTAACACTCGGTAATACTTCCCATTGTGCAACATTTGCATTGTTCAATATGAATGGTAACGCTGGAAAGTAGCGACGAGGAGAAGTTGTTGGCAGATAAGAGCGAAAGGCTGGGCCTTGTGTATTCGTTGATAGCAAAGGCGTCCCAACTAGCTCCGGGTCCATTTGCTCCCAACAATATGTGTCATTAGCACTATTTTCTTCTACATTTTGGGCAGTTAAAGCAAAAGGAGTAGACCTGGGAATGATATAGTTATTTCCTGCATTGGCAGTTGGGGGAATATTATCGAGAGGAATTTCGATTTGACAATTAATCGTTTGAATGTACCCTTCGATTTGTTCTAAGCTTTTTGCATGAAAATAGTCATCTGCGTATTCAGGGTATTCTTTTACATATTGGCCCAAAGAACAACTTCCCGTTCCGGCATATCCCATAATTGTGGAGCCGCTTCCAGGCTCTACTGACGATAATGGATGAATGCTATTAGTCCCACATGCATTAAAAGTATGCCTTGCACCAAACTGGTGGCCCATTTCGTGAGTAACAACCTGAACTGAAAATCGATCATCTGGTAGCAATCCATTTGTTCCCGATGCACCCCGTTCTTTATTCGAATTGCATACTGATCCAACAGAAGCAATCCCTCCGTTGCCCGTAGCAAATACATGGCCAATATCATAGTAGGATTGGCCGATAAATACTTGACATGCAAATTCATTTTGATCAAGCAGCCAATCATTGATATTGTCATTATTGTAAGGATCTAAATTTGGGTTAAGAAATATGAGTTCGTCAGTATTAGAAATCATATTCATAGTAATATTTGCTTCTTTTTCAAATATTCCATTCACCCTCATCATAATTGTGTTAAAGGAAGACATAACCAATGATTTTGTACCTCCACAAATTTGGGCAAATTCACCTGTGCAGGCTAAGGCAAGCCTATATATCCGCAAGGTGCAATTGTCTGTCAGGATTTTGGGGGTACTATTCTCGTCCAACTTATCTTTCAGGTCAAATTCAGTATAACATTCCCAATCCTGCATTTGCGGGTTATCCATTCGATAGTATACAAGATAATGTACAATATCTTCAGCGGAATAAGGGTCTATAACCACTGTACCGCGTTTCGCACTATAAACAGAGGCATGAAATCCCAATTGGGTCATATCAAAGCGCAAATACGCCGTGGGGTCATCAATACCCCTCCCCGCATACGCTCTAATCATAGGATATTTCTCGGCCAATTCAGGCGCCATAACCGGGGCGTATTGCACGGTAAATCGCTCGAAAGTCCCATCGGGCATCGGCAGCGAGAGTTCTATATTTTTACTTTTTGCCTCGGGCGTAAACCACAGCGGGGCTTCATTAAGTATTGCCTGTATAGCCGTTACATCCAGTCGAGCCGTCACATACCGCGTCGGCACAATTTGCCTGCTCTTTTCGGCTACCCGTATTTCCGTTTCTTTGATAAAAGTCCAGGGATTTCCTGTAGCAGTATTTGCCTGTAATGATGTGATAAATGAAGCTGACAGTAACCACGAAGTAAGGGTTAGGTAGAAGGGTTTCATGATGAGGTTATTTAAGTAAGGTAATTGCTTTAAGCTTGGGAAGGCACTAACGATGTCCTACAGTAACAGGTAATTGGATTCCGATTTTCGCAATATGACTACTCACTATATACCTAAAGTACAAAGGGGGAATCAGATACTGGTATGCATACAGAAATGAGAAATAATATACCCACTTCTGTTGCGTAATATGAACAAATCTATCCGCTGTTAAAAACAAACACAAATATTTTTTTCTATTTATATCATGATAAAAATCATCGGTATAATCCTGTTTTTTTTACATTATGATGCGCCGGTCATTGAACAAAGCCGAAATGATCAACAGCGGCCAGACCTTGCAAGGTTTTCTCAGGCGCTTCCGGGAAAATCTTGCAAGGTCTTTCCAAGGCCATCAAAGTTTACCTTTGCATCCCATCGCAATCATTACGCGTACAGATACCCTGCGGGTATGACAAGGTAAATAACTACGAAGAAAAAAACAACATACTTTCTATCCCTGGCGCTTAGCTAAGTTTGCCCATTTTAGTTTATTTTGTTTATAAACATTTCTGAATACTCAGTAACTCTGGTGGGAATGGCGACTTATGCGGGATGGTAGGCCGTCGCCGATTTTGATTGGAGTGATAATTGCCCCAAAACCAACACCTAAGTATTAGGTAAAAGTCGCCGTGGGGCCTAATAAGCCCCCCCATCCCACCATATATTTGCTTTTTACATGTACAAGTGAACAGGCAGATTGGTTAGTTCCTCCGGCGCCTCCAACACCGCATTCTCAATTAAAAACGTCCTCACCTGAGAAAGAAGTTCCCTACGCTCATTTTTACTCAAGGCGCCTTCTATATCTTCCGGCCCCACTTTCCAACGCACCGAAAAATGCCAGAAATTGGCCCGCGTCGGGGTATGGCGAACATAGCAACGAGCCTCCGTGTATTGGGGCTTTGCCAGGATGGCTACAGGTTCTGGAAAGTTATGTAAAGTGGCAATTTTGTAAAAAAAATAGCCAAATTGTTCTGCAACATAAAAATCCAATTCTCCAGGAATATCAACCTTCTCGCCCTCGATCCAGTCACCTGCAAAATAAGGCTTGCGTTCGTTTTTTGTCAATTGAATGGCTGCGTCGTCCAGCGCGAATATTCCAAATAAATTAGTTGAGTAGTCTTTTAAATTATCCCGGCCCTGGCCGTCGCCAAGCACATATCGCGCCCGCACTTTTTGAGTTTCAGGGTCGATTACGTCGCTCTCCGGTGCAACCCTCAGCAAGTAGCGCTCAAGCAACTCACTGCTCCACGCTATATAGCGATAGGTTTCTTTTGGCAGAAGGTGCTCCGGATAAATCATAAGATAGCGCTAAACAATTTACAGATGAGTAGCTTTTTTTATCGACTGCGCCATGATGTGGAGGAATATTTGCTGGATATTATCTAAATCGTCTCCCTTTGTAAATTTTAATTGTTTATCTGAGTATATGTTGAGCGTACTATGCAATTCCGATTCTTCTTCTGATAAGTAGGTTTCCCAATAAATATGCAGCGATCCATAATGCCCCTGTAATATAATGGATGCATCAGCCGTGACGTCAGCCGATATACGGTTGGGCATGAATAATAACATCGTTTTGGTCATCAATTCAAAAACCTGGAAAATTTTCGCCTGCTGGAACGATGCAAATATCTCCCGGTCTTTTTCTAAACGGGATGTGAAAATGGGATGTATATTTTTTAAACGCTGCTCTATTTGCTGATGAATAAGCTCCGCTACGTTCTCTGATTCCAGATTATTTAATACCCTTATGTGGTCAGCTTTCATGTTGGTGAAACCTTCATGAAGACCCGTATCAGGGGTGTATGTTGTCTGGTGATACGACGAAGTGTAATTGCCGTATTTTCCAATATCAGTTACATATGTAGGTGGCGCTGTTGTCTGTGTCATGGTCTCAATAGGTTGGGTTTAGGGATGTTAAAAACTCAGGGCGCATTAATCCAAAAAACACATCCTTTTCTTTTGTATGCAGCCGTTCTATGGTGTCAAATGCTGCCGCCACGGCTTTTGTTTCACCAAAATTGTGGTTTACGTCTATATCTATCAGTGAGTATACGTCGCCTTCGCGTTGGCCATTATTCAACAACCTGACGATTATTCTGTCTTCTTCATCCGCCCATTCAGTGCGAAAGGTTGTGTTGAGGCTTGAAGCTTGCCCCCATTGGTATTGGAAATCCCATATCAATTTATCAAAAATCTGTATTTCGGCAAATTCACTCACATACCGCAACCCAACCCAATGAATACCTTGCAACCAATCTTTTTGCGCTATTAACTCCATAACGGTTTTTATAGCCCCCATGAAAGCGCTCCATCCCTTGTATTCACCATTTGAATTGAAGATCAGGCCGCCTTCCTCTATCTGTAAACGTATAATGTCATTCTGTAAAAAGCCTTTACGCGTGCCGATAAACACGGACTTTGCAGGGTCAAGTGAAAACTGATGCCTGCCTATATCAACCGGCGATAGTACTCCTTTTACCGCCTCATGTACCAGCCCAGGTATGTATTCAAACGAAATTGCTGTATTGTAACGCAGCTCCACAATGGTATCTTTCAAACGCTCAGGAGTAATCTTTTTTGGCTGTTCCATTTCTTTATATACACAGTGGTTAGCTGTTTTGTTACCAAACCCAATGCTAAAGTTATTATTTTGTCGCTATATTAAAAAATATCCAGCCGTTTTTAACACCAATCGGCTAAATATCTTCTGCCTCTTGTAACCTCTCTCACATAACAACGTTATTACTTTTAAGGTGACAAGGTGACGCGTGACAAGGTGACAAGGCGCCACAAACCCACAACCGACAACCGACAACCCACAACCAAATTTTCCCTATCTTGCACCTCAGCCAAAAACCATACTGCTATGGCCAAAAACCAGGGACGCAATATCAGTCAATACGACCACCGCGACAAAGACCGCGTCAATAACCCCCACGTCGGGCTCGTAAACGAAAAAACTGATCCCGATTACGGACAGGTGAAGAAAGCCTACCTCTATGACCCCCACCTCGACCCCCAACTCCAATGGGCCGGTAAAGCAGAACATACGAGCTTCGAAGTGCCCACGGTGAGCCTCCACGTGCACGAACGTATCGACCCTAAAACGATTATCGAAAGCGCCCGCGCCGAAAAGGATACCGGCGGACAACTCTCGCTGTTCCAGGAAGAGAAAAAACCGCTGCGCGAAGCAATAGAATTTTATAAACACCGCGAAGGCTGGTCTAACCGCCTCATTGCGGGCGATAGCCTGCTGGTGATGAATTCTATGCTGGAAAAGGAAGGCCTCGGCGGTAAGGTGCAGATGATTTATTTCGACCCACCCTACGGTATTAAGTACGGCTCTAATTTCCAGCCTTTTGTGGATAAACGCGATGTGAAGGACGGCAAGGACGAGGACCTCACCCAGGAACCGGAGATGATTAAGGCCTTCCGCGATACCTGGGAACTCGGCATCCACTCTTACCTGACTTACCTCCGCGACCGACTACTGCTCGCCCGCGAATTACTCCACGAAAGCGGAAGTGTGTTTGTGCAGATTTCGGATGAGAATGTGCATAGAGTTCGAAGTATTTTAGATGAAGTTTTCGGTGAGAAAAACTTTGTCAGTATGATAACATATTCTTCTACTAGCGGCCTTACTTCAAAATATTTGAGCAGAAATGGGGATTATGTAATTTGGTATTCGAAAAATTATTCTTCACTAAAATATTTTCAACTTTTTTTAGAAAAGCTATCCCCCCTCGACGATATAAATTCTAGATATGATCAATTAGAACTTCCTAATGGAGAAAGAAGGCCATTAACTTTTGAAGAAAAAAATGGACTGATTCCGTTGCCAGAAGGTAGTAAACTTTTTGCATTGGGAGCAATCGATAGCCAAGGCCCTATGGGTGATACTCCCTTTGAGTTTAGAGGAAAAATTTATTACCCACCTGAAGGAAGACACTGGACCGCCAATTATCCAAAAGGGATGGAAAGATTAAAAGAATTTAATAGGCTAGAAATAATGGGTAAAAGGCTTCGATATGTTCGATACTTCAAAGATTTCCCATTCCAACCGATCACAAATAATTGGGCCGAAATAGGTGGGGCTGTTCAAAGTCGTTCAGACCCTAAAGTTTATGTTGTCCAAACTGGCACATCACTTATCCAGCGCTGCCTCCTCATGACCACCGACCCAGGCGACCTCGTCCTCGACATCACCTGCGGCAGCGGCACCACGGCTTATGTAGCCGAACAATGGGGTCGCCGCTGGATGACCTGCGATACCAGCCGGGTGGCCATCGCCTTAGCCAAGCAGCGCCTCATGACCGCCGGATTTGACTACTACGAACTGGCCCGCCCCACCGAAGGCGTAGGCTCGGGGTTCAAATACAAAACCGTGCCGCACGTGACCCTCAAAAGCATCGCCAACAACGAACCGCCGGGTGAAGAAATACTATATGACCAGCCCCTGGTAGACCGCAAGCGGGCGCGCATCACCGGGCCGTTTACCGTAGAAAGCGTGCCGGCGCCGGTAGCGCGCAGCTTCGACGACCTGGAAAGCGAAGCAGGCCCCGATACCTCCGTGGCCCGCAGCGGCGAAACCCTGCGCCAGTCGGAGTGGCGCGACGAACTCCTGCGCGCGGGCGTGCGCGCCAAAGGCGGCGCCAAGATCGAATTCAGCCGCGTAGAACCGCTCAGCGGTACCAAATACATACAGGCCGAAGCCGAGACCAAAGAAGCCGTGCCGCAAAAAGTACTCGTGGTATTCGGCCCCGAACACGCGCCCCTGGAGCAGCGCACCGTGGAGCTGGCCCTCGACGAAGCCCGCTACCTCAAGCCGGCAATACTGCTGTTCTGCGCCTTTATGTTCGACGAAGAAGCCGCCAAAGATATCGACGAAACACCTGAGCACCTCGTGGGCTTCAAACTCCTCAAGGCCCAGATGAACATGGACCTACAAACCGACGACCTCAAAAAAAGCCGCCATACCAACGAAAGCTTCTGGCTGGTAGGCCAGCCCGATGTGGCCGTCCACCCCATAGAGCAGGGCGACGACAAAGGCAAAATACAGGTAGAAGTGCGGGGTTTCGACTACTACAACCCCCGCACAGGCAACCTCGAAAGCGGCGGCACCGGCAATATCGCCGTGTGGATGCTCGATACCGACTTCGACGGGCGCAGCATCTTCCCCTCGCAGGTCTTCTTCCCCATGTCCGGCAAAGGCGACGGCTGGGACAAGCTGGCCAAAAACCTCAAGGCCGAAATCGACGAAGACAAAATCGAGGCGTTCCGCGGCACCGTTTCGCTGCCTTTTATACCCGGCAAGGCCATAGCCGTCAAGATCGTGGACGACCGGGGTATCGAGAGTTTGAGGGTGATAAAACCGTAAGGCTATGGCACAAAAAGGCATCGACAAACTCATCATCAACTCGCCCTACGAAGAGCCCTCGTATTACTGGCACTACGATCGGGAGATGCAATCCTTCAGCAAACGCGAAGGCCGCAGGCCCGCGGGGTATATCATGGCCACCCCCAACTCAAAGTCCTTTGACGACCCCGGCATCTTTATGCCCATCGAACTGGTCAACGCCATCCGACCCCGCGTAAAAGCCTGGCGCGAAAACGGCTACCCCGGCGTGACGGGCATGACCCGGCGCCTGCTAGAGCACTGGCAAGACCCCGAAGAGCGCAAAGACCGCCGCTTTTTCTTCTGCCAACTCGAAGCCATCGAAACGCTGATATGGCTCACCGAAGCGCCCGAGGCCGACAAGGTAGGCATCGACATCCCCGGCGACGGCGGCGAATTCGCGCGCTGGTGCAGCAAAATGGCCACGGGCTCCGGCAAAACGATCATCATGGCCATGATCATCGCCTGGCACGTGCTCAATAAAGTCACTTACAGGCAGGATACCCGCTTCAGCAAAAATGCACTTATCATAGCGCCCGGGCTCACCGTCAAAAGCCGGCTGCAGGTATTAAAACCCACCGACCCCGGCAACTACTACGAAGAATTCAACATCGTGCCCGCCGGGCTCATGGACAAGCTCCGCGAGGGCAAAATCCTCCTCCACAACTGGCATACGCTGGCCTGGGACACCCAGGAAAAGCTGGATCAGAAAACCAAAAAAGGCCAGCTCCGCTCCGTCGACAAGCGCAAGCACATGGAAATCAGCGACGAAGCCTACATCCGCCAGGCGCTCGGCGACATGGAAAACGCCCGCAACCTGCTGGTCATCAACGACGAAGCCCACCACGCCTGGCGCGTCAACCCCGAAGCCGAAGGCAAATACACCCGGCAGCGCGACCTCAAAGACAGCGCCGACGAAGCCACCGTGTGGGTGGGCGGACTCGACCGCATCCACCGGGCGCGGGGCATCCTGCGCTGCTTCGACCTCTCGGCCACGCCCTTTGCGCCCTCCGGTAAAAAGGCTGCCGAAGAAGCCCTCTTCGGCTGGATCGTCTCCGATTTCGGCCTCAACGACGCCATCGAATCGGGCCTCGTCAAAACCCCGCGCGTGGTGATCCGCGACGACAGCATCCGCACCAAGGCGCTGCGCTCCCGCCTCTATCACATCTACGCCGATCCGGAGGTCAAAGACGATATCAACCGCAAAGCCGAAGCGCCCGAACCCCTGCCCGACCTGCTCATCAACGCCTACTACCTGTTGGGGCAGGACTGGCTGGAGACCAAAAGAGCCTGGGAAAAGGCCAGGTTTAAGACGCCGCCGGTAATGATCACCGTGGCCAACCGCACCGAAACGTCCTCGCGCATCAAACACGCCTTCGACCACAACCAGATCCTCATCAAAGAACTCTGCGACCCCGAGCGCACCCTGCAGATCGACAGCAAAGTGCTCGACAGCGCAGAATCCGCCACCGAGGTCATCGACATCGACATCCCCGAAGACGACGAAGGCGACGCCGAGGAGTCGCCCAAGCTCACAAAAAAACAGCAGGCCGAATGGCTCCGTAAAACCGTGGACACCGTGGGCAAAACGGGTGAGCCGGGCGAACAGGTGCAGAATGTGATTTCGGTGGGCATGCTCTCGGAAGGCTGGGATGCCAAAACCGTCACCCATATCATGGGATTGCGGGCGTTCTCTTCACAGTTGCTCTGCGAGCAGGTTGTAGGCCGGGGACTGCGGCGCGTCTCCTACGACGTAGCCGAAGATGGCCTGTTCGAGGCCGAATACGTCAACATCTTCGGCGTGCCCTTCACCTTCCTGCCCCACGAAGGCGGCGAAGACGGTCCGCCGCCGCCACCGCCGCCGCCCAAGACCAAAATAGAGCCGCTAAAAGAAAAACAGCAGCACGAACTGGTTTGGCCCAACATCGTGCGGATCGACCACGTCTACCGGCCGTCCATCAGCCTCGACTGGGACAAAGTAGCGCCCATCGAATTGGACCCCTACCAATCCATCACCCTGGCGGAACTCGCCGCCATGATCGGCGGCAAACCCAATCCGGCGGCGCTTTCAGAAATAGAAATTTCCAAAATAGCCGAAGAAACCAGGCTACAGACCATCGTATTCAAAATAGCCGCCGTCATCTACCACGCAGAAGGCAGCGCCGGCTGGAAAGGCAGCAAAGAAGTATTCCTGGGGCAGCTCGTGAAAGTCATCGACAAATTCATTCATTTGCCCAACAAAATAGTCATCAAAAACGACCTCTTCAACCAGAGCGAAATCCGGCGCCGGGTATTGATCATGCTCAACATGAACAAAATTATCCAGCACATCTGGCGCGAAATCAGTACCGAAAACACCGAAAGTCTCACGCCCGTATTCGACAGTGAAAACCCCGTTCGCTCCACCGCCGACGTCGGCGCCTGGCATACCAGCAAGCCCTGTGAGTGGGTTGAGAAGTCGCATATCAGCCACTGCGTATACGACAGCGGCTGGGAGGCCACCGAAGCCTTCCTGCTCGATAAATCCCCGCAGGTGCAGTCCTTCGTCAAAAACGACCACCTGGGTTTTGCCATATTATACAACCACCAGGGCGTCATCCGCAAATACTACCCCGATTTCATCGTCAAGTTAGCCAAAGGCCACTACCTCATCCTCGAAACCAAAGGTCAGGATGACGAGTTAAACCGCACCAAACGCGCTTTTCTCGATCTATGGGTTAAAGCGGTGAATGCGCACGGCGGTTTTGGGCAGTGGAGGTGGGCGGTGTCGAGGCATCCGAGTGATTTGAGGGGGGTGTTGGAGGGGGAAGAAAAATAACGCTGCCTCTTGTGAAATTAATTTCTTTTTTTGCGTTTCATGAAATTTATCTTTACATTAGTGTTGATTATCAAAATGATGCCCTGTTATTAGCTTGTTTTCATAATTAACAATATATACCGCACGTCGTCAAATCATGAGCATGATTTTTCCGGCTTTGCGGCATTATACCTCGCGCCCGAGCCCAGACCATGCCCAAAATCTGGCGGCGCAAGGTATAATTTACAAGTGTTAATATTTTACGACTATTTGACAACGCCTTGTCGGTCTGATAAAACAACCAATAAATAATTCTTCAATTCAAATAAACATAAAACACGTCTAACCATGGCACGATTAATTATCCCCGCTATTCTTGTGATTTTCATTTGCATCTTTGGTTACAAACAATATTCAAGAGCCCGTACTGTTGGAGAAGTCACTATTAGGGTGGATCGAATGATCGAAGATGGTGAAAGTTATAATACTATTTCATCAGGCCTGTCAGATGAACAAAAACAGAGAATACAGCTAATATATGATTCTATTGCCTTGATAAACAAAGAAAATAAGGAACTAAGAGTATGTTTTGAAATTTAATTTGAGATTCTTGCAAGAATGATATCGATGAATGAAATCTGAATAAAGGCAGCCGAAGAATCTGCTGTTTTCTCGTAGTCACGGCTCAGTCTTCGGAAAAAGTTGAACCAAGCGAACGAGCGCTCAACCTGCCAACGGCCCTTTTCGGGGACAAAACCCTTGTGGCTTTCCGGCCTCTGAGTGGTTTCCACCTCCCATTTGTAGATGGCCGCACATTCCTTGAAATAGCCGCCGTAGTGCTGGTCGCCACGGATAAGTTCAAGCCGTTTCGAGACCAGGTCCAACTGCCAGAGCAACTCGACCCCGGCCTCGCCATCGTGCATGCTAGCGGCCGAGACGAAGATGGCAAGTGGCAGCCCCAGGCAGTCCACGGCCAAGTGCCGCTTGCGCCCGTTGACCAGCTTTCCGCCGTCAATCCCGCTGTCGAGCTTGACCATGGCCCCTTTTTTGACGCTTTGGCTGTCGACAGCGCAAGCTGAAGGCGATGGGGCTCTCTGTTGTCTGACTCTCTCATTTTTAACGAGTTGCAGGAGGATGGCAGCCCAAGTGCCGTCCCTTTTCCACTTTTGGAAATAGTAATAGACGGTCTGCCAAGGGAACGGGCTTTCAAGGTTGCGCCATTGGCAGCCCGTGCGGTTCAACTTGAAAATGGCATCGAGGATGCGGCGCAGACAATGCGTACGTTTTCTACCAGTTTCGACAAAATCCTTTATAACTTGCCACTGGGAATTGGTCAGACTGGTGAAACGCTGACGCCTGAAAGGGAGTTTGACTTTGACCATAGTAATTGATGATTTCGCAACCACAAATTACTTGGCCAGTTCCCATTTTTCACCCGATTGTCAATTTTTTAAAAATCCGCTTTTGGATTTCAAAACATACTCTAAATGAGTTAGTGCTTTTTCAAAAAAATCAAATAAAATTGTTGCAGGATTCCCTTTCCAGACTGGGTAGTAATTATAATAAATTAGTTGATGCAGAATTGCAGAAAGTCCAACAAAAATTTGATATTTTCAAAAAGGATGTACTCGGTGAAAAGCTGGAAGAGATTGAGGATTTAACTGAACAAAACAGGCAAAAAGACGAATTAATTCTAAGTCTGCAACAGGAACTCATACTTAAAAACCAGCAAGTTGACAGCTTGAACCAGGTAATTATGGAGAAAAACTCAAACATCCTTATGCTGACACAACGAATTCAAGAGTTACAGACCTATATCAACAAGATTAATGCTCAACTTCCAGAAACCCTCAAGTCGATTGAAAGTATTAAGGATGAACTGGTTAATGTCGATAAAATACTGGGGGATTCTAATGTTTTCAACAGAAAGAAAAAGATGCTTGAAGCACAGCGTTCTATAAAAAAGGTGATCGCTATGTACGATCGACTTAACCAGGTTTACGAAACCCAGTATTTCAATGATACTATTAAAGCATTGGCGTTGTTAGATCAAAAATTAGAACCGTGACCTAATTCACGTGAGTAACCCGGAAAGTTGGCAACAGCATCGCCTAATCTTGCGAATCAGAGTGCCGAAATCCGTAGCCATGGGGCCAGACCTTGTAAGGTTTTCCTCGTATCTCCCCTTGAAAACCTTGCAAGGTCTTTCCAAGGCCATCACCGTAAAAGCCACGGTTTTCCGGCGGCTAAAGTCCGCCGGTACGGTATCGTGTAGCCAGCATGACGTTGTAGATTCTCTTCGAGAATGACAAACGAAAAAGCGAACGGCAAGGATCGAGTCGCACAGTCACAAAGTCGCACTTCAGCTCCGCTCAACGAACGACAACGAACGACAGGGACGATCATTGAGCGGAGTCGAAATGACTGAAAAAAAAACCAGGCAATCTCATCAAAAAAAAATGCCCCATAAGTAGCTTATTCAAAAACTTTCCCTCTAATATTGCTGTGAAATAACAATTAGAGCACGACATTGCAATTGTAACCCCGTATGCCCCTTTTCATGTACAAAACATCAAAGACATGAATACCAATGAAAACACACTCAATCCCACCTTTATACAAGACATCAGGGATATGCTGCAACAAGCCCGGCAGAAAACCTATGCTGCCGCCAATTTTATTATGGTGGAAACTTATTGGCGGGTCGGACGGCGAATTGTAGAAGAAGAACAAAAAGGACAAAAACGAGCCGATTACGGAGCCTTTCTGATCCGCGAATTGTCAATCACCCTTGGCGCCGAATTCGGAAAAGGTTTTGCCATCGCCAATCTCTGGAATTTCAGGCAATTCTATCTCACTTTCCCAAGCGAAGAAAAACTCTACACACTGCGTAGAGAATTGACATGGTCGCATTACCGGCTCATTATGCGCATCGACAAGCTGGAAGCCCGCACCTGGTACCTCCGCGAAGCAGCAGAGCAGCAATGGAGCACCCGCCAGCTGGCAACGCAACATCAGCTCCAATTACTACGAGCGCCTGCTGGCAACGCAAGGCCAACTACCACCAGCCGAGCCCGAGCGCATCCGTCCGGCCGATTTTGTGAAAGACCCTTATGTACTCGAATTCCTGAACCTGCCCGAGACCACATGGACTGCGGAAAAAACACTCGAAGCCGCGCTGGTCGACAACCTGCAGCACTTCCTGCTCGAACTTGGCAAAGGCTTCTCCTTTGTGGGCCGGCAATTTCGCATCAGCACCGAAACCAGCCATTTTTATGTCGATCTGGTGTTCTATAACTACCTCCTCAAGTGCTTCGTATTGCTCGACCTCAAATCCGGTAAACTCAGCCATCAGGATGTAGGTCAAATGGATATGTACGTGCCTATGTTCGACGACCTCAAGCGCAACCCAGACGACAACCCAACAGTCGGAATTATCCTTTGCGAAGACAAAGACGAAACCGTAGCGCGCTACTCCGTTCTGCAAGGCAGCGAACAACTTTTTGCCTCCAAATACCGCTTTATTTTGCCCACTGAAAAAGAACTCGCCGAAGAACTTCACCGCAAACGGCAGTGGCTTATTGAGCGGCTTAAATCCTGATTTGTATCCTTTTAAACCATGCTATCCCCGGTTCAGACCTTGCAAGGTTTTCTTAGCATCATTCCTTGAAAACCTTGCAAGGTCTTTCCAAGGCCATCACCGTAAAAGC
>Ga0209573_1002107_pt1 | contig 26909 bp, 27 predicted proteins | sample TNRBio252014_DNA_FD_185870 | JGI IMG/M metagenome (GOLD analysis project Ga0209573, IMG submission 185870) | Wastewater treatment Type I Accumulibacter community from EBPR Bioreactor in Madison, WI, USA - TNR Reactor_6/25/2014_ DNA (SPAdes)... | ecosystem: Engineered > Bioreactor > EBPR >... | reverse complement strand
GAGGTGCGCACCGAGGGTGAATTGCTGAAGATTCCCGGCACGGTGCAGGCCGCTCCCGAGGATTTCGGCCGCGAGTTTCTGGACATGGTGATTGCTGCCAGACTGGTCGACGGCGTGGATGAAGCGATTGCCCATATCCGGCGCTATGGCAGCCAGCACACTGAGGCGATTTTGACGGAAAATCAGTCGGTTGCGGATCGGTTTTTTGAGCGGCTCGATTCTGCGATCCTGCTGCACAACGCCAGCACCCAGTTTGCCGACGGTGGTGAATTCGGGATGGGCGCCGAGATCGGCATCGCCACCGGCAAACTGCACGCGCGGGGACCGGTGGGGGCCGAGCAACTGACCTCGTTCAAGTATCTGGTCAAGGGCGACGGCACGATCAGAGCCGGATGACCAGCGCACCCTCGATGGTGTCGATCTGCACAGGACCAAGGGCCGCCAGCAGCGCGAAATGCACTGTCGAGGGGGTCAGACCCTCGGGCGGGAGGCCCTCGGCCAGAGAGTCCCACAGCGCGGGCTCGATGCGCAGGCGAGGAGCGAGGGCGGTGACACTGGCCGGATCGACCACAACCTCGCCACCACGCGCCAGTGCCGTCTCGGCGCAAAGCGCGGCCAGCGTCAGGCGGCGGGCCAGCGGGCGGGGCAGGGGCTGGGGCAGGGCGCTGCGCAGGCTGATGCGGCCATTGCCAGTCAGCGCCGACAACGCCTCGACCAGATCGGCCGGACGCACCAGTTGATCCTGAGACGCTGCGCCAAATGCCAGCCGAAACAGCCGCACCCGCGCCTGCGCGGCTGTGACCGCTTCGCCGATCAGCGCCAGTTCGGGCGATGGCTCGGCCACCATTTGCAGCAGTTCTAGCCCGTTGCCGATTGCGCCGAGAGGGCTTACGAGGTCATGGCACAGCCGCGAGCCGACCAGAGCCGCCAGTTCGGCCGGTGAAACCGGGGAAGGACCCAAACCCATGTCGCAACTCCTCGAGCCAGGAATGTTCGTGCGGCACCCGCAGCAGCCGGATTGGGGGCTGGGGCAGGTGCAATCGGTCGTCGGCGCACGGGTGACGGTCAATTTCGACGAGGCCGGCAAGGTTGTGATCGATACCAGAGTGATCGACCTGGACTGGGTGCCGGGACAGTGACGCTGCCGCGCGAGGATCAGGCTACAGAGCAACCTTTGCGTGTGTCAACACGTGGTCGTTGCCTTGGCCACGGCTTTGGCGGTATTTCCCCTGTCAGAGGGTGAGGATGAGCAAGGCGATGCAGGACATCCCGATCAAGTCGCGGGAACCGGCGCTGGTGGTGCGACTGGCGCGGGATGCGCTGGATCTGCGGGCGGCGCAGCGACTGCGCTATGCGGTCTTTGTCGAGGAACTGGGCGCGCGCTGTCAGGGGGCCGACCATGCGGCGCGGTTGGAAAGCGATGCGATGGACCCGCATTTCGACCATCTGCTATTGATCGACCCCTCGGTGGAGCCCTCGACGCTGGACCATGTGATCGGCGTCTACCGGCTATTGCCGCATGAGCGGGCGCTCGACCTCGGGCGGTTCTATTCCGACGATGAATACGATCTGGCGCCGTTGCGCGCTTCGGGGCGAAGGCTGGTGGAACTGGGGCGCTCGTGTGTGCATCCGGCGCATCGGCGGGGCGCGGCGATGCTGCATCTGTGGAACGGGCTAGCCGCCTATGTGATCGAGCGAAAGCTGGAGATCCTGTTTGGCGTCGCCTCCTTTCCCGGCGCCGATCCGCCGCGACACGCAATGGCGCTAAGTTGGCTGGCCGCGCATCACCGCGCGCCTGAAGGATTGCGCGTCTCGGTGCATCCGGGGCCACAGGCGCAACACATGGACCGGTTGGCGCCCGAAACGCTGGATCGGGGTGAGGCATTGGCCGCAATTCCGCCGCTGATCCGGGCCTATCTGCGACTGGGCGGTTTTGTCGGCGACGGGGCCTTTGTCGATCAGGATTTCAACACCACCGATGTCTGTCTCATCATGGACACCGCGGTCATGTCGGGGCGCGCCTTTGACTTTTACACCCGAAAAACGCCCCGCGGCTGATCCGACCTGGGTCTCGCCCGAGGGCGAGCCACCCGAGGTGCGCATCGGCATCGCGGGTTGGCTGATGCTGACGCTGCGGTTGCCGGTGCTGGCGCTTGTGGTCTTTGGCGGGCTGGCGCTGCATCTGTCACTGCGCCTGATCGAGCGCCCGCTGTTCGGACTGAGGCGGCCGGTGACGCCTTTTGTCACACAGGGTGTCTGCAAAGCGGCCTTTGCGGTGCTGGGCATTGGGCTGCAGATACGCGGCACGCCGATGCGCGGGCGCGGCGCAGTGGTGGCCAACCATGTAAGTTGGCTGGATATTTTCGCACTGAACGCGCCGCAGCGGATTTATTTTGTCTCGAAATCCGAGGTGGCGCGTTGGCCCGGCATCGGTTGGTTGGCGCGGGCGACGGGAACGGTGTTCATCCGCCGCGACGCGCGTGATGCGCGGCTGCAAAAAGAGATCTTCGAAGCGCGGCTGAGGGCAGGGCACCATTTGGCGTTCTTTCCCGAGGGGACGAATTCAGACGGTGTCCGGTTGCTGGCCTTCAAGCCGACGCTGTTTGCGGCCTTTTTTGCCGACGGGCTGGCCGAGATCCTGCAGGTGCAGCCGGTCTCGCTGGTCTATCACGCGCCGAAAGGCCGCGATGCACGGTTCTATGCGTGGTGGGGTGCTCTGGGGTTCGGCGCGCATCTGCTGCGGGTGCTGGCGCAGTTGCGGCAAGGGCGGATAGAGGTGGTGTTTCACCCCCCCGTGCGAGTGACCGATTTCGCCGACCGCAAGGCTTTGGCCCGGCATTGCGAGGCGGCGGTGAAATCGGCGCTGGTCGAGGGGCTGCCGGTTGGGGTGCTGCGCGATTAGGGGCGGCGCGCGGCCTCGCGAGTCTTTGCGGCAAGAGGGCGCGCTTAGGGCGCCCAGTGCACGGTGGCGCGGGGCAGCAGGGCGGCGATAGGTGCATCGAGGGCGGGCAGCGCCTGTGCGCGCTCGATCGCGGCACGTTTTGCGGCGCCCGTAATCAGCACATGCACGCCAAAGGCCGAGGTCAGGGCGCGGGCGCTGAGCGTGATGCGGGGCTCAGCCGCGCCGTGGGCCTCTATGGGCACCAGCGCCGGGGCGTCGGCGGCGAGGGCCTGGGGCAGGGCCGCAGCACCGGGGAAAAGTGAGGCGGTGTGCATGTCTTCGCCCATGCCGACCAATGCGATATCAAGCGGCAGCAGCGCCTCGACAGCAGCCAGATCGGCGGGCCAGAGCGGCAGGAAGCGCGCTGCTGCCGCCGGGCCGCGTAGCAGGCGGGCGTGGATCATACCGGCGTTTGAGCGCGGGTGATCGGCGGGCACGCAGCGTTCGTCGCCGGGCAGCACGGTGATGCGCGACCAATCCAGATCAGCGGCGCTGAGCAGGTCGAACAGCGGCCCCGGCGTGCTGCCTCCCGGAACGGCTAGCACTGCCCGGTCACGCCGCAGCAGCGCCGCGCGCAACTCGCTACCGAGGATCTGCGCCAAGGCCAGAACCTGCATGTCGGTGTCGGGATAGTCGATCAGCTCCATCAGCGAATCTCGCGCCAGCTTCGTCCGTCGAGGTGGATGAGTTTGAGCGCTTCATCCGGCCCTGACGAGCCCGGATCATAGGGCCGCGGCCGTTCGGCGGCTTTTTGCCACTCGGCAATGATCGGATCGGTCCAGGCCCAGGCGGCCTCAACCTCGTCACCACGCATGAAGAGCGTCTGGTTGCCGCGGATCACATCCATGATGAGGCGCTCATAGGCGTCGGGGATATGGGTTTCGCCGCCCAGAGCGTCGGCAAAGGACATGTCGAGCGCGACATCCTTCAACCGCATGCCACCCGGTCCCGGCTCCTTGATCATCACCTTCAGCGTCATACCCTCGTCCGGTTGCAGCCGGATCACCAGAATATTGGCCTTCCAAGGCGCATCCTCGCCGAAAATGGAATGTGGCGGGTCGCGGAAGGTGACGGCGATTTCACTGGCGCGGGCGCGTAGGCGCTTGCCGGTGCGCAGGTAAAACGGCGTGCCTTTCCAGCGCCAATTGGAAATGCCAACCTTCAGCGCGACATAACTTTCGGTGGTCGAATGCAGCGCCTCGACCTCGGCGCCGTACGAGGCGCTGTCTGGTCCGGCGGCGTATTGGCCGCGCACCGCCTGACCGGGGTTCACCGGGTCGAGGGCGTGAATCACCTTGAGCTTTTCATCGCGCACTGCATCGGGATCAAAACGGTGCGGCGGTTCCATCGCGATCAGGCACAAAAGCTGCATCATGTGGTTCTGCACCATGTCCCGCATGGCACCGGCCTTGTCGTAATAAGCCCCGCGGCCGCCCACCCCAACGGTTTCGGCCACGGTGATCTGCACGTGATCGACAAAACGGGCGTTCCACAGCGGTTCGAACAGGATATTGGCAAAGCGAACCGCCATCAGGTTCTGCACGGTTTCCTTGCCGAGATAGTGGTCGATCCGGTAGATCTGGGCTTCCGAAAAATGCGCCGCCAACGTGCGGTTCAGTGCTCGCGCCGTCGCCAGATCGTCGCCAAAGGGCTTTTCCACCACGATGCGGGTTTCTGGCGTGATGAGGCCAAAACGCCCCAGTCCAGCGGCCAGCGGGCCGAACAGCGCCGGGCCGACCGAGAAATAGAAGGCCCGAACCACACCGTCGCGCAGTATTGACGCGAGTTCGCTCCAGCCGGTTTCGCCGGTAGCATCGACGGTGACATACTCCAGCCGCTCGAGAAATTCGGCGCGCTTGCCGGCCTCTGGGCCGGAGGGACCGATGAACTCGTCAAAGGCCTCGGACACCAGGGCCTGAAACTCGGACCGCGTCATCGTCGTTCGGGCGGCGCCGATGATGCGGGCGTCGGGGGGCATCTGCCCTTCGGCAAAGCGGCGGCAGAGCGCGGGCAGGATCTTGCGCCGCGCCAGGTCGCCGGTGGCGCCAAAGATGATGAGATCAAACGGATCGACGGGGATAACGCGGGCGACCATCGGGGACCTGCGGATTGAGAGATGTTAGCGGTAACTGCGCGGTCGAGATACGCCCGTGCGCCGCAAAAGTCCAGCACAAAGGCGGCTCAGGCCTCGAGTTCGCTGTCCCAATAGAGATAGTCCGCCCAGCTTTGATGCAAGTGGTTGGGTGGAAAGCGCCGGCCGTTGTCGATCAATTCGGCGGCGAGCGGGCGGCGAGGTGATCGACGCAGCGTTAGTCCAGAATTGCGCAGCGTTTTCGAACCCTTGTGCAGATTGCAGGGCGCACAGGCGGCGACGACATTCTCCCACGAGGTGACCCCACCCAGTGAGCGCGGCACCACATGGTCAAAGGTCAGGTCATGGCGCGAACCGCAATACTGGCAGCAGAACTCGTCGCGCAAGAAAAGATTGAAGCGCGTGAAGGCCACGCGCTTTCGGGGTTTCACAAAATCCTTCAGCACCACGACCGAGGGTATTCGGATTTCCATCTTCTGGCTGCGGACGGTTTCCTCGTACTCGGCGGCAATCGAAACGCGGTCCATCCAGACCGCCTTGATCGCCTCTTGCCACGGCCAGAGCGAGAGCGGGTAATAGGACAGCGGGCGGTAATCGGCATTCAGAACCAGCGCCGGGAAATGCCGCAAGGCCGCGGGTTCATGCACGAAGGCTTGCCTGAAATCGCCGTCCATTCTTCCGCTACCCCCATCCGGGATTGGTCGAAGCCGTTGCTGGCCTGACTATATCCTGTGTTTTCCATCTGACAACCCCGCGATATCGGGGCCAGATCAGGATGCGGGCACTGCGTAACAGAAAGGCGTCAGCGTGGCAGTTTGTCGCTCAGGAAACCCAGCGCCAACGAAAGCCCTTCGTTGTCGATGGAATGACCCAGACCGCGGCAGACATGGGCATAGGTTTCGAACCCGGCGGCGGTCAGGGCGTCGGCGGCCTCGGGCAGGCTGTCGATCGGCACCATCGGGTCGGCATCGCCATGGATCAGCAGGACCGGCGGTTTGGACAGCACCTCGGCAAGCAGGGTTTCAGGCTGCAGCAAGCGGCCGGAAAAACCGACCACTGCGGCCAGTGGGGCAGGGCGGCGCGGCGCAATGTGCAGGCTCATCATCGTACCCTGCGAAAAGCCGACCAAGGCCAGTGCATCGGGGGTCAGCCCCTCATCGGCCAGCACCTGATCGACAAAGGCATTCAGGTCGGCCGCCGCCTGCGCCATGCCCCGGCGCGAGTCCGCCTCGCTCGATCCATCGAGCCGTGGGATCGCAAACCACTGGAAACCAAAGGGATTGCCCTGACAGGACTCGGGCGCGTCGGGGCTGTAGAAGGCGACACCCGGCAGATGCGGCGCCAGCGGGTCGGCCAGGCCCAGCAGATCGGCGCCATTCGCACCATAGCCATGCACAAAGATCACCACCGCGCGGGTCGAGCCCTTTGGCGCGCCGCGGCGGGCGGATTTCAGCGGGCGGATGGTCATGGCGGGTCCCCTCAGATGCCGTCGCGGCTTTTCACGTGGTGGTAATAGTGCCACAGCATGCCCGCCGCAACCGTGCGCCAAGGCGACCAAGCCATCGCCATCGCGCGCAGCGGCGCCTCGCGCGGGCGCTCGGGCAGCGAAAACAACAGCCGCGCGGCCTCCTGCAACGCCAGATCGTTGGGCGCAAAGGTGTCGGCGCGTCCCAGACTGAACATCACATAGATCTCGGCGGTCCAGCGCCCGATGCCGGGAACTGCGGTCAAGATGTCGACAATCTGACCCTCGCTCAGCGTACGCAGCGCCGCAAAGTCGATGCCCGATTGCGCCAAGGCTTTGACATAACGCGCCTTCTGTCGCGACAATCCCTGCGCGCGCAGCTCTTCATCGCTGGCGGCGGCATAGATATCGGGCGTGGTATAGCCGCCACTTGCCAGCCGCGCTTTGATCGCCCGCGCCGAGGCGACCGAGACTTGCTGGCTTACAATGGCCGAAACCAGCGCCTCGAACCCGTCGGCATTGCGGCGAAGTGGCGGTGGGCCGATCAGCGCCAATGCCTGCGCAAAGCGCGGCTCGGCACGGGCGAGCCATTCGGCCCCCTCCGTCATGCAGGCGTCAGTTGTCAGGTTGCGGGGCTGCGACATGTGCAGATCAAGGCACAGCCGGCGCGCCGCTTCAAGCCGCCTGTTGCGCGAACACTGCACAACCCAGAGGAAAACACCCGCCCGCCGCGCGGACAGGTGTTTGCCCTTGTGCTGGCGCGTCGCTTCTTGGCATGAACGGGACTGACCTCGTTTGCTGGATATTCATTGATGACTTCCTGGGCCGACCTGCGCAGCCTGTGCGACGCCAGTGTTAACCGTTCGATTGCCGATCTGTGTTCCGATCCCCAACGCGCCGAGGCTTTCTCGGTCACCCTCGACAGTGCGGCCACTGGGACGATGCTGTTCGACTATGCCAAGACCAACCTCGACGCTCGGATTCGCGCCGCGTTGATCGAGCTTGCCCGCGCGACCGGTGTTGAGGAGCGCCGCGAGGCAATGTTCAACGGCGTGCGCATCAACGAGACCGAGGACCGCGCCGTGCTGCATACCGCGCTGCGCAACCTCGAAACGCCGGTGATGGTCGAGGGCGTCGATGTGCTGCCCGAGGTGCGTGCCACGCTGGCCCGGATGGAGCATTTCGCCCGCGACCTGCGCGACGGTCGCATTCGTGGCGTCGGCGGGCGGATCACCGATGTGGTGAATATCGGCATTGGTGGCTCGGATCTGGGCCCGGCGATGGCGGTGCTGGCGCTGGCGCCCTATGCCGACGGGCCGCGCTGCCATTTCGTCTCGAATGTGGATGGCGCGCATATCCATGATGTGCTGGAGCGGCTGAACCCGGAAACCACGCTGGTCATCGTCGCCTCGAAAACCTTTACCACCATCGAAACGATCACCAACGCACAGACCGCCAAGGCCTGGATGGCGCGCGCTGTTGCCGAGCCGACGCGGCAGTTCGTGGCGCTGTCGACGGCATTGGATCGGACCTCGGCCTTTGGCATCGACCCGGCGCGGGTGTTCGGCTTTGCCGATTGGGTCGGCGGTCGCTATTCGATCTGGGGGCCGATCGGCTTAAGCTTGATGATCGCCATCGGGCCAGAGGATTTTCGCGCCTTTCTCGCTGGCGCCGCCGCGATGGACCAGCATTTCCGTCAGGCACCGATGCAAGACAACATGCCAGTGATGTTGGCGCTGGTTGGCCTCTGGCACCGGCAGGTCTGCGGCTATGGCGCGCGCGCGGTGTTGCCTTATGACCAGCGCCTCGCCCGGCTGCCGGCCTATCTGCAGCAGCTCGAGATGGAATCGAACGGCAAGAGCGTGGCGATGGACGGCAGCGCGCTGGCGGTTTCCGCCGGGCCGGTGGTCTTTGGCGAGCCAGGGACCAATGGCCAGCACGCCTTTTATCAGCTCATTCATCAGGGCACCGATGTGATCCCCTGCGAATTCCTGCTGGCGGCGCAGGGCCATGAACCTGCGCTGGCGCATCAGCACCGGATGCTGGCCGCCAATTGCCTGGCGCAGGCCGAGGCGCTGATGCTGGGCCGTTCGTTGGACGCGGCCAAGACGCTGATGAAGGCAAAGGGGCTCAAGGGCCGCGAGATGGAGCGGCAGGCGCGTCACCGGGTGTTTGCTGGCAACCGGCCCTCGACGATGCTGCTCTACCCCAAGCTGACCCCCGCCGTACTGGGCGCGATCATCGCTCTTTATGAACACCGGGTGTTTGTCGAGGGGGTGGTGCTGGGCATCAACTCGTTCGACCAGTGGGGGGTCGAACTGGGCAAGGAACTGGCGGTGCAACTGTTGCCGATGGTCGAGGGCAAGGCGCCAACCGAGGGCCGCGATGCCTCGACTGCGACGCTGATCGCGCGGCTGAGGGCGATGGGCGTCTGAGCCCGTTTCAGGCTGGCAAGGGGGCATCTCGCCCCCGCCATGGTTGCGGCAGTTCGCCCCCCAGAGGATATTCAGAGCGCAAACACAGGGTCAGCCCAGAAAGGGCTTGGCCAGCATCGTGTCCGGGATCGGCGCGCCGAGGCGGTGCAGGATCGTCGGTGCGAGCGCCAGTTGGTCAAGCAACGTGTCTCTTGGCGGCCCCTCGGCCGGGCCGAAGTAATAGAAGGCCACGTCCTGCTGGTCCGATCCGGTGCCGCCGTGGTGGCCGCGCATCGACTGGCCGTGGTCGGCGGTGACGATCACCTCATAGCCCATCTCGATCCAGACCGGCAGGAATTTGGCCAGCATGGCGTCGAGCAGGGCGCAGGCATGGTCCATCTCGCCGCAGTCGTGGCCAAAGCGGTGGCCGATGCTGTCCAGCGTGCAGGTGTGCAGGATGCCGTAGGTCAGGCCAAAGCGTTGGCACAGCGACGTCAGCGTGGCAAACAGGTCGATGTCCGACGGCGTTGCCTGATTGACATGGTCATAGCCTGACATCGTGTGAAAGCGGCCGTGATTGATGCTGGGGCTTTCTGGCTCATCATACTCGATGTCGCGCACCGGATCGAAGGGCGCGCGGTTGAAGAACTCAGACCACCAGGAATGGGTGACCGCGCCGGTGGTACCCCCTGCAATGCGGATTTGCGAAAATATATCAGGGAATTGGACGCGAAAGTTATGACCGTTTGTCAAGATGCCGTGGCGCTGTGGCGGCAGGCCGGAATGGATCGACGCATAACAAGGCCCCGACATCGAGGGCAGCACCGACCGCATGGTCCAGACTCGGGCCTCGCCTGATTGCACCCAGCCCTCGAGGCAACCGAAATAGCGCCGCCAATTGGCCAGCGGCACGCCGTCGAGGATGATAAGCAGCAATTTTGTGGTCATGGGGGCTCCTCCGGTCAATCTGCTATAGCCTAGCGCAGCGCAGAGGCGGTCGCAATCGTGGGGGCGGGGTGTCGCTATTGCGCGGTCCGGGGTCGGCAATTCGCGGCAGAATCGCCTAGCAAGCCATTGAAAGGTCAGCGCATGGGCAGCCCGAACATCCTGATCCTGATGGTGGACCAATTGACTGGCACGTTGTTCGAGGACGGCCCTGCGGCATTCCTGCATGCGCCCAACCTGCGACGTCTGGCCGATCGCTCGGCGCGGTTCTCGCGCGCGTATTGCCCCAGCCCGCTCTGCGCCCCCTCGCGGGCCAGCACGATGTCCGGGCAATTGCCGCGCCGCACCGGGGTTTACGACAATGCCGCGGAATTTGCCGCCTCGATCCCTTGTTACGCCCATCATCTACGCAGCGCCGGCTATCAGACCTGCCTGAGTGGCAAGATGCATTTTGTCGGTCCAGATCAACTGCATGGCTTTGAAGAGCGGTTGACCACCGACATTTATCCCGCCGATTTCGGCTGGACGCCGGACTATCGCAAACCCGGCGAGCGCATCGACTGGTGGTATCACAACCTGGGTTCGGTGACGGGGGCAGGGGTGGCGGAAACCACAAACCAGATGGAGTATGACGACGACGTCGCGCATCTGGCGGGGCAAAAGCTTTATGATCTGTCGCGCGGCGCCGATCCGCGGCCTTGGTGCCTGACGGTCAGTTTCACCCATCCGCATGACCCCTTTGTGGCGCGGCGCCAATATTGGGATCTGTATGCGAATTGCCCTGAGGCCGAGCCGCCCGAGCCTATCGCCTATGAGGGGCAGGACCCGCACAGTCAGCGCATCATGGACAGTTGCGACTGGCGAGGCATGACACCGACACCAGATCAAATACGCCGTTCAAGGCGCGGATATTATGCGAATATTTCCTATATCGACGACAAGATCGGCGAAGTGCTGGACGTTCTCGAGCGCACGCGGCAAGAGGCGGTGATCGTCTTTCTCTCCGACCATGGCGAGATGCTGGGCGAGCGCGGGCTCTGGTTCAAGATGAACTTTTTCGAGCAATCAGCCCGCGTTCCGCTGATGATCGCCGGGCCGGGGATCAAGGCCGGGCGCATTGACGCGCCGGTTTCGACTTTGGATCTGGTGCCGACGCTTTGCGCGCTGGCGAGTGTCGATCAAAGCCGCGTGAATCCTTGGTGCGACGGCGAGTCGCTGGCGCCCCTGATGCAGGGAACCGGCGGGCGCGGGCCGGTGCCGATGGAATACGCCGCCGAAGGCACCATCGCGCCCATGGTGGCGCTGGTCGATGGTCCTTGGAAATACATCGCCTGCGACGCAGATCCCGAGTTGTTGTTCAATCTCGACAGCGATCCAGACGAGAGGGTCAATCTGGCCACCGATCCGGGTTTTTCTCCGGTGCTCGAACGGCTGAAGGCAATGGCAAAAGCACGTTGGGATCTCAAAGCCTTCGACGCCGAAGTTCGCTCAAGTCAGGCGCGGCGCTGGGTGGTGTATGAGGCGCTGCGAGCCGGGCGCTATACCGGTTGGGACCATGAACCGCGGCGCGATGCCGGCGAGCGTTACATGCGAAACCACATGGATCTGAACATCCTCGAGGAGAGTAAGCGCTTTCCGCGAGGGGAATAGGATCAGCCGGTTTCCAGCAAATGCACGCTGAGACCGGGGCAGACCGCCGCCACCTCGCGCACCACCAGTTCGGCGCGGGGCAAGGGCCGCGTCACCGCATAAAGCGCGCCACAATAGCCCATTGATTCCAAGGTCAGGGCCAGGTCGACGATGTCCCATTCGGTGCTGATCAGCGGGCCGATGATGGCGTCAGGCTGGATCGTTTGCAGCATGCGCGCGCTGAGCATGCGTTTTTGTGTCAGCACAACCGACTGCCGATGCGGCGCCAGATCGAGAAAACCGAGGGCGTCATTCGCTTCGATCACGAGAACCATTTGTGCGGTTCCGATCGACGTGTTGACCGGAACGAGCGACTCTGGCCCCTGAAGCGGGCGTTTGCTCTGGATCATTCCGACGTTATTCCTTTCGCGCGGTTTGTTGCGCGCTTCCGCCATTGTTCGTGTGTCTCGACCATTACCCTTAAGAACATGTTAACATTCGGGGGGACGTAGGGAAAAACAAGGGCAAGCTGAGGATTCACCGCAGCGAGCAGTGGTTTGTGTTGCTCTTTCGCAACCTTGGGTCGGTTCTTGTGCGTGGTAATTACATAATACCGATTATGGGATTAAAAGCTGGCCGTTTTCCGTCCGCGTTCCGTCGCCCTTTTGCTGCTCATCGTCGTCGGAACTGGCTTTTCCGTCATTCTCTTGGGTGATCTGGTGGCCGGTGGACAGGCTGATTGGCTCATCGACGGCATAGTGGGCGCGGCGCTGATTGCGGTGGCGGATTCATGGGCGCTCTTGCCTCTGGGTGCGGTGGTTGCACGACAACTGGGGCCTTTTGTAGAGCCGCGGGGTTGGCCTATCCGGATCTCTAATTCCCTGCCCGGTTCTCGATGCCGTATTTCTATGGTGTTACAGGGACTTATGCTGCCATCCTTCCGCCCTTTGTCCTGTTCTTTCGCCCCGTCACGCGGCCTGGGCGTCTGACCGGTTGGATAGGCTCTAAGGCGCTGCCCCTGGTGCCGCCGCCTTATCGGGCCCCGGTTCGCCCGTGCGCGCCGCGACCCAGCCGTTGACCCATGCCAGGCCGGCCAACGACAACCCCAGCGCAAGAAAAGCGCCGACCCGCATCAACCCTTCCAGCCCCGAGGCGTCGATGACGAAGGCCTTGACCGCCGCCAACCCGATCACCGCCAGACCACCGATGCGATAGCCCCTGTCACCAAACCTGAGCGCCAGCGCCATCGCACCGGCACCGGCGATCAACAGCGCGACGGTATAGGCGTAAAGCTCGCCTTCGAAGACGCCACTGCGCGCCAGCATTCCTTGCCCGCCGTGCCACAGGTGGCGGATCATAGTTCCAATCCAGGTCGCGCCGAGCAGCAACGCCAGCCCCTTGCCAACCCGCGCCCAGACCGAGGTGTTGCCGCGCAGCGCCAGCCAGAGCACCGCCGCTGGCAGCCCATAGGCCAGCACCAGATCATTGAGCAGCGGCAGCCCTTCGACCGGGTCGCTCATCCAGCCGCCAAAGACCGGCGACAGCATCGTCAGGCCTAGCCCCAGACACAATAGCGCGCCGAGGCTGGCAAGACCGGCGAGCGTCAGGCGGATCACGGCCATCGCCCGCCCGCCCGGCATCAAGCGGGCGCGGCGCAGTTGCACCCATGCGGCGGCGATCAGCACCGCGCCTTCTACGCCCAACACGGCATGGCCCCGCAGTGCCCCGTCGAGGAACCGCGCCATGACAATCGCCACGACGGCGGGCACCATGCCGGTCAGCCCGGTCTCGGCGATCATGCGGCCCCAAATGCGGGACCGCTCGCGGCGGCCGTCCAGTGGCAGGTCGGAGGTCAGCACCAATGCCGCCAAAGGCCCGCCAACCACCGCGGCCAGCGTCAGCCAGACATCCAGCGCCGAGGTGGTGCCCGTCATAAGCCAGCCTAGGCCCGGATCAACCAGCAGCCGCCAGGCCAGCGCCATGCTCCCCAGCCCCAGAATGGCCCCCAATTCGGGCAGGCGCAGCCGCCGGTCCAGCGCCGCCGCGGCGACCATCAGCACCGCCAGCGCTACACTCAGCGCGGCGAGGCTGAGCAGCAGCATCAGCGCCAGCGCCATTGCGCCAATCGCCCCCGCCGCAGCCACGCCGGTGCGCAGCATCGGTCCGCCGTCCTGCCGCGCGGCCCAAAGCGCGACTGCGGTGTAAAACCCCGCCAGCGCCATCACCGCAGCAGCCCATTGAAACGGGCCCAGAAACGTTGCTGGCGCCCAGAACAGCTCGGCCACGATTGCAGTGGCGCCGGGCGTGGCGACAGCCAGCAGCGCCCAGCCGTCGCGCGCCCTACCCTGCGCCTCGTGGCTGCGCTGCAGCATCGCCAAGGCGGCCAGTACCCCCAACCCCAGCGCCGCCAGCGGCAGCCACGGATACAGGTTCAGCACCATCGAGCGCATCAACGGCGTCGTGCCCATGCTGGTGGCAATAGCAGCGGGCAAAGTGGCGGCCGCCAGCACTGACAGGTCACTCAAGGCCGGAGCGCGCCGCGTCCACAGCGGCAGCGCGAGGGCCAGCACGCCCGCCAGCGGCACGCCCTGCACTGCCGGCACCTGCAGCACCAGCACGAGGAACCCCTGCACCACCGCCAGAGCGGCGATGCGCGTCTCGGGTCGGGCGCCCTTGCCTTGGGTGACTTGCTTGCCCTCGGCCCGCGGCACAAGCACACCGCCCGGCAAGGCCGAACCCAAAAGCGCCAGCGCCACAGCCAGCAGGCCGAGGCCCAACGGCCCTGCCCCGCCCATCTGCACCATGACCGCGCCCGCCATCGGCGCGACCAGGGCCAGAGCCGAGACCCAGCCCCAGCGCTTTAGCCCGTCGATGCCCAGTCCCAGCACGGCGACCGCGCCGAAATACACATAGAGCGCGTCACTGGGACTGGCGCCCTTGCCCAGCAGGAAGGGCGCCGCGGCACCCGCCAGCACACCCAGCGCGGCCAGCAATGGCCCATGCACCCAGCCCAGAGCCATCGCCAACAGTGCGACCAGCGCCAGCGCCAGCAGTGCCGAGATCTGCGGCAACATGGCATAGAGGTGATAACCCGCCAGAATCGCCGTCAACAGGGCGACGATCCCAGCGCCAGCCAAGGTCGCCGAGACCAGGGGGGCGCCGGTTTCACCCCAGCGGCGGCGCAGGTATTCGGCGGCGGCGATCAGAGCCACGCCCAAAGTGATGGCCAGCGCAACGCGCAGTGCGGGTGACAACAGCCCCCTGTCGATGGAGTATTGCACAAGATAAATCGCCGCCATCACCAGCGCGACCCCGGCCACTGGATAAATCCAGTTCGCCTTGAGCCATGTGGTCAGGCCCACAAGGGCCGAAGGCCCGCGCGGTTTCGGCGCCCATGACGAGTCGGGCTGCGACACTGAAGGTGCAGCCGGCGGCGCGGCGTCCTGCGGCGCGGCTTGTTGGGCCAAGGCGGTGCTGGCCTTCGCTACCCTATCGCTCTCATTACCCAGCAACGCCTCAAGCCGGGCCACCCGTGTCGCCAGCGCCTTGGCCCGCCTGCCCGCGCCCCAGGCCACGACCAGCGCGATCAGCGCAAGACCAAGGGCGACTTCGGCTGGCATGGCGGCATCCTTTGCAGTGGACGCCCGGCCTGCGATGGCTTAGGGCGAATTCACCCGACCCTGCCACAACCGGACCCCCCTGTCATGACCTTCTCACGCTCGATCAAGATCGCGCCCTCGATCCTCTCTGCCGATTTCGCCGACTTTGGTCGCGAGATTCAGGCCATCGAATCGCAAGGCGCCGATTGGGTGCATGTCGATGTGATGGACGGCCATTTCGTGCCGAACCTGACCTTTGGCCCGCCCGCCGTCGCCGCCTTTCGCCGCCATGTGACGACGGTGATGGATGTGCACCTGATGATCGCGCCGGTGGACCCCTATATCGAGGCCTTCGCCGCAGCAGGTGCCGACATCATCACCGCCCATGTCGAGGCTGGACCGCATATTCACCGCACCCTGCAAGCCATTCGTGCGACAGGAAAAAAGGCGGGCGTGGCCCTGAACCCCGGGACTCCGGCCGAAGCGGTTGCGCATCTGCTGGATCTGACCGACCTGATCTGCGTGATGACCGTGAACCCCGGCTTTGGCGGGCAGTCGTTCCTCGACATGACGGCCAAGGTGCGCGCGCTTCGCGGCATGATCGGCGACCGACCGATCCATATCGAGATTGACGGCGGCGTGACGACGACCACTGCGCCTTTGGTTGCGGCGGCGGGTGCGGATGTGCTGGTGGCGGGTTCGGCGGTGTTCAAGGGCGGCTCGGTTGCCAATCCGGCCCCCTATGGCGCGAATATTGCGGCCATCCGCGCAGCAGCCAACGCGGCGCTTTGACGACAGCCATCCCGGTGCGACCTCGCCGCACCGGGATACCTTGCTGCATCGGGTTGGGATTGATACCGCAAGAACCCATACGATTGTTGCAAAAATCCGCCCGATCCTGTTGCAGGATCAGGGGATAACCGCTCAACCGTTACTCGTTACACCCACATCCTAGACGGGCACGGACGTTGCCGTCAGTATGCGAAACCATACCTGTGGTCAGTCTGATGCGCCGTCAACGGATTGCGCATTGCCGACGAGGGGGGCTGCCGGGACAGAGATGAAGACCTGATTGAGGAAAGCCGCCTTGATGAGCGCATGGGCGGTGGTGTCGACGCCCAGTGTCTCGCGCGCAAGGCGCAGGTGCTTTTCGACCGTCGGCGCGGCGATGCCCATGATGAGCGAGATATCCGCCGTAGTCTTGCCATGCGCGACCCATTCCAGCACCTCGCGCTGGCGCGGTGTCAGCGCGCGGCGCTCGACCCGGAAGGGCAGCGCCGCGAGGCACCGGTGCATGACCCCGGCAATGGCGAAAACCTCGTCATGGTGCGCATCGATCAGGCCGTCGAGTTGGTCCTGCCGCCATCCGGGTTGGCCCAGCAGTGCCATCACGGCCCTGCCGCGTGAGCGCGGCTGCGACAGGCCGATGCAGCAACCCGTCTCGATCTGGTGGCGGATGAAGAAGTCGAGCGCCTCGGTCGTCACCTCGAAATCATCTGGCACATCGCAAGTTGCCGGGTCGCGCGACCATTTGCCGATTCCGACATTGGTCAGCGCCCAGTGGAACGTGGCGCTCTGGCGGAAATAGCCGCGGGCGACCAGTTCCTCGATGACGGCGCGGTCCAACGTGGACATCACCAGAAAGTCTTCGCGCGCGCCCAGCACCAACCCGCGTGAATCCGGTGAATAGCCATAGATCAGATGCGCGAACCCCATGGCGTGAAAGGCCTCGCAGCCCATCCGCCAGACGGAATCCTGATCGTTGGCCGCCAACATCCGCGCCAATAGTGCAATCATGCCTGCGGGACGCCCCACCACGGCTGACGGTGACAACCGGCCTCTCGACATGTCTTCCATTACGACGCCCGCACCAAACCAACGACAAGCGGCAAGGCTGGCGCACTTTTGGCGGATTGTCGAGGCGGCACGACGCAACTTGCGGACGCAAAGGAAAAGGGGCGGCGCCTTGCGGCGCCGCCCCTGTCTGGGAGGTCAGTCCGGCTCAGCGGCCAAGGGTCTTGGCGACCTCGGCGGCAAAGTCTTCTTGTTTCTTCTCGATGCCTTCGCCGACCGCGACGCGGGCATAGCCGGTGATCGTCACGCCGGCGTCCTTGGCCGCCTGCTCGACGGTCAGGTCGGGGTTGACCACAAAGGCCTGACCCAGAAGCGTGTTTTCCGCGAGGAAGCGCTTCATGCGGCCCGGAATGATGTTGTTGTGGATCACGGCGTCGGGCTTGGGCTTGGCCGAGGCGGCGTTTTCTTCCAGCGCCTTGGCGGTCTGCACGGCCAATTCGCGCTCGATCACTTCGGGGTCCATGCTAGCCTCGGACAGCGACAGCGGCGAGGTCGCGGCGATGTGCATGGCGAATTGCTTGCCGATGCTTTGTGCTGCGTCGGCCGGGCCGGTCAGCGCGACCAGCACACCGATCTTGCCCATGCCTTCGGCGGCCGAGTTGTGGACATAGCTGACCACGGTGTCGCCTTCGAGCACATGCAGGCGGCGCAGGTTCATGTTCTCGCCGATGCGAGCAATGGCGCCCTGCAGGACGGTTTCCACGGTTTCGCCGTTCAGATGCGAAGCCTTGACCACCTCAACCGAATCGCCGACCTCGAGCGCCACGCGGGTCACGTCGCGCACCAGCGTCTGGAAATCGATGTTCTTGGCGACAAAGTCGGTTTCCGAGTTGATCTCGACCGCCACACCGCGGCCGTTGGTCACGGCGACGCCGATCAGGCCCTCGGCAGCCACGCGGTCGGCCTTTTTCGCGGCTTTCGCCAGGCCCTTGGTGCGCAGCCAGTCGATCGCGGCGTCCATGTCGCCGTCGGTCTCGGTCAGCGCTTTCTTGACGTCCATCATGCCCGCGCCGGTCATCTCGCGCAGTTCTTTCACCATCGCAGCGGTAATCGCCATGGTTCGCACTCCTTGATTGGGATGCGGGCAGGGTTGCCCCTGCCCGATGTCGGTTGAATGACACGCGCTCCGATTTTGCCGGGGCGCGTTGTCCTCAGGCCTCGGCGTCGAGGGCTTCTTCGGCGGGCGCATCTTCGAGCGCACCGAGGTCCACACCGGCGGCCCCCAGCTGCGCCGACATACCGTCGAGCGCCGCGCGCGAGACCATGTCGCAGTACAGCGCGATGGCACGGGCGGCGTCATCGTTGCCGGGGATCACATAGTCGACGCCATCGGGGGCGCAGTTGGTATCGACCACGGCGACAACCGGGATGCCCAATTTGCGGGCTTCCTGGATGGCCAGGGCTTCCTTGTTGACGTCGATGACGAACAGCAGGTCCGGCAGGCCGCCCAGTTCACGGATGCCACCCAGCGAAGCCTGCAGTTTGGCCTGCTCGCGCGTGACGGTCAGCAGCTCTTTCTTGGTCAGACCCAGAGCGCCGCGCTCCATCTGCTCATCGATCTGCTTGAGGCGCTGGATCGACTGCGACACGGTCTTCCAGTTGGTCAGCGTGCCGCCCAGCCAGCGGTGGTTCATGTAGTACTGGGCGCAGCGCTCGGCGGCCTCGGCGACCTGACGCGAGGCCTGGCGCTTGGTGCCGACGAACAGGATGCGGCCGCCGCGCGCGACGACGTCGCGGATGACTTTGAGCGCCTGCTCCATCATCGGAACGGTCTGCGTCAGGTCAACGATGTGGATGCCGTTACGGTCGCCGTAGATATAGGGCGCCATGCGCGGGTGCCAGCGCTGGGTCTGGTGGCCATAGTGGACGCCAGCTTCGAGCAGCTGACGAATCGAAATCTCGGGAAGCGCCATGTCGTGTCCTTTCCGGTTTGCGCCTGAGCGGGGTATTCAGGGCTGATGCCCAACCGGTGGACCGTGCAGGATGTCTCCCTGCAAGGCCCGACCCCGCCTGTGAAGTGCGCGCCCGATACCGCGTCCCGCGCAAGGCCGCAAGGGGGTGTGGTTCACCCGGCCGCCATCTTCTCGAGAATTCGCCGCCGCGCCTCGGGCATCCGGTCGATTTCGACGCAAGTGAAGACGTGGCAAGTGCCCAGATCGCGGTCGATCACCAGATGATCCGAGACCCAGCCCCCCATCGCCAGATAGGCGCGCAGCAAGGGCGGTAGCAGCGCGGCGGCAGCTGGGTCGGCAGCGGCCGGGGATGGCAATGGCTGGGTCTCGTCGGCCTTGATACCGGGACGCAGGCCTGCTGGACCCAGATGGCGCGCCGCCAGCAGGGCCAACGCCGGGGTCAGCGGGCCGGGATCGGTCGTGTGAAACGAGGTGCAGCCGATCAGCCGCGCGGCCCCCACCCGCAGCGCCAACCGCGCCACCCCGGCCCAGATCAGCCGCAGCGGATCTCCCTCGGCACTGCCGGGTTCGGTGCACAGGCGGCCGAGTTCCAGCGCCACCCCGCCCTGCCCCGCCAGCCCGTCCAGATCATAGACCTGTGCGGCATAGCCACCCAAAAGGCTGGCCCGGTCCCGGTGCAGCCGCAGCCGAAGGGTTGCGAGGGGCGCAGCCACATCCTCGCGGCCAAGAAACAGATGCAGGGCGCCTGCATCGAAACTGTCGGAATCGCTGACGCCCGGCGCGCGGCGAAAGGAACGCTGGCGCAGCGCCAGAACCGCTGGCATCTCGGCGGGCTCTGCCAGCCGCAGCACCCAGCCGCCCTGTCGAATTGAAGGCCCAAAGCTGTCGGTGTCAGGCCCGGTCATGCGCGGCGCTCAGCCGCCCAGCGAGGCTGCCGAGAAGTTGCCCAGCACGCGCAAGACCTGACTCAGCACGCTGGGCCGCGGACCGGTGTCGGTGATGCGGCGCGACAGCGCGACGACCTCGCCACGCTCGATGCCGAATCGCTCGATGTTCGAGACCCGGTCTCGGGCGTCAAAGCTGATGGCAACGACCTGACGATCGACCTCTTCGGGCGCGCGCCAGCCGCGCTGGCGCCAGTCGGATTGCACATAGAACCAGCCCGACCCCTCCATCACGCCGCCCATGCCGGGGCGGCCGATGGCGGCCTCGACGCTCTCGCGAGTGTCGCTGCCGACGGCTATTTGTGCCAGATCGGCATCGGTCGGGGCATAGCCATGATAGCGCATGATCGGCGAGCAGGCCGCCAGCACCAGCGCCACCAGCAGTGGCAATGTCCAGCGGCGGAGCCCCGATGTCGCGCGTTCCGTCATGCCCGTCTCCCGCTTTGCCGTCGGTGAAAACGCCTTGCGCGCGGCATCATGGCCGGGCGCGGCCCCGCAGGGACTGGCACCCCACAGCGCCTTTGGGATACAGAATGCGCGGGCAGTGTTCAAGAATGGAACCGCCGCACCGTGGGAGACTCGCAGATTTGTGCGTTGTCTGCGCTGAACAGGAGATCGCCGATGGCCGAACACACCCCCGCGCGCGAGTGCGACGCACTGACCCTGCCGCTGCGTGTGGCCGATCTGAACCCGCGCGCCGTGGTGCAGTTCGTCCTGCGCCCGGCGCCCGCCGCGCGCGTCGAACTTGCCGCCGATCTGGGCCTGCTGGCGCTGAAGAAGCTGGAGTTCCGTGGCAGCGTGCAGGCTGAGGGGCGCACCGACTGGCGGCTCGAAGGCAAACTGGGCGTTACCGCGGTTCAGGCCTGTGTCCTCACGGCCGAACCGGTGACCACGCGCATCGATGTGCCGGTGCTGCGCCGTTTCCTGCGCGATATGCCGGTGCCAATCGAGACCGAGGCCGAGATTCCCGACGATGACAGTCTGGAGCAACTGGGTCCGGTGATCGACCCCGGCGCTGTGATGGCCGAGGCGCTGGCACTGGCGCTGCCCGATTACCCGCGCGCGCCCGGCGCCACCCTGCCCCAGTCCGCCAGTGCCGGTGAAGAGCGCCCCAACCCCTTTGCCGCGCTGGCCGCGCTGAAATCCGATCCCGAGTGAGTGCGGATTGACCCTTGCGCGGCCCGGAAAAGATCGTATGTTCCGCGCCTCATGCACGCCGGGGCTTTTCCTGACCGCTCCAGCGGTGTAGAGCACCGAGCAGCAAGTAATCACCACAACGGGCCGCAGGTCGTGCCCGCCTAAACGTCAGAGGTTGACATGGCCGTTCAACAGAACCGCGTGACCCGTTCCCGCCGCAACATGCGCCGCTCGCATGACGCCCTCGTCGCGGGCAACCCGAACGAGTGCCCGTCGTGCGGCGAACTCAAGCGCCCGCACCATGTGTGCCCGTCCTGCGGTCATTACGACAGCCGTGAGGTCATCGCCCGCGCTGCGGTCGAGATGGAAGACGACGCGGCCTGACGGCGTTGACCGGCGTCGCCGCGATGATTTCCGATCAGGAACATCCGCACGCCGGAATGCCGGTGGACAAGGTCACCGGAGTCCGGGTTGTGGTGTCTGTCGATGCGATGGGCGGCGACCGGGGGCCCGAGGCCGTTCTGGCCGGTTGCTCTATCGCGCTGCTGGCCAATCCCCGACTGGACCTCATCGTGCATGGCGATATGGCGGTTCTCGAACCGTTGGCCGCCCGTCAGCCCGCGCTGACGGGCCGTTGCACATTGGTCCATGCTGCGCGTGCCGTGACGATGCAAGACAAGCCCAGCCACGTCATGCGCCACGGCAAGGACACCTCGATGTGGTCCGCCATCACCGCCCTCAAGGACCAGCGCGCGCAGGCCGCGGTCAGTTGCGGCAATACCGGCGCGCTGATGGCGGTGTCGATGCTGCAGCTGCGCCGGATGGAGGGGGTCAACCGCCCCGCCATCGCCTGCCTCTGGCCCTCGCGCGGGCCGCATGGTTTCAACACGATGCTCGACGTCGGCGCCGACATCAAGGCCGAGCCCGAGGATCTGCTGGCCTATGCCATCATGGGCGCCACCTATTTCCGCAACGGTTTTGGCGAGGCACGGCCACGGGTTGGCCTGCTGAATGTCGGCACCGAAGAACACAAGGGCCGCGTCGAGATCAAGCTGGCGCATGAGCTGATCGCACGCCAGCAAGAGACCGGCTGCTATGAATTCGTCGGCTTTGTCGAAGGGTCCGACATCCCGTCGGACCGCGTTGATGTGATCGTCACCGACGGCTTTACCGGCAATGTCGCGCTGAAAACCGCCGAAGGCACCGCCAAGTTGGTTGCCGATTTCCTGCGCGAGGCTTTCAAGTCAGGGCCCTTGGCCATGCTGGGTGCCTTGCTGGCACGCGGCGCCCTGAAAACCCTCGGCACGCGCATCGACCCGCGCCGCGTCAATGGCGGGGTGTTCCTCGGCCTGAATGGCACGGTGGTGAAATCGCATGGCTCGGCCGATGCTACCGGGGTCGCCGCGGCCATCGCGCTGGCGGCCAAACTGGCGCAATCGGGTTATCAAGGACGGATGGGCGACCGGCTTGTCACTGCTGCCCGCGCCGCTGCCGAACATGGTGCCATCGGAGACCCGGCATGACCTTGCCCCCCCTTACTCGCGCTGTCGTCATCGGTGTCGGCCATTATCTGCCCGCCCGCGTGGTGCCGAATGCCGAATTCGCGGCGACGCTGGATACGTCTGACGAATGGATCGTCTCGCGCTCGGGGATCGAGCGGCGGCACTTTGCGGCCGAAGGCGAGACCACCTCGCATCTGGCCGCCCACGCGGCCCGCGCGGCGCTGGCACAGGCCGGGATCGGTGCCGATAGCCTCGATGCGATTCTTGTCGCCACCTCGACCCCTGACCTGACATTCCCCTCGGTCGCGACCATGGTGCAGGCGCAGATCGGCGCCAGCCGGGCCTTTGGCTTTGACGTGCAGGCGGTCTGCGCCGGGTTTGTCTTTGCGCTGGCGCAGGCGCAGGCGCTGATTGCTGCCGGAACCGCGCGGCGGATCATGGTGATCGGCGCCGAAACCTTCAGCCGCATCATGGACTGGACAGACCGCTCGACCTGCGTGCTTTTTGGCGACGGCGCGGGCGCGCTGATCCTCGAGGCGCAGCCCGGCACCGGCGCCGCCAGTGATCGCGGCATTCTGTCGGCCGATCTACATTCGGACGGCACCTACCGCGAGATGCTGTATGTCGATGGCGGTGTCAGCACCACCGGCACCGCAGGCAAACTGCGCATGCAGGGCAACGCCCTGTTCCGGCAAGCCGTCGAGAAATTGGCCGAAACCGCGACCGAAGCACTGGCCAAGGCGGGCGTCAGCGCCGATCAGGTCGACTGGGTCGTGCCGCATCAGGCGAATATCCGAATCATTCAGGGCACAGCAAAGAAACTGGGCCTCTCGATGGACCGGGTGATCGTCACCGTGCAGGACCATGGCAATACCTCGGCGGCCTCGATCCCGCTGGCACTGTCGGTCGGCGTGGCCGAGGGGCGCATCAGGCGTGGCGATCTGATCGTCACCGAGGCGATCGGTGGCGGGCTGGCCTGGGGCGCAGTGGTGCTGCGCTGGTAGGCACTCTTCGCACTCCGCGCAAACAACGCGCCACAAACCCCGGTGTTGACAGAAGAAATTCCTTGCCGCATCCTTGGCGCAATCACAGCGTCGCGGGGTAGATGATGAGCGAAACCACTCTGACACGCATGGATCTCAGCGAAGCGGTGTTCCGCGAGGTGGGTCTGTCGCGCAACGAATCCGCTTCGCTCGTCGAGGCCGTCATCCAGTATATGTCGGATGCACTGGTTGAAGGCGAGCAGGTCAAGATTTCGTCCTTTGGCACCTTCAGCGTGCGGGCAAAATCCGAGCGGGTCGGTCGCAATCCGAAAACCGGCGAGGAAGTGCCGATCAGCCCGCGCCGCGTGCTGTCGTTCCGCCCGTCGCATCTGATGAAGGATCGGGTCTCGAGCGGGAATCTCCGCAGCAAGGCCTAAGTCATGAAAAAGGCGCCCGAAGCCTTTCGCACGATCAGCGAAGTGGCCGATCTGCTGGACACGCCCGCCCATGTGCTCCGCTTCTGGGAGAGCAAATTCTATCAGATTCGTCCGGTAAAGCGGGCGGGTGGGCGGCGCTATTACCGTCCTGACGATGTCGCGCTGATCAACGGCATCCGCGTGCTGTTGCAAGACCGCGGCATGACCATCCGCGGTGTGCAGCGCATCTTGCAAGAACAGGGTGTCAAGGCGGTGACCGTCACGGGCCTGCCGCTGCCCGCCAACACCACGCCGGGCGTGCCGATCGACGACGAGGCAGAGATCATCGATGCTGTCGCACTGGCGGACGAGGATCTTGCAGGGGACGCCGTGGCGTTAGCTGACGATCCGCTGGATGAGGGCCCGGCCCCGGTTTCTGTCCGGCCTGAGGATTACCTGCCCGAGGACGAGGGACCAGACCTCGACCCGGCAATACCGGCCGCTGACGAGGCGTTGGAACTGGCGCTAACCCCTGCCTATGATGAAGCCGTGGCCGAATCCCCGCCCCCGGCCCCATGGCGCGAGGCCTCCGTTGCAACGCGCGCCGCGCCGGAACCGGTGACCGAAGCGCCGATGACACTGGGCGACGACGCGGGCGATGTCTCGCCCTTGCCCGAGGTCGCCCCACCGCCATCAGACCCCACAGATCAGGCCCTGCCAGACGAAGCCTTCGCCATGACCCAAGACCTGCTCGACCTCCCCCCGGCACCGCCGGTTGCCCCGGCATCTGCCGCTGTAGAAGCCAGCGACCGCAGCCGCCTCGCTCGCAGTCTGCGCGCCCTGCCGCGGCATGCACCCGGCGTTCAGCGCGACCGCATGGCCCTGTTGGCGCGCCGGATCGACGCCTTGCTGGAACGCATGTCCGAGGCCTCGGGCGCCGGTCGCTGGTGAGGAACTTTTCCTTGCCGTGGGCCAAATTGCCGCTTGCCCCTGCCGCCAAAACCGATAGAAAGCGCGGCGTCGGGCTGTGGCGCAGTCTGGTTAGCGCGTCCGTCTGGGGGGCGGAAGGTCGTGAGTTCGAATCTCGCCAGCCCGACCATTTCAATCGGCCCGTGGCAGCAATGCCGCGGGCCGTCTGGCTTTTGAAAGGCCCCTGCGGATGTTGACCGGTGTATTGCCTTCGCAATCCTTGCGCGCCCTGATCGCCAAGGGCGCGATCAGCGCCGACCCGGCCATGCTGCCCGAACAGGTCCAACCCGCCAGTCTGGACCTGCGCTTGGGGCAGACAGCGGTGCGGCTGCGCGCCTCGTTCCTGCCCGGCAAGGGCCGCCGCGTTGCTGACCGGCTGGCTGAATTCGAGATGCACCGCTTTGATCTGGGCGCCGGGATGGTGCTTGAAAAGGGCTGTGTCTATGTCGTCGAACTGATGGAGCGTTTGGCACTGCCCCCGGGGATCGGCGCGGTGACCAACGCGAAATCCTCGACCGGGCGGTTGGATCTGCTTGTGCGGGTCATCACCGATGAAGGAGTGGAATTCGACCGAATTCCAGCCGGTTACAGCGGCAAGCTCTATGCCGAGATCTGCCCGCGCTCGTTTTCCGTGCTGGCGCGACCGGGGATGCGGCTGAACCAGATCCGCCTGCGGCAGGGTCAGGCGATCCTCAGCGACGCCGAATTGGGCGCCCTGCATGCGCTGACGCCGCTGGTCTCGGGCGAGGCGCTGATCTCCGAGGGGCTGGGGTTTTCCGTCGACCTGCGCCCCGCGACGGGCGATCTGGTCGGCTACCGCGCCAAGCCGCATGCCGGGGTGATCGACCTTGACCGCATCGGCGCCTATGATCGGGCCGAGTTTTGGGAGGAGCTGCATTCGGGCAATGGCCAGCTGATCCTCGACCCGGGCGCGTTCTACATTCTGGTCAGCCGCGAGGCCGTCTGCATCCCGCCCGCCTATGCCGCCGAGATGGCGCCCTATGTCGCGATGGTCGGCGAGTTCCGCGTGCATTACGCCGGGTTCTTTGACCCCGGCTTTGGCCATGCCAGTGCTGGTGGTCTGGGCGCGCGTGGCGTGCTGGAGGTGCGTTGCCACGAGGCGCCCTTTGCGCTGGAGCACGGGCAGGTGGTGGGGCGGCTGGTCTATGAACGGATGGCCGAGGTGCCCGACCGACTCTATGGCGTGGGGATCGCGTCGAATTACCAAGGTCAGGGGCTGAAGCTGTCCAAGCATTTCCGCTGAGACGCATGCGAGGGGAGCACGCTCTCGCTGCCTGACACCCCCCGCAAGTAATCAGGCCGCGAGGAAATCAGGCAATGGCCGCATTGGTCTTTGCGCCAAGATCGCCCTTGGCCCAGCTTTTCAGCACGCGGAAATTGACCCAAGGGGTCAGGATGCTGGCGCCAAGGAGCAGCGCAGCGCCGATCCAGAGGCCCGGCGTGCCCAGCGCGAGGATCGCCGCCGAGGCAGCACCGGCGATGGGAAAGGTGAAAGCGCCCCAGAGCGGCGAAAAGCCCGCCGCGGTCAGCCAGCGCAGATTAGCGATCAGCAGGGTAAACAGCGCCAGCGCCAGCAGGGCAAAGCCCGTCGCCAACCAGGGATGTCCCAGCAGCAGGCTGCTGATGGCGATGAAGCTGGCCGGGGCGAGGTGGATCGCCAGCAGCGGGCGCAACGGGGCGGGTGGAATGCGGGTGAGGATCTGGCGCAGGCTGATTGCCCAGATCAGCCCGGCAATGGCGATCGACGCAAAGAGGATCGCGCTGGCGATCTGTGTATGGCCCAACGGCACCAGGGTAATTGGCGCGAGGATGTAGCCGACATAGGTGAGATGAAAGATCGGCGTCACGACCCGTTGTTCCTCGGGGCCGGTTTGCAGGACATAAGCGATGCCCAGACCCAATACGAACAAGGCGGCAAGGCCGACAATCACCAGATCCAGTGCCAACACCGGCGCATAGGGCCGCAGTACGGCCCCTGAAAGCACGAGGCAGAGCACCATCGCGGCTATCCCGGCGCGACCGGGCAGCACGCGGAGCTCTTCGATGACGACAGCCGGACGGCGCAGCGGTTTGCTGAGCCACGCG